>Ga0065711_1042223_pt1 | contig 15554 bp, 10 predicted proteins | sample Hoacrofraction12_FD_59098 | JGI IMG/M metagenome (GOLD analysis project Ga0065711, IMG submission 59098) | Hoatzin crop microbial communities from Cojedes, Venezuela - Epithelial fraction 12 v2 (version 2) | ecosystem: Host-associated > Birds > Digestive system > Esophagus > Crop | place... | reverse complement strand
TCTTCATCTTTCTTGAACTGGGGAGCCCAGAACTGGACAGAGTACTCCAGATGAGGCCTCACCAGGGCAGTGTAGAGGGGAAGGAGAACCTCCCTCGTCCTGCTGGCCACACTCTTCTTGATGCACCCCATTTTAATCATTAAAGTTCAAAAGCTTTCAGAATATTCATTCACAAGAGTACAAGGGAGTTGAACATAGAGCGGATGGGCACTTTGGGCAGGTATATAGAGAGCGGGAAATAAACCAGTGGAAATTGTATTCTATCACGTCTGATTACTGCCCTGAAGATCTTTCAAATACATGAGTACAGGGTTAATGCCAGAGTGGATTAGCAAAGTCTGATTGCATTTGGTTCCTACAGAGATTTTTTGTTACAAGGTTATTTATGTTGTTTTGTCCAGCATTTGAATTGAATCAGTGGAAGTAATTTAACTTCTGTTCTCTTCCATCAAATTTTGCCTTCTCTTGTCATCTCTTACAGTGCAATAATGGAACACAAAGAGCTGTTGAAAGTTCCCTGGGACTGGCAAATAGGTAAGAAAACACCTTACCTCATTGATGATAGTTGTTGAAAGAGGCGTGGAGATGACCAGTGTTTGGGGAGGCAGGCACAAACATTCACAATGTTTGTGACTTTTCCGCCTGTTACTGCCAAAAGTTGAACCATATGCCTCATAACCTTTCTTAAATGATCTGTCCTCCCATTGCTGTATTATGCCTTCCTTGCTCCATTAGGTTAAGCATATGAATGCCATATGATAATTATTCAGACAGCCATGAAGTAAAACAATAATTGGGTTCCAGTTCTAAGATTCAGTACAGCACTGGGACAAATAAATGAGGTAGTCATTAACAGCCAAACCTTTTCAATGAATGCCAAAGAAAGAAAATGGAACCTAAGAAAAAAAGTTAACAAGTACTGGCAGTGCGTATTATAGCCTCATAAACCTATTTCCAAGGGGAGCATTTCTGTATGCAAATGGTTAATTGCTTTCCAAGTAGTCTTGGTGGAATATAGAAAATGTGACTTTTAGACAAGTTTAGGTAGCATCATGCACAATGCAGTTCTTACGGTGTTTTGCAATGCATTTTCCCATTTCAGTTTGGAAGCTGAGTTTGTGATCTAAGACTCCCTTCTAATTAGTCCAATAAGTTGTTTGATACAAAAGCAAATCAACATTTAGGAAAGAAGAGTCCCTATAATCACTCTTCTACTATTTAGAACAATAGAAGAAATAAAAGAATACTAATAGTGTAGAGCTGATATACTTAGCGGGGCATTCAAGCTTTGGCAATCCATTAAAAATAGCTTGTTACCTAGTTTCAGAACGAACATCAAAATGACAGCTCAGAAGTGTGCAAAGGCAACTGATTATGCGGGGCATCCCTGAGGACAGGGGATACAAGTTATGGAATACATTATTTTCTTTAAACTTAATTCACAGTTTCCTCTCATAATCATAAACCTTAATAAAAACAGTGCATCTGTCACAAAACACTGCACCTAGAAGTCTTGGAGATTTGATGGTTGAGCTATAAAACTAAATGACAAATCAATGTAAGGTATTTATGGAGAAACACACTCGACTGTGTACTATAAGTGTGTTGGCCTTCTTTAATCTGAGATAGTTAGCATAATTGCATCAGTGTTTGTTTATACTTCACGGCAAGGAGCTCAGCGACATAATTAATCTGGTACTGATGGAACTAGCAATGGTCATAGTGAATTAATCTACTGACTGTGTAAATGTCATATATACTTCCATGGGAGTTCTGTTGTAACTCAATATCAGTGAGATCTGCTATTAAAATAAAGTCTCACTTGGTCTGTGATGCCATTAAAATGTCATTGAATGTTAGTCACTAATTCGGAAGAGTCCCTATGCTGCATAAGGAGGAGATCATCTTAGCAAGAGCATCGTAGATATGTACTTGCTTTGTTAGAGCAATAATTGGAAATGCAGTGCAGTTGGACATGCATTAAATGGTGACAATTATGTGTAGTTTTGCGTTCTTCCCTGGCTTCCACTGCACTCATTGTGCTTTCTATTGCATTGGCAGTCGTACAAGGTTGTCAAGTAGTGATTGACAGATCTATGTCAGGGTATTCACAGCCTTGTCCTGAGTAGTTATCCACTGCGACAGACTCAGACCTGCAGTCCAGCAGAGTTAAATCCATCAGCCTTCTGAATGGTAGTGATAAAGTCACAGCAGGCAACCTAATAAATAACTCAAGGTGGCCTGTTGCCATCTGCCATAATTGTGCTCTTAAGAATGGATGAGCTACCTTTCAAGTGATGTAAAAAGCAAATGAAGATAAAGATCTAAAGCAAATCTGTTATTTCTATCATGTTTAAAACAGGCTGTGGCCCTCCTGGTTTTAATTTTGGAAATCCCCTGATACCTGGCATCATCTTCACACTTAGTATAAATCAGTGTAGCTCTGTTTGAATCCTTGAAGGTTTAAGTGTTAATACTTGCTGACAACCTGACTGAAAGGAGAATGATTATACTGTTCTGACTGAGTGGTTTCATATGAGACCATGACATAATTTGTAAAGTGATACAGGAAATAAGAACAAATAACATCCATTTTATTTAAGAGAAAAGTCAATTTGAATCTCCAAGGAAATGTTGTGTTACAGGGGGTCTGAATATTTCTGAAAGGTCTTTATTCCTAGAAAACAGAATGAAAAATCATAACTTGTTCCATTTCATCCCAATGAGATGATAGCTTTTGGAATTAAAACGCAAAGGCTAAAACATGCAACATTCAACCAGCATGCTCAGGAGCTAAAACAGAAGTTCCCAAGGCGTGTTAGTCTTGGTGGTACTTGGGCTGCTTTAGAGCAGTCGCTGGGGGCAGATCCTGCCCATCTGTGTGAAGATGCCTAGTCTTAAGAGAAGTGGGGAAATACTGAGGGACTGGGGCTTGTTCACCCTGCAGAAGAGAAGGATTCGAGGAGGTTATCAAAAGGACAGAACTGAGATCTTCACAGTAGTTCCTGGCAGGAGGATGAGAGACAACAGGCAGAAGCTGAAACGAGAGATTCAGACCGGATAAAAGGAAAATCGCCTTCATACCAAGGACAGAAAGGCACTGGAGCAGGTTGCCCAGAGAAGTTGTGTAGTCTCCATCCTCAGAGGTTTCAAGACCAGGCTGGGCAAAGTCCTGAGCAACTCCATCTAATCTCACAGCTGAGCCTGGTTTCAGCAGGGTTTGAATTAGAGACCTCTGAGATCCCATCCAGCCTGAATCACCCCACGATCCTGTGATCTGAAGTGCCCAGTTCTGACACTTAGGAGGCATTCACACCCAGCCAGACAAAACTGGTGATCTCACCCATCAGGGTGACCACTGACAGCCAATATGGGATTCCTTCCACCAACTTTAGATACCTGAGGTATGGACATCTGATTTAGATAAATAGACTCCCTTTATCATCAGCAAGAATAAACAGGCATGATACAAATCATACTGTGCTAAAGCTGGTGTCTGAAACAGGTTGGGCAAAATGCACCCTAAAATTTCCCAATCTCTTCATTGACCACCAGCCCTCAGTATGTGTACAGTTAGGTGTAACGAATCCCACCCACAGCTGCCTTCATGCTCATTAACCTTGCAGTTCAGGACAATGTGAGCACGACCAAAGGCAGACAGTTAAGAATGATGCGCTTCTCAGGGTTGAACACAGACCAGCTGGTCAGCAGAGCATTACCAAACCACCTCCTAACTAACCCCATTGCTTCCTTCCAGTGCCTGCGACAGGAGATGGGTGCCGGTGTCCCAGCGCCTGGTTAGATTCAGGTCCCAGCGACTGGGACTGCAGCACTAGTGGTGATCCCAAGGCTGCCAGTAGCACTGCAAGGGTACCCAAGGAAGCTGAGGCTCCAAACCTTTGACTTAAAATAAATTTTTAGTCTGAAAATTGGCCCTCTAAGAAGAAAAAAACCCCATGAAAATCTGAAAATCATATGGTGTTATTTCCAGTTTGCTTATTGTCACCGCTGAATGCCATCCAGCTGGTGGGCATTACACGTATTTTTAAAATGTAAATGAAATGCCACTTTATATTCACCTCTGATAGGACAGCTACAGTTTAAGCAATTTTTCACGGGAACTGAAATGCTCTCAGGAAGAGCAGCCTGTGAAGTGCATGTAGCTGGCTGCCAAAGAATATAAACACCAAGTCAGTACCATAAAATTATACTGTTAATTGAGAGCATAACGCAGCAAAGCACCTGAATATGCGTGTTAAATCCAGACTGACTAGCAGGGGCTCAGTGGACAAGCTGGTGATTTTCAGACTGTACTTTGAGAATACTGACTTCGGGTCCAGAATGGCTGTTGCACCTGACCTGTTCTTGATTTAAGCCTGGAAGAAAAGCTGACTTAATGCTCATGGATGCAAACAGTTTCTCATTGATCAAAACTACGCTCCATTTGATGCAATTATTTTACTACTACAGAAAAGTTGCAGAGTTTGCATAAAGCAGCTCTTTCAGGCACTGCCTAAGACTGATTCCGTTGCTATCCATATACAATGCACATGTTAAAAATTTACTACCTGTTATTCAAAGCAGTTCTTAGCATGATTACCCATATTCCGAATATAAATTCAAATTCCTTATCATGCCAGAACAATTGATACACAGACAGTGACATTTTGTGACTGCTGTATTTTTTTCAGATGAATGTATACTTCAGTTCGGATGCTTCTAAAGATCTCAAACTCAGACATCACATCTGATTTTTTCTTTTAGATAACTTTTCTAAAGAGATTTTAACTAAGTGGATCCACAAGCAGATATAAATCATATGGTCTTTTTTCCCCCACTTCTAATTCCTTTCAGTACTTTGACAATCAGATTTTCTGCAACTTTTCATCAATAACAACATGCTCTGAAGAGCTGGCGTGAGTCTAAATTTAGGCTCGTTCACATATCAGCTGGGAATTCTGCAGCATACGGCAGCCTAAGAAATATCATTTGCATTAGAGCAGATGAGTGAAGTGTTTGCTGGTTTTTTAACTTCATATTGATTAATTTGCCTTGGGATTTATCAAGTAATAACTGAAGCAATGAATTCTTCACCAGTAAGTTATTTAGGTTTTTAAATGAAATTAGATTTTTACTGTAATGTATTTTTATTATATTAGTGTCTAACAATCTAATTTGTGTGAGGCACTCTGTAAACACGTAGCAAGAAATAGTCTCAGCTCCAGGAAGCTTTATTAAGGAAGGCAGACAAAAAGTGGTAGAGGAACAGAACCACAAAACTGTGCAGTGATTTATCAGGTTTGGTGGCGAAATAGGACTAGGACCTCTGTCACTTGAGTGCTCTCCTCATGCATTCATCCATTGGCTCATTAATTCCTCTGTAAATACTTTTACATTTCCTTTTTTGGGTCTGTTCTCAGAATATATTGTGTGCTCCATCCAACTCAGCTGAACTCGGTGGTGCGGACACTCAGCTCCTTAAGAGACTAGATTCCATGTGTCCAAATGCATAGTTTTATCCAAATTTATGTTGGACGTGAGGTATTTGCTAGTAGTATAAGACACCAATTTAAAACAGCACTGCTATTATGGGGACCACAGAGAGCAGACCTTGTGTCCACTGCTGTGTAGGTATGGTTTTCACTGGTTGTCATATATATTTAGAATGATGCTCTTCATCTGTATTTATATATGTATATATGCATTTTAATAATTTGAATCCATGTGTTTTTGAAAAGCATTCTTCATCTTTCGTTGTTTTCTCTCAACACGAGTCATTCCTGCACACCGTGGAAGGTCACTTTGCTTCTTGTTTCTCTTCTGCAGGCTTGTTGTACGTCGGCTTTAGTGCCTGTATGTTTGGCCTCTACAGCTTTATGCCAGTGGTCATAAAGAAAACCAGCGCTACTGCCGTCAATCTCTCCCTACTCACAGCTGACCTGTACAGCCTCTTCTGTGGATTATTCCTGTTCCACTACAAGGTACGTGGAAATGAGAGATGTATTTGAGTAATAGCTGTAACCCTGAAGAAATACCAGTGCAGAACAATGAAACAAAAGCTTTGCTAGATCTACGTGGTGAAGGCGTAGGTTTATATTTTGTACTTCCAGCTTCCCACACCAAAACCAGTTTTATTTTGTGATGGTCAGTTGTTAAAGACAGCTCATTTGGTCTGATTGTTACAAGTTTTACGATTTGAGTACCTGTGCATCAGCAACTGTGTCACTAATTTCATTTTACTTATCAGAGGTAACTTGCAACTTCTGTGACCAGACCCAGCATGGCAGCATGCAGGGAAGTTCTCTTCCAATAATCCCATAGAAATCTTTTGCCTGGTAGCAAGATTGTTTCATTCATGCTGATTCTGAATTTTATTCAAATTATTACTTATAATTGTCCATGAATTGCACCTTTCTTGTCAGCTGAACCAATGGCTTGCCTGGTACTGTAAATGACAAAATGTGCATCAGATTTCTGTTGAAATCAAACTTTTACCTCTCAGGTCATCTAATATTTACAACACTGTGTTGTACAGGCACCACATTTGATCTCTAATTGCAAGGAATGGCACTTCACTATTCACAAGTATTCCCCCCAGTGTCCATCATATGAAAGTGGCATCAGGGCGCCACAGGCTTTGTACCGTTGTTTATTCATAAGAGGGAGGTTACTTGATAACTAAAATGGTAGCCCAGAGAAGTGTTAGGCAAATGACAGCCTAAAAATAGTGAGTAGCTCACCAACCCCAAACACATTTTGTGATACCGATGGTACCTGAATGAATCTGAACGAGACAGTGAAAGTTCAAAGGTTTAAAGTCCAACATAAAATTGGTTTTCGTTATTGCCTTTTATGTAGTTTTTGTGGCTTTAAGAATTTTTCACAGAAGGAGAGCAAATATAAATAAAAATTTTATTGAGAACACAGCGTAAAGGTTGTCTGCTACTTCGCAGGTCTGTTGTATGGTGATTTGGTTCCTGGTTCTTTCTGCCCTACACTTCAAATCCCAAGTGTTTTACATTAGATATTGCCTAAAAATTGTTATCCCCTGTTACTAATATTATTTGATACCCATAGCAAAATATATTTAGTAATGTTAGTCCACTGTTTCTAAGAAAAATGCCTAAGTTACACAACAAAAGACAGACAAATTAATTTCTGAAAATAGTGGTGGTGGTGTTTTAACAAAATCAAGCTCTGTTAGAGGGAGAGACTCTAAAGGCAGCAGAGGTTGGACAGCTTTGTGCTCAGCATTGCTCAAAGCTGACAAAAAAGGCAATTTTGCAAACGCAAAACTTAAACTTCAGGCATTTGATAGGCAGAAAGTACATAGAAGGTTTCAGTTTTATCCAGTGTCTAATTGTTGGGTACATTGGCAGAGCCAGGAAGGCAGAATTTTAAACCTCATTGACTCTCTGTCTTTCTACTGTATGTGCATGTCAGCTCTCGCCGACAGTGGCACCTTGGCCTCCCTTTAAGACCCATACTGAAAACGGGCTCAGGAGGAGAAGGCTCAGAACTGGCAGGTTTTCGGGCTGAACACAAGGTCTCATCATCTGTCCTGATAAACCAGTTGAGTTCCATTGCTGAAGTAGCTGGTGGTCCTCTCTGCGCCTTGCTCATGCGATTAGAAAACTGCTCGAAAATCCTATTCTTCTGCCATTAACTGTATCATGCAGTCTTTTTCACAAACTCTTATCAAACTCTTGCTTCAGCCTGTTCATGTTTTTTACCTCCACTGCTCTCCTTGGGATTCTGTTGCAGAACATCACTGCTCCAACAGTTAGAATCCTTCATATTTCCAGCATAAATTTACTTTTGGCTGGTTTTGATCCACTTGTTCTGCCAACAGTATCCCTTAGCGTGAGGAGTGCCCCTGTCTCCTTGGTGTTTTACTCCATCAGTACATCAACAGAGAGCAATCATATCCTCTCTCAGCCCCTAGTTCACCAGTCAGAGCAAGCCACACCCTTACCTGTTTCCCCAAGCACCTCTCTGTCCTTCTCTGCACCTGATCCAGTTGGGTTGCATCCTTCCTGAGATAGTCCCTTCAACTCGAGAAGCAGGCAGGGTCCCTCCAGCACCTGGTGCAATGCTCTTATGTCTCCATTTCTTCAGGAAACATGTTACCCCCTAAGTAGGAAGGCTGTCTTTAGTTTTTTCATCACTATGTTTCCTTTGTGGTTTGCACTCATCCTGCAATCCACGTAACTCGCGTGTGTCTCTTCTTTGTTCTTCCCAGCTGAATTGCTGATAAGGAGAAGACCTTTGTCAGGACTTCGTGGAAGGGCCTTTACCTGAAATGTAGTATCAACTTCCCGAGCTGTCAGTGTCTCCTATCATGCTCTTCAAACTTAACATTGCACAGGAAATTTGAAAAGAGAGGCTATATTCAGAGAATGAGTAGATTTTAAAGCCCACTTAATTACCTGATTACTTCTTTAGCTGCCATGTTTTTATCCTTAGTCAGATCAGCTCCTTTTCTTTCTGGTTTACTATGAGGTATCATTTTACATGAGGAAGTAGAACTGTGAAATGTGCAACTTGCACTCAATAATGTGGTCTAATATGTTAACGTTAAATGATTTAAATTAATTCCCCTCCTAAGACTGTGTACTCTTGCTTGTTTTCTAGCTTTAAAAAGCTGTTCATTCCCAGTCCAGCTGTACACCTCCGTCGAGATACACATCTCCTGCTTATTGCTGTATTGGCCAGTGGGCGAAGCCCCACGTCACTGGGAAGCAAATGGGTTTATGCTGAATTAGGATCAACTGAGTGGTTTAGTGCCCCTTGAAGAATATCATTTTATGAGGCTTTCAAGAAACAGTTATGGTTTTTTCCCTGTGCTGCTACTTTTATCACCAGACAGGTTTATTGCACCTATAGCAGTAAATCTATGAAAATCCGTGGAAAATGCGGGAAATGAGTTTAAGTGGGCTTTAGAGCCTCTGAAACCAAACTGAGGGGAAGATTGCTTTTGAAGTGTTGTGATTTGTTAGTGTTTTATTTTCTTCTAATACAGACATGCAACATCATGGCATGCGGGACAGTGAGTTTATAAACAGCTGCATTTATCTTCTTACCCCAGACGCAGATATCTTTGTAGCGCATTGAACAGTTCCCAGGCCTGTGGAAGCTAGAAATACAGCATGTTGACTTGACACAACTCTTTCAAGTCAAATCTTTCCTAGCTATCTGTTCTCATTTCACCTTAAGCACAATTAAATTATCTCCTGCTTTGAAAAACAAAGATCATCAGAATTCTAAAACTCACCAGGTTGGTAACAGGTTTATACGATGGTAAACAGCTTGGGAACCAAACAGGAGGACGTGATACAAATGTGAGATATGCTGTGTAGAGGGATGTCTAGGCACAGTGTGGAAGGCATTTGATGTTCTGAGTATCACGGCTGTCCTTGCCCTGTCAGAGGCCGCGATAGCCAGTCTTTGTCATGGATACACTGACACCAGCGGGGCTGGGAAATTCTGGGCCAGCTCACTGGGTGTACGGGGTTGGAACTTCTGTGCAACTTCATTTATTTCTTAGCTTAGGAGGTGTTATTTCTCACATTTTAGTCTCAGCCTTAGCTTTATTTCTGTGTGAATTTTTAAAGTTCTTACTTTTCATTCGCAAGCCGTATGTTGTCTTTTAGTCATTCTAAGCAAATTGGGTTCTCACTAAATAATCTAAGCAGTTTATTTTATGTTTTCCACCAGCTAGAGCATGCATACTGATTGTGTTCTGCACCAGCAGGTCGAGTCACACTATATTATATCATTACCTAGCAAGCCAAGCACAATCAATTATATTCTACCTTGGCAAACTTATTCATTATTTTATCCAAGGTGTAGCTATAAAAATTAAGAATTTCTGGATATAGTAGCAGTTTCCAGATGAAGAAAATGCATATGTTTCATAATAAATCAGGGAAGTCCTATATCTTGATTTAGAATTGTGCAGAGTATCTGTGACAAAGGACTTGGCTACACGGATAAACCTTTCAGCACTAGAAATCTGAAATTATAGTAGCTGAAACCTTGGTTTCTGATGCTTTACTGATGCTTCTAAAAATGACTTTTCAGTACTAACTCCCTCCAATGGAAGGGAACAGATGCCAGCCTTCCCGTTACACCAAGAAATAAGCCATAAAAGAGTGGTTTTTAACATAATGGAGAAGAGTGGTACAAGTTGGGGGCAATAGATTCCAATTTCATTGTGGCCAGCACAGATCCGAAGTGATGCCCGTGAACTGGGGATTTACCTAGACTTCACTGAGCTGAAAATTTGGCCCTTACTGGAAACACAGGATAATAATTAGGAGCCTCCATTAAAAGCGTGTACTTTTCCATCCTGATCCAAATCACTGAAGCCAGTATGAGCTTTTCTGTTGGCTTCGGTGGGCTTCAGTTCCTTTTCCTATATTAGGAAAGTCTGCCACTCAAGGAATAATCTTTAAAAAAAATCAGTTTCATGACTGTGGAGATAAAGACCATGCCTTATTATGACTCCATATGCTTCACACAGTCCTTTTTTTGTTAGTGAAGAAAGGATTTGATGTCTGTGGTTTGGGGGCAGAGGTAGAATTGATTTGGTTTGGGGGAACATTGTTTGTTTATTAGTTTGATTTTTACTTGGCAGCCTTCCATAAACACCTGAGAGACTTCTCCCAGTCATCTGGCCAAGCTGAGAAAATACTTCAAATGATGCTTTCACTTTTTTTTTAAACTTATCTGTAAGTATAACCTGAAGTCAGTAAGATCCTTTGCTTTGCTTACACTTGTTAGGGGACTGACACCTACGTATTTTAAACTTTGACAGTGGTGATGTCAGTGGTGCATCATTGTTTCTAGTAGAGCAGGCAGTGCAGGCTAAACAGCTATTTTTTACGTTATTACTTCCTCAGTCATATATTTTAGGATATTTTCCTGATGAAATTGGATATGCAAGCTGCTTGACCCATAAACTCTCTGTTTGAATGGAATTTAATCTTAAAGGGCCTTTATCCTGGTGAAGGCTTCTAAGCCTTTGATAATAATGAGGATTAATCATATTACTAGTCAATTCTTTATGCCATTGGTAATGTGCAGAAACCTACATGCATGTTTCCCTTTCTTTTCTAGATTACTAAATTTCTTACATCGGGACTCACTCTCACCAGCTCTGTTCCCATGCAGCTGTACTGTCTGCAAGCCTTTCATCTAAGTGGCATTTTAAAAGCTGCTTTTTCACATTTCTTTAGATGTATTTATTTATTTATTTGATTTTCCTCCTCCAAATTATAATCAATTAGAAAACAGTTAGGCATCTATGTTGGAAGAGCTACCTTGGGGTGGAAAGGAGTTAGATGTGTCTGTGGTCACATGTGAATGTGTGTTCCTGTAGCAGAAAAGGCCACGTCCACTCACCCTTCGTCTGAGTGTACAGGATGCTGTACAATAAAAAAGCTACAAAGTAAAATGACAAGAAAGAATAGAAGCTGAAAAATGAAATCACTCCTACCAAGTTGTTGCACAATCTGACAGTAGATTTTTAATGCCACAGCACAGATGTGGCAGCTTTCTGAAAATACTGCCTTTTTAAAAGGATATCTCTCATATCTCTTCCTTTTACAGTGTTATCTTGCGATAGATTCGTCAGTTGCAAAGCATTAATAGTGAAACCTGGATATTCACTGTTTTGGAGCCATCAAAAAATACTGTAAAAGAAGTGGCATTTGTATTACAGAAGTTGTGATGAAAGCTTCAATTTCAATATTTTTTCAGATGCTGGCCTATCATAAATGTCAAGTTTTTTAGGTTGTTTTCAGGGCTTTTTGCTTGGGATTATGGGGTTTTTTTGTCTCATGTTAAAAGACTACTCACCACAGAACTGGTCAGGAGTTTTCTAGCAAAATACTTCTTTTGTCGGAAATGGCATGTTATCAAAACAGAAATGCTAAGAGAAAACATCCTGTTTTCACTCTGCTCCCAGGGGAACACAGGCTGGCATTCCTCAGCCCCTGACTGTTGTTTTGCCTGCTCATCTAAGAGGTTGCAGCAGCGCACAGTTTCCAGTGTTTTCAGTCAGGTACTCCAGGACTGGAAGATCTCAGGCATGAGAAAACATGAGTTACGCAGCTCGTGGATTCTGGAAGCCAGAGAACAGATCTCAGTTCTGCATTAGGCAGCCCAGAACCCCAAGAAGGAGCTTTAAGGCTTTCAGGCATCTGCCATGGAGATAGTCCTGGCAGCTGCAGCCAGTAGTTGCCAGAGTTTCCAGCAAACATACTTTGTTCTACTTCTCATCTCAGTTTAGGAACTTCTTTCTTTAATTACAGAGCAACAGTTTGGTTTCTTATCCAGGAACTAGTTCATAATCACAGCAACAGAACAGTCAGAAGCTGACCTACCTGGCTATGCATGGGTTTATATTCTCTTAGCTATGCAACTTAGATTTCTTAATATTCATAGTGAATGCCTGGTTAACAGGGTTTACTGACAACAGCACTGTTCTGTGCTTTGCTACTCCACACTTAGTTGTCAACTTACAGTATAGTTTTTGGATTTTTGTATCAATGATTAGATGGTCATAATATTTCTTTTCTTTCTCCATTTCTCCTCCCTTTTTACTGTGTGTAACTTTTGAATCAAATCTTTTTACGTCTCAGTATCACATCTTCCTGCATAGCTTATGTGTTAAAATGTTAAAAGATCTGTTTGCAATTTCAAAAGAGCTTTTCAAATTGACACATACTCTTTTTAAATACCTGCATAAGGGTGGTATGGAAGTAAATTTTTGTTTGTATGAAAGGTGTTTGAGGCTAACTGAAACTCATGTAATCACTGAAGAGAACTAATTTAAGACTGAAGTAAGTAGTTTACATTGACAATCCAACCAGTCAGGGGAACAATACACCTCTGTGTGAATGAGTTCTGCCTTTGGTCATAGTGGATAGCAAATTGCCTAATGGATATTGACTACTCAAAAGAACACGTGAAATGAAAAAAAGAATGTAGCAAACAAATGTGTAAAATCAGCCTGTTCACAGACAGTCCCCAGAGAAAGAGACAGTTTATCTGCCTGTGCAGTCTACTTAAATTGATGGTCAGACTTGCTTGCAATGAACCACTGAAGTGCTCTGACCTACAAGGCATTGGGAAAGTGGTTTACTTACCTTATAGTGAGAAGTTCTTATTTTTCAAACAAAATCATGAACAAAGGTTTTAAGTCCTAGCACAGAACCCATTAGTTTCCTCTTATTTTTTATACGAAATGAAGAGGAACCACAGAGTTTTAAGTTTTCAACATTGGCATTTCCCTGTATGGATGATGTTATGCTGAGGGCTGGTATTGCTTTCAGTTATTATCAAATACTCTTTCTTAGGTGTCTTGAACAAAGAATTGTCTTTGGAGAATGAGCTGAATATGGATAAGTAAACTTGAATACACTTAGACTACTTCAAAAGCGTAATTCACATCACTGTCATGGGAGCTCAATTTTCAACACCTTGCAGAATGCTGAGTCCCTCATTCCCAGGTCTTCATTGCTTTCTTAAGAGGGGTAGGTAAGGGGGAGCAGTGTTTAGGGAACTAGAAAGAAAAAGTTAGGGAATTGGGGAGGAAAGGGGGGGTGTAATTCAGAATGCTGTTTCATTTTGTATGTAATTTGAAGTCACTGCTGCCTGCAGTCAGAAGAGGTGATCCTACCAGTCTGTTGCATCCCCACCTTTGCTCCCAGGCTCAGCAGCGCTTCAGACACATGAGCACTATAGCAGCCAAAGAGAGACAACAGCACTGTGCTGGTGGAACATGCAACAGTATCCTTACATTTAGCATAAGGTCTCCATCTATCAATCATTTTCATTTGGAGTTAATAACTGCATATTTTTAACTCAAATAAATACAAAAAGCGAAGTATTGTAACAATGAGCTTTGAGCACTTGGAGACCAATAAGAGTCATCTCAAGCTGCCTCGTTTGAATTAGGTTTGTGTTTCGATATAAGGATAAAGTTGTTCAGATATCTGTTAGATATACCACGGAGTGCCTTAAGAAGTTTAATTCCTACACTCTGAAGGAGGTAAATAGTGTTTTGGAAAAAATAATGAAGAGTCCTGTGGAAGGTAAAGGTGAAGTGCTTATAGTTCCTACCCAGTATGAAAGTGCAGACATATTAGTGGAAATCTTCCTGTTATTGGAAATAATTAACTCTTGAATAATAAATCTTCAACAAAACCATACAGGTTTTAAAGGTGCTGGTGAGCATGGGCTGATAAAGGAAATTTGGGAGAGTAGACCAATACAAATGCATAACAACAGAGAACAAGAAAATGGTTGAAAGAACTGCAGAAAGCAAAGAAAAATATTGTAACAAATACTGCCTTTTACTTGATTACAAGAAAAAGCACTGACAGAAAAACGTAACAAAGTCGTTCTACTAAAAGAGCTGGATCTTACCAACAATGTACCTTTTCTAAGTAATAGCTCAATGAATATGAAAACAAATTCATCACTATTTGTGGAAAAAAAAATAAAATAAAACATCAGCATTTCCCAAGTCAAGCGTACTTTTGAAGACAAGGGAGTACAATGAATGTGTCGAGTTACATACCTCAGCAATAATTTGCAACCCAGAGGAGACATCCAAAAAAGTCATGAATTAGCAAAGCAGCAGCTGCATTTGAAAGCTTAATAAGGTTCAGTTACTGAAAATCTACAAAGATTTTCAAATTATGATTCCTCAAGTTGAATGCTATTTCCACCTTAGCATATGGAAACAAAGGCCGTAAGTCCCCCAGAGATGTAGACAGAATCATCTTTGAAAGCAAATAGTAAGGATTAAATGCCATAGCTGCATTATAAATTTGGAGATTTCTTACAAATTCAGTAAGTCCTTGTTTCCAGAAGTGAGCAGAAAAGAAGATAGAATATTTAGGAAATGTGTTAAGAATTATGCCTTGCCATCCACATGGTCCATGAGCCACTGGGAAGAAACATATGCAAAATGGGGAATTAATTATTTTTATCTGTTTTGATTAACTAACTGAAGTGCTTACTCCAGTTGTGCCTCCTACCAGCCAAATCAATGAATGCTACAGGCAGACAGGGTTAAAGCATTCAAATTACTGCCTATTTTCTACCAAAATGAAGATAGACATGACATCAGCCAGAAGACATCACTTCTACACACTTTCAGTCTAAGCAGTAGGCTATTTTATTAACTGCTAGAAAGTCTTAAAAAGCATCTTCTTTTTGTCTAAAGTCCCCCTTCCCACTAAACTGGAAGCTTTCAAGCCCATGATAAGAGATAGATGCTTGTCATCTACACTGCTGCTAAGCTCAATTACCCAGAATAAACTTCTGGAATTATTCCTACCACTTGCATGTGTTCAGTTTAGCAAGCAAGAGTATTCCCTCTACACTGCCCTAGTGAGGCCTCATCTGGAGTACTGTGTCCAGTTGTGGGCTCCCCAGTTCAAGAAAGATGAGGAGCTGCTGGAGAGAGTCCAGCAGAGGGCTACGAGGATGAGGAGGGGACTGGAGCATCTCTCCTACGAGGAGAGGCTGAGGGAGCT
>Ga0065711_1042221_pt1 | contig 15554 bp, 22 predicted proteins | sample Hoacrofraction12_FD_59098 | JGI IMG/M metagenome (GOLD analysis project Ga0065711, IMG submission 59098) | Hoatzin crop microbial communities from Cojedes, Venezuela - Epithelial fraction 12 v2 (version 2) | ecosystem: Host-associated > Birds > Digestive system > Esophagus > Crop | place... | reverse complement strand
TGGCGGCCGAAGTAAAAGTTCCCCAAAGGCCTCCGCCAATAGTCTTCTCGACGTCTCCCAAATACGCTAAAACATCTTCAGTCCAATTCATAAATACGAAATCCTTTCTTAAATATATAAAAACGCGCCCCGAAGGACGCGCTTTGTGTAAAAACGTTTGTCGTTTAGCTCAAAGATTTGCCGAATGAGTCAGACCAACCCGGCTGGGGTATCTCAGCGGTCAGTTCAAACTCGGCTTCACACACATCGCAAACAAGCTTATCACCAACTCGCCTTAAAGCGGGCGCAGTGGCGCAAAACGGACAATGCTTCCGGTCTTCGCTATTCATATATTTTGTATCCTCCTATACATAAGATTTGTATAAACAGGATAACACAACCCCGAAGCCATTCGCTTTTTCTCTTTCTCGCTAACTCTCCTCTTCTCTTATCACAACAAACAACCACCTTGCTTACACCAACCACTCCGATTTTCCCGGAGTCCCAACGGCGACTAAGCATAACAAAACCCCGCACCCGCGGGGCTTTGAAAATAGATTAAGAACAAAGAAGTGTCGTTGCTTTGACGTAGGGTATTATACAACTTGTTAGACGGAAACGCAAGGGATTAAAATCAGTTTGAAGACTCAGTGTGCATACAGGTACCGTATGAATACGCGATGGTTCCCCCAAATGTGATAGGAAACCACGGGTAATCCGGGTCCCCGTACACAGCTTCGTGGTATTTGGGAGTCATACCGGCTGCGTCCCAACGACGCAAAATTTCCTCGCAATTGGACGCATCCGCCTCTTCGTGGCTACTCTTTTCGTTCCCATACGTATCCCAATACTGCAAAGCCTCCCCAGTGTAAATGTTATAAGAATAAGTAAGCGTCATATCGTCGATAGAGGGGTAATCGAGGCCGTACTTATCCAAATTCTCTTTAATAAAAGTTTCGTAAAGATATCTGTCAACGCCTATCCTCGTTGTGCTATCAGGCGATGTCGTAGTAGTCGTAGTCGCCTCAGTCTTCTTCACTGTCGGCGTAGCAGTTGCCTTCTTCGATGCGGTTGTGGCAGTCGCCTTTGCCGTCGAAGCACCAGTTGATGCCGGCGCCGCGCCGCCCTTCTCAACCAGTTCTATCTCGATACCTTCAAGTCTCAAAGACTTGCCTGATGTGCCGCTCATCTCACCGTTCTTAACCCAGTCCTGCCAACCTACGCTCTGGACGTGGGTTCTGTAGTAGATGTCGTAGTGCTCGGCCATCTCGCCCGTGAGTCTGATGCGGATACCTTCGAGTCTGTAAGACTTGCCTGATGTGCCGGACATTGCGCCGTCGGAAACCCAGTCCTGCCAGCCTTCATTCTGGACGTGAGTCTTGTACTCGATGCTGCCGTCGTAATCCGTGTTGGCAAGAACTATCTTGATGCCTTCGAGTCTCAAAGACTTACCTGATGTTCCGGACATTATGCCTTCACCGACTAAGCCCTGCCATCCGATGTTCTGGACGTGGGTCTGATAGCGGACAAGCGCTACGTGGTACGGAGTGGTTGTGGCGCCCGGAGCACTGCCGCCCTTGGCTACGAGTTTAATCTGCAAGGACTCAAGCCTGTAAGAATAACCTGCGGTTCCGGATATCTCTCCGTTCTTCGCCCAGTCAAGCCAACCGAAGTGCTGTGCGTGAACTCTGTAATAGATGTCGTAGGTTTCCGCAGCCTCACCCGTCAGTTTGATTTGGATAGCCTCAAGTCTCTTGGACTCGCCGGATGTGCCCGACATCTGCCCGTTGGACTTCCAGCCTTGCCAACCGTAGTTCTGCACGTGGGTTTTGTAAGAGATGCCACCGTCGACTCCGCTGAGCTTAATCTCAACTCCTTCGAGTCTTTTGGACTCGCCCGTAGTGCCGGCGGATTGCCCGTCGGACTTCCAACTTTGCCAGCCGTAGTCCTGAACGTGGGTTCTGTAGGTTACAGACGCGGCGTCAGATGCGCTGACCGTATCAGCGTTACCGATGCAGGTTGCGACAGCGGTTACGGCGATAAGCGCCGCGGTGATTGCTGAAAGCAATCTGTGTGTGAGTTTGTTCGTTTTCATAATTACTACCTCCTTGATAGTTTAGCTATGTAGTTTTCTTTGTTATCTATATTATAACTACATCTTGTGGTAACGCCGCATAAAAACCACAAGATATTCTTAAGTAGCAAAACGGCTCGCAGAATATACAAACTGAGCGCGTCCGATTTAGGCGGATTACACAAAGAATCTGTCTGTTTTGCTTACGTCTATACTTATCTAACTGTACTATACCGTGCAAGAATTTGGTTTGCAACAGGGATATTTCGGGGCGCTAAACAGCAAAAACGCAATTTGGGAACAGAACAAAACGCAAAAAACGGGCCCGGAGACCAACCGTCTCCGAGCCACAATAAAGCTCTTTTTTGATTTCGAACAACAAATTGACGCACTATCTTCCCCGCTGCTGCGCTAACATACCGTCAATGGCGGTCTGTGTTACATCAGATAAGGTATCCTCGTAATCAAAATACTTGTCAAGATTACTTTCGCCCTGTTTATACGGGCCTAAAAACTGACGCGCGAAACCCTCAGCCATATCTGCCGGAACGGCACGTTCTATACGATACCCGCTTGACAGTAATTTATCCAATTCGCCAAAAGTGGCAAAGCCCAATTCGACATCTGTCGGATACGCGCGGGTTGTACCGTACTCAGGTGAATAGCACAGAGAGGCGCTAACTCGGACAAACGAGACTTTGAAAGGCCAATCGTATCCGTCCTTCCACATCCGATGCTCCGCGCGAACTTCTGCAGAGACCAGCAAATACTCTATATCAACGTACTGACCTTTATCCGGCGTGCGGCCAATATTTTCGAGTATGAACTCGGGCTCTTCGGTGGGCTTCACCGACAACAAATAGAAATCGGGGTCAACCGCACCCTTACCGGAAGAAGAAACGCGCAGCATATCACTGTCGTTAGGCAAAAAATAATTCATAACCAAATCTCCTCACAAATGTCGCTCTTCGCGAAATCCTATATTGCCGTATTTGAGCATTTCCTCAAACGGCGCTCTTATGTTTTTGGGTATATATCTTGTGGCAAACGCCCCGTCGCGGTCGTGCCCACGGATTGCGTAATTTAACGCCTGGGCCAAGTTCATATCACTCGTATTGATGAACCTCTGTATATCATTCCAATGCGCTATATCCATTGACCCATCCAAATACAGCTTCTCTTGTGCAAACTGAACCAATCCACGCCAAACCCCTTCGTGATAATCTTGCCACTCGACCCCAACATCAGTAACAGGACTATAGCCGCCGAGTAAATAATCAACAAACTCAACGGCTGTTCCAAAATCATCTCTAAGCATTACAAACTATAACCTCCGAGCGCGGCGCGTTGCCTTTCTACCATATTCTGTATCGCCGCCTCCGCATTAAACGCTGTGGTACTCATTCCGGTGCCGCCTTTGCGGAAACTTTCAACCTGCTGCCTGCCCTCGGCTAAAATGGCTGTAGCCTGCTGGTCGAGTTTAGCGGGATATTTTTCAAAGAACTCCTCTATACTCGGCAAAACCTCGTTCCAAATCGAAGGTACAACGGACGGGCCGTCATAGCGGTCAAACGCGTGAAGAAGAGCTATATAGCGTTCGTTATCTTTCCACAGACCCTTTGTGTCAGAAAACAGGCGAAACCACTGCGCGGAAGTATAATTCTCGTTCTGCGGGATAAGAAGCAAATGGTTCGTGAAGAGTTCGGATGGCGCGTTGCGAACTCTATTCAAATCGTAAGAGGTAACTTCTTGCGCGGCCGTCTTCCACATAGCATCAATGGCATTCAACTTCTCAGTCAAAGAAATCACAACGCCCGGAGAAGGGACATAACTTGTACCCGTAGAATACATATAATAAGCGTCGCGGATAAGCCAGTTGTAGGTCATATCGGACTCACGAGCAGCAATGGCGACCCAATCCCCATAAACCATAGACCCGTCACGCCACGCATCGGACTTGGCAAAATCGACCAATTTTTCAAAGAGCAAAACTTTAGCCTCGTTAGGCAAAGCCCGATATTCCTGCTGTGTCATTTTGCCGAACCAATCCGCGCAAAATTCCCTGGCGTTGGAATAATCGGTCACAGAAGCCTTAACAGATTTTTCCATATCACATCTCCTTTAGCCGCTGATGCTGCGGCTCTCGTTGCTGAGTCTTTCTACTGTGTTCTTATACTCTTCGTCAATCTGCTTTGACACTGTATCAGAAAAGTAATCGACGCACTTACCAACCCACTCATCGAAAGGATGCTCAGGGTCGAAAGGATTATTTGGGTTCTCAATATACTCGGCGAAACACGTCTTCAAATAATCAACACAGCCGGCTGCTTTCTCAGCCAACCCTTCGCGGGCATACTCGTTGAGCCCGGCAAACTCGGAACGCGCTACGATATCTTTGGAAGCAATCTCAATGCCGGAATGCATATTATTTGCGATAGTGTCCATCGCCTCCTGCATAGTGGCGTATGCCTCGGTTTCCTTTTTGCCGATTTCAAATGCCGACATCATATTGTGTACGATAACGTCGAGCGCCGCTTTCTTCTGGTCTCTAATCTCTTCTGACGTATAAACTTTTTCCATAACAAATCTCCTTTGTAAATTGATTTCTTAATCCTCATCTATTTCTGGCATTCGGGTCTAAATAGCCGAACGAAACGCCTAAATCCTGAAGCCCGGAAGCCTCCCTGGCTACGAGGGAAACAAAAGAAAGCGGGTTCACCCGCCGAGCCCGCCTCTTTTAGTTTTTTCAACCAACGCATTCAGATGGTTCAAATAATCTTTGACTTCTTTCTCCAAATCAGCACGCTTTGCCGCTGCCCCGGTCTCTTTTACGGTTTTGAGTTTGTCGTAGCTGGGCTTTACGCAGGTATCCCAAAACGTCTCCGCCTCGGGATTGTCGTAGGGCAGCTCGTAATATTTTTCTTCATATTTGTCGACCCAATACTCGGCGTGTACCAAATCACGCAGGTTTTCATTGTCTTCGACGGACAAGGTAACCGCGGGGAACGGTGCGGGGCTTTCAAAGTCAATGCCCCACCACGCCTGAAGCCCGGCACTCACATCTTTACCAGACGGGAAGTCTATGTAAGCGCCCATTCCGCTTGGGCCCGAAGCCACATAAACACTCGCCAACCACAAAACGCTTTCTATATCCTTGACAAAATAGGTATCGTTGTAACTGCTTTTCGGGGATACCACCGCCTCATACAATTTACGAAGTTTTGCCAAGTCGGAACTGTGGATAAAAACGCACGCGTTAAAAACCTCTGACCCGTTAAGCATCAGAGGCGTTCCAATATAAGAATTGTCCATACAACGAATAAACCCTCCTTCACCCACCGAGTCCGTCTCTTCTCGCCCAGATTTGCTCCAAACGACCGACGCGGTCGACAAAACCCACGCGGGCAGTTTGGAAAATCTCGTCGAGTTCCGGGTCGGGGATGTCGCAGGTGAGAAACTCTGTAATCTCATTCAGCCCCTTCTCGGTGAAGAGCATTTTGGTTATTTCTAAATAAAACTTGTCAAGAACCTCGTTTAACTTGGCTTCGTTTTCCGGAGTATCCGGAACAATCTCAAAGGCTTTGTCGAGGAGTGGTTCGACCGAAGAGAGTTGAACATCATCATCTCCGACATAGCAACACATCGCTACGGCGCCAACTAAATGAGAAATCTCTGCGCACAGCGTAGCCTCTTCTTCTGTCATCATGTCCTGAACCCTCCCAATCTTTACATACAACGCGAAGAGTCGGACAAAGTCTGCTGAAAATCAGTCAAACCGAGCGCTTCGCAAATGTTCCAAGCCACAGAAAACTCTTCCCCGGTGTCGGGGTCTTTCTGGAAAAGTCTAAAAACAGTAGGTTTGTTTGCGAGTAGATTGCGGTCGTATTCAGACCCACGGTCTATATAGACCTCGCCATCTTTAATGTATACGGCAAAACTATCCCATACATCGAGGTCTTGACGCGCAGCCTGCAACGCCAAAGCGAAATCGGTAGTATCAAACTCCCACACCAATCCGGTTGTGCCCGGCTTGGAACCTTCCAGCCAAAGCGGGTATTTAGAGTTGAAGTGCAAATCCTCCACAAGGGCGTCCCACTCTTGCTTATCTTCTTCGCGAAGTTGCTCTTCGGCCTCGGCTTCCAATTCTTCGTTAAAGACGTCATCGGGCGGCTCAATAGGGTCGAAAATGCTCCTCCCCCAAACCCGACCCGAGTACGGGGCATCCTCGTGGTGCCAATCCTCATCATCGAAGGCATTCCTGCGTTCCACAAGGACACTGTAACGGTCTGCGATTAAGTCCTCGTCAAAGCGGTTTTTGTAAATCAAAAGACAACCCTCAGTCTTATCCAACTTATCAGCGTCACATCTTTTCATAATCAATCTCCTTCTCCGTTGCGACCAACGGAAACATCAGTATCGGGCCTTACAACGTCTTTCCAAGCGCCTGCGATAATCTCATCGTTGGTATGGAGATTTTTGACAAGACCTATGGCGGATTGAATGAGCGCACTTAATGTAATCCCATCTTCTAACTCATCCTCTATATTTTCAGAGGTTTGCTCAGAACGGGAGGCAACTTTTTCGAACAAGTCTTCTCGGTTGGCGTAACTGCCGTCTTTCAAGGCTTCCACTATCTCCCACCATTCATCGGGACAGTCTAACCACCCTGCGTATAACTCGTTACACACCCACGCGCCGGGAATTTCGTCCCCGGAGTCGGGGTTCCAGTAATATTCGTACAAAATCTGATTGTCGGCGTTAATATCCCACAGGGAAGACCCGGTAAACCAATTAGTCGAATCTAAAAGGGCCAAATACTCGTCTAAAGCGCCTTCTGTTTTCGGGGATATTTTCGGAAGTTCTTCTCGCAAACTTTCTATTGTGTATACTTCTTCTACGTTCATATAACAACTCCTCTCTGCTAAAACCCGCCGCCCATCCAAAAGCTCAAAGGCGGCACTTCTATAGTCTTTTCGTATACCCCGCCGCTGTGCTGAATTTCAGGCAAGTGCAAGTCTATGTAATTTGCAGCGATTTCCAGTATCTCCGCTTCGGTGGGCTCGTGGTCGAAAACAAGAAAAGTGAGGCTGACGCTCACAGTGTTCCCCAAGGTGTAGGGGCTGTAGAGTCCGACCGCGGAGAACGCCGCTTTGTAATACCCCTTGTCGGTTTTCTCAATGGATATATCGTGCTCCATACGCATTAGCCTCCGTTCGCGTTTCTGCCTGCGGATAAATCTGTATCAGGTCTTACAAAAGCTTTCCACGCCCCGTTCTTTATCTCGTTGTCGGTATGGGAATTGTTCAGTACCTTCGCAGTAAACTCACAGAAGTCTCTCTGAGTGATTTTTGTGGGCGTATAGCTGTTGAAAACCACATCTTCTACCGCCAGAAGGGTCGTGCGAGAACCTTCGTATACCGCGCAAATCAGGGGGTCTTGGTTGGCATAAGTACCGTTTTTCAGAGCCTCAACAATAGTCCAAACGTCCTGCCCATCTTGCAAACCGTACTCGAAAATTTCCCACGCTCCCTCCGGGCCTTCGTAGGTCGTTCCGCCATACGGATTCCAAAAATATTCTTTGATAACACCATCATTGGGGATAAACTCCCACAATGATGAGTCCGGTCTCCAATCGGCAAGATTAAGACAATCCACAAAGAACTCGAATGTCTCGCCCCAAAACTGTTTTTCTTCGGCAGGCGGAGACTCGGAAATCCACTTGTTGATTTCGTGCCTTAAAGCTTCCAGTGAATAAAGCGGTATTCTTTTCATAATTCTCTCCTTAATATCGTCTCGGAATTTCGTTGAACGGAATAGGCTCAACGTCAATCGTCTTCTTGTAAGTGTGCGCACTGTGCTGTATATCAAGCCTTGCCTCACTCGACACAAACTGCATCGCCCGCATCTCTATCTCGTCACGGGTGGGCTCGCGGTCCGGTACAAGGAAGGTAAGCTCGACATCGACCGTGTTTCCGGGCGAATAGATGCTGTAATAGTCTGAACCTCGATACACGGCCTTATATGAGCCGTCGCTTAATTGCTCTATAGTTATGTCAATGCCTCTTGTAGCCATAATCCGTCTCCTTCCCTCATAAGCAAAACCCGTCGGAACACCGACGGGCTTTGTAGAGGAACAATACTGTGCCAAACAAGTTGTTAAGCAAGTTAATTATAGTATAACCATCTTGTATAAAAATGCAAGTGTTTGATTTCGGGGCACAAATCCGCCAAACACAGCAATCAGTTGTGCTTGCGACGCTTGACAGACACCGCCAGCCAAAGCCTCGCCTTGGTAATAGGTCACAACATTATCGATAACCAAACCGGGCGTGGTGTCCGCGAACACGGCGGATATAACACTGCCGAGCACGGCAGTGGTAATAATAAAGCAGATAAATTGTCTAATGCGTAATCTCAAAAGAACAAATCTCCTTTCTATAGAAATGCGAAAAAGAGGGCACCCCGAGATGGAATGCCCCGTAAAATATCTATATGCGGTACTAAAATTACATCAACGTCTTGTCGGGTCAACCGGCAGTTCGAAACCGTATTGGTTGCTTGTCTGCTCCATAGCATCGACAATCCGGGCATAAAATCGTTCTTCAAAAAGGTCGAAATTACTAACGAGGGCGGGTACGAGTTCCTCGCGCGACGAAAGCGCCTTCGGATTTAGGTCTGCAAGGCGAGGATTAGCCCAAGCGAAGGCCAACATTCCTTTATTGAAATCGGACTTTACACAAATCTGACTAAGAAAGATTCCACCCTTTAGGGTGGGATATGAATTAGTCAAAATTAGTGATAATCATCCTTGATTTTCAATATAATGCCTTATGGTATCGGTACAAGCATCTCCGATGGATGTACAAAAATATCCTCTTGTCCAACAATAATGTTTTCCAGACCAATACCACTTAATCATTTCATCGTGATGTTTTTGCCACAAATCGTATGTTGAATACTGTTTTAATCTGTGAACTATCTCATAAGGTGCAACAGTCGGTGTTGCTCTCACAAGCAAATGTATATGGTTAGGTTTTTTAGGGTCAATTTCTTGTAATTCAATAGACCATAACTGTCCTTCTGATGCTCTTATCATACTTTGTTTTATATCTTCGGCTATTTGTCCTGTTAAAAAACCTTTTCGATATTTAGTTGAAAAAATAATGTGATACCTAATTTTAAATTTTTGATGTCTTATATGTTCATATTTATCTTCCATAAGTTAATATCCTTTTAGTTAAAAATTGTGTAAATTTTTAAAATTATAGTGTACTTTTTTAACTAAATATATTATAATATATATAAGTAAAAAAGTAAACAAGAAAGGAGTAAAAGTTTATGGAAGAGTCGGTAAGACTTGCAAAAAATGAATCTATCCGTCAGGCTATGCGTGATACACATAACAAGCGTAAATCTCAAATTTGTAAGACCTATACTGTTAAAATAGATGAATCTTCCTTAAACACTACTCAAAAGGAACAATTAACTCGTATATTTCTTGAAGCAAAGTGGTTATACAACGACATCCTTAATTGGTCTAATTTAACGGAAGAAAATACACCGTGGAATTATATTATTGGCAAAACCGTTAATGTTAAACTTCCTGATGGAACATTTGAAGAACGTGAATTATCAACAATTCACTCTCAAATGAAACAAGAAATACAAAAACAGATTTATTCTAATATTAAGACCATATCTACTCTTACAAAAGAAGGACATCAAAAGGGTGGTGCTTTGAAGTTTAAGTCTGAGGTTAATAAAGTTCATATTAAACAACTTCAAAAGAATTTCATTCGTAGAGGTAAACACTTTGTAAAAATACCTAACATCAAAGGTGAAGTCCGTGTTAATGGACTAAAGCAAATTCCTGATGGGGTAGATTTTGCGTGTGCTGAACTTCTTAATACTCCAAAGGGTTATTATCTCACGATAACAACATATATAGATAAATCAAAAGTAACAAATCAGTCTAAGATACAAGATTCTTTAGGTATTGATTTTGGTTGTTCAACTAATTTCACTACTTCTAAAGGTGAGAAGATAGGCTGTGTAGTTGAAGAAAGTGAGCGACTTAAAAGACTGCAAAGGAAACTTGCTCGTCAAACAAAAGGCTCTAACAACTACAAAAGAACTGTTCATCTTATACAAGTAGAATATCAAAAGTTATCTAATCGTAAGAATGATTTAGCCAACAAAATTGTTCACGATTTTTCACAGTATGAAACTGTAATTATCCAAGATGAACAATTAAGTAATTGGCATAAAAACTATCACGGTAAAGCGGTACAACATTCTGTTATGGGTAGGGTAAAATCTAAACTTATACAAAAAGATAATGTCGTTGTATTAAGTAAGTATCTTCCTACAACTAAGTTATGTACTAATTGCGGTAAAATTCACGATGAAATGAAAGTATATAATCGTACTTTTGTTTGTGATTGTGGTGTTTCTGAAGATAGAGATATTCATTCTGCAAAAACGATGATTTGGTTAAATAATGTAGGTGCGGGACGCACCGATTTTAAGCGTGTGGAGTTTGAATCCTTGTTGGATGATATATTTCAACATCAAACTGCGAAGCACGAAGATTCCAGCCTTTAGGCTGGGGTTAGTTCACGCCTTTGGTATATACATAAATATCAAGTTTTTCTCCGAACCAGCTCAAGGTAAAAGTATCGCACAGAGTCTCTCGCGTTGTAAAAGCCGCTTTGCCCTGGAGAGATATGTTGTCGAGCGGGCGTTCGCTTTGCACAACCGAAAGAAGAGGTTCACCGCAACGAGCGGCAGAGGAGGCTACTTCCATCATAGTTGCAAGGCGGTCGCCGTAGGTTTGTATAAACGCATATATGGTTTTATCAACAGCGGACGAACGCGCCGCTATACAATCTTTCTTGAGAGCGTCCTGCTGCTCGGAAAAAGCCTGCAGCGCGGATAAGACAGAACCACCATCATAAGTCATATTAAGAAACTCCTCCTATTGATTTATTGTTTCGTAACTTTTCAACTTCGTCGTGCAACGCGTCGAACACATCCTGAGGGTTTCGCCAAGCACCGATAACGCCGTCAAACTCGGGGGTATTTGCTGCTGCGGCCTTCCAAAGCGGAACGTCCTCTACGGGAACGCCCATATCGGCGGCGAGACACTCGTATTCAACCTCGTCGTCGAAGCCACGGCGAACAACATCTTTATCGCTGTACGACAGCTCGGTCGGTTTGTAATTATAAGCCGCTTCCCAACGCTTCTCTTTGTCGAGGGAGAAATCGACGCTGAAAAGACCTTCGACCAGAACCGCATCACCCGGCTCCCACTCAATATAATGGCATTGCACGCTGCACCCGGCTTTAGCAAGCGCCGGGAGAAGGTCTCCCCAAACAAAATCGGAAGAAATTGTGTGTGCCCAAAAGCGATTGCTATCGCCTTCGAAATCGACGAGGACGGGTTCGGGGTTGCCGTACAACATATCGTCGAGCGACGGAAAACCGTCCATAAACACATCGGCATAGCCTATTCCGACATCATTATCGGAGGCGTTAATCTCCTTAAGCCACTCTTCAAAGAGATTTCTGTTGTCGCGGTCTAAAAGAAACGACCGAGGGAAATAAAGCGTCCCTTGCGCTGCGGATGTATTAGCCATAAAAACTCCTTTAATGTGAGCGCCTGTTTTGGCACTCGTTAATTTTCTCTATAACGGCGGGGTCAGGCTCGCCGTAGTCTACGTCGAGTTCGACGTTTTCGCCGGAACAATCGATGCTAACTGTATAGAGCTTATCTTCTTCGGCACACAGGAACTCGACTTCACAGCCGGCAATCGCCTTGCCGCTCATCGAGAACACCGCGTCGATGTTCGAAGCAACCAGATATTTTATCTTCTGCCCGATAAAAGTCGCGAGAGTGGACTCGTCCAAAGGCGTATCCGGGCCTGCAAGTTCAGCCCGAGGTACTCGAATTTTTTTCGTTGATTTTACAAAAATAAAGAACAAAGCAAAATCAATGTTTTCGTTACACTCGTAAAATGTAACAAAATAAGGGTTTTTGACGACTTGCACCTTTTGAGTTGTACCTGAACAAAAAATCGAGATAGTCCGTTTATTCTCTTTGTTCGTTTTCAAAGACCGACTTTCGATTAAATGGACTCAAACTCGATTTTTATCGATACTATTGATACACAAAAAAGAACGAAAAATGAACAAAATAACAGCCATAAGTCCGATTAAACATCTCTAATGTTTTCGGGCAATAAAAAAATCCCCACCGGATAAACCGATGGGGATATTTTTATGGATCGAGATCATCATTGTCACCAGGATCAATGTCGTCGTCTACATCTGGAATCGTGGATTGAGATTCTTCGTTAAGAGTTGGATCTGTTTCTGTTGGTGTCAATGTTTCAGTTTGCTTTTCGTCAAGTGCTATTAGTTGGGTTTCTTTTTCGTCTTCGATTGTTTTATCAAGTTTAATATAACCATCAGGAGAACGAATGATGTCTGAATACTGCGAATAGTCTTTGTCTATTTTTTCTTTGACAACTTCATTAAGTTTATAAAGCACTTCGGATGCTTTCCTAAACTTTTTTGTAGTGCGTCCATAATCCGTAACATATCTGGATTTGGATGCCCAGATTTCCAAAGAGTCTTCAATATCTTCTAATTCAGGTGGAATATTGCCGCCAAGACTTTCTGCGATTTCTCTGTTTTTGCTTATGTTGTGAGATGGTTGTGGCTCTCCACCCAACATTAGAATATATGCTTTTAGAAATTTTTCTGTTGCCTGTTCAATTCTAAAACAAGCTCCGGACAAGGCTGCTTCATCGGGAAAATGTTCATATAACCATCCTAAACAACTTTTATCTTCTTCGGCTTTTAGGATTAGCTCTTCGATATTCATTTGTGCCATATAACAAGACCTTCCTTATCAATAGTATTTTTTATACCCGTACCGTTTATCTCTGAATAGTCGAAGATGTCGTAAGAGCCATCTATTAACCGTTTAATCGGCTTAATTATCTTATAAAATTCATCGTCATTATTTGCAGTTGTAAGAATAGCCAAATCTATATCTGAGCCGATTCCACAATCGTCTCTAATTGCCGAGCCAAACACCCATACAGTGAGTATTTGCGGAGTTTTTTTGCAGTATTCAAGTATTCTGTCAACGCTGTCCTGCTTTGTCGGAAATATCTGTTTCAATATTTCTTTGTTTGGCGAGTTTTTAACTGTTATTTTTAGCGGGTACATTTCTTATTCCTTATTCTATTTTTTATTGTAATACTTGTAAGAATTTTACCATCGTTTGCTTAATAAAAAAATCCCCGTCGGATAACCCGACGGGGATAGTTCAGTTGATATAAGTTATGTTGTAGTAGTACGGATCGTTATTCAGCAATTCGATACGCTCTGCAAGCGTCTTGGACGACGGCTCTGATTGTGACGACAGAGGGTATCTTAGGTAGTGCCAGTCTGAAACAACATTGTTGTTAAGACATTTCGGATCAAGTCCTTTTTCGAGTTCGTTGCGTATTTCGATAGCCGTTTGCATCATTTTTCCTAACGGAGTATAAGTGTTTACCAACATGCTCTTATCAACAGTTTTTACCATTTCATCGTAATTACAAGGGAAGTTTCCGTCTTCGATTGCCTGTTCTCTTTTGGTTTTGCTTTCTTTAACCGGATAAGCCGGTATACAAAAGCCTTCCAGTCGGGTTGTGCCGTCCATTGTGATACTACCTTCGCATACATAGTTTTTACCATAACCAGGAGATGTGCCACGATATGAATTGCCTGATATATATGTTACTTTATTTGTTTTTGGATCATAACTCTTAACAATTCCAACATGGGTACATCTTGTGTAAGACAAATCTGCTTTTTTGGTAAAAAGAATCAGCCATCCGGTTTGTGGCACAACAGAAATATTGCTTTCGCCTTTTATATGTACATAAGTTCCCGGATTACTGTCAGATTTATACCAGTCTTTTAAGTATTCACAGGTTGTAAATGCGCCTTCTCCTTTCTTGGGAATAATCGAAGAATAACCACATTGATACATACAATAGTTTGCGAATAAGCAGCACCACGGGAAGTAACTAAAATAACCGTTGTTATACCATCTGTTAAACTCATCTGATTTTTGCCCCATTTTAGTTTCGGCATAAGCCACAACATCCGCACCTTCTCCGTATTGCGGAGTGTTAATAATCTCATCAAAGACTTCATCGTATTCACTTGACAGATAAGTTTTGCACAGATTGATTGCATCATTAGACATATTGAGTTTCTTGTATACAACATCAAGATTTGGGTGATAACAAATAACAAGACACGCATACTCAACTTCATAGCCTGTATAACTGGGATTGCCATTTTTATCATTTAATTCTATATAAAGGCTATCTTCCGATGTTGCTCTTTCAGTAAGTGCAGATACATCTGTCAGAATGTCGTTCATCGTCCAAAACACATCGTATAAATACGATGAGCCTGATGAGGATATATCAAGACTATCTGCGTCCTGATCCGTAAACATTAAAAGATCCGTTTGTGCGTCACCGCCCTGATCCCAAAGATAAGCATAATAGACAGAAAATACTTCCCGCCAGTCAATAGCCTGATTTCCTACAACAATCGGCAAAGTGTCTCCTAACGGCATATCTGTAAGATTACACATAGTATCATAGAGTTCGTTATCCCACGCTTCCTGATAAATGTACTTAACCTGAGAAGCCGTATATGTTCCCTGGAGAGACATATCAGCAGCAAACATCATAATTAAGACAGGGAAAATAGGGATTATCAACAACAGAAGAAGCACCAACATCGCAACAAATTTCAGCATATTACCACTCTTCATGCTCTTGTATGTTGCACCTGTGGAAACATCTTCGTCTAAGAATACTTTTTTTGAATTGTCGGTTATGCTGTTCCATCCTTTGCGTGTTTCCTGGGCAGTCCTTCTAACGATAGCCGTATAAACATTTGCTCTTTTTGCCGCTTCCGCTGCTTTGCTTTCGTTTTCTGCGACTTGGGCAGCCTTTTCGTTCTTTGTTGTTGCTGCCGTAGTTGTGGCGGTAGACTTATCAACCAGTCGTCTTTGTGGTTTTGTAGCACTTGTGTTGTTGGAGTTAGTCGGTTTAATTTCTTTTCGGGAAGCAACACTTGGACTTGGAGATTCGGTATAACGGACAGATTGTTTAGATTTAAGAAATTTGTTTTCTTTGAATACATTTTCAGATTTCGTTTGTGGTGCGTGTTTCCGATTTGCCGATGTTATTTTTTGTGCCAAATAGGTCTGCTTGTATTCAACAGATGTTTTTGGATTTTCCGTGTCCGTTGCTGTTTCGTGTCCTGATGGATTATCCGTAGTTGTTGTTCTTGTGTCAACAGGCTTAGAGTATTCTTGGGTATTGTTGCGGTGCTTTGCTTCCATGCGTTCCTGCCGCCTTTTGTATACCTTATACTTGTAAAACTCAGATTCCGTGACATTGAATTGCTTTTTGGGAAC
>Ga0065711_1007152_pt1 | contig 15554 bp, 6 predicted proteins | sample Hoacrofraction12_FD_59098 | JGI IMG/M metagenome (GOLD analysis project Ga0065711, IMG submission 59098) | Hoatzin crop microbial communities from Cojedes, Venezuela - Epithelial fraction 12 v2 (version 2) | ecosystem: Host-associated > Birds > Digestive system > Esophagus > Crop | place... | reverse complement strand
TCTGAGCAACCTGATCTAGTTAGTGGTGTCCCTGCTCGCTGCGGGGGGGTTGGACTAGATGACCTCTAGGGGTCCCTTCCAACCCAAAACTTTCTATGATTCTATGATTCTATTCCCACTCTAAGATGCCCAAATAATAATAGAGGATCCTGGAGAAGGTCATGGCTCTGTGAAAGACCAATTCTCATCTAAGCAGCTGGTATTGCCTCAAAACACAGTAAGATTTCTTGAATGTAGGACAGATCTAGGCCCAGTTGACTTCAGTGGCCTTTGGCTTCCACAAGTCTGGGTTAGCCTTTAAATAGCAGGTTCATTAATACAGAAAGCCTGTTACTTTAAAATGACCCCTTAGGGGACCACATTTGATTTTCCATTTTCCTTAGACCAGCCAACACTACAAATAGTTGGAGAAACACTGGAATGTCAGGAGTGAAACAGAGCAAGAAAAGACAATGGTAGACACAAAAATCTGCAGTTGGAGAGAAAGGATGATTTTTCTCATGCATGTTGTTTTATCACAAAAGACCAGAGAGAGAGACAATATAGGGGTGAATCTGTATCTGAAAGCAGTGACTACTGGGAACAGGTAATAACATTTCTGCTGTCACTTGTTTCTGCAGTCCATTTGGTTTCGTGTCTAGTAACAGGGCTATGATCTCTAAGAGCTTGCAATCATTACATCCGAGTTCAGCTTCCCAATGCGTATTGGTGTTAACAGGGATCATGCAGCTTAAGAGCTGAGGTAGCATTTTAGAAATGAAGGAGTGTTGGATCGCCGAGTGCATCCCTTGCCAGTTCTCAACAGTAAGTTGTTGTGTTTTTAGTTGGAAACTGTGACATCACTGCTGCTGGAGGTTTGTCATGGCACTGGAATTAGGGTGGACCACAAACTCAGTCATATTTGTTGATCTGCCAGACCCAAGAACAGACTGAAAATATGACATCTGAATACCAAGAAAACATGGCAATTAAGGAGAAACCTAGGAATTCTTCATGCGTAGTATGTAATACAATGTAGGATTAATTTCTGTAGTGAAATAACTCCTTCTGTGATCTCAGTTTCATAATTATGTTAATGTGAATAATTTTCATTAATTGATTGGGGTTTTGTTTGTTTATTTGTGGGGAACAATATTTCTCTTTGGGCACAAGAAATGCATAATGTGTCCTGATATGAGATGTGGATGAGAGACAGGAGAAAAAAATTTATTTAAACTCTGACTGGGTCTTAGTAACTAGTGCTAGGTCGCTTTATTGAATGAGAAGCTCCAACAAGTATTAGTATGCACCAAAGGTTTTTCAGATATAGTGAGAACACTGATGCTGCCCTGCTGTGGTAATTTACACACAGTATAGGGTGTAATGGACTTTGATTATGTATACACCTAATTCTCTCCCTGTGGTGATCTGTGATCTGATATACATTCATAATCCTTTTGTAATGCAGTGTGTGGTTGCTCAAGGTTAATTGATAGCAATTGACTAATAAGGTGTTTCACTACTGGAAACAGGTGGCACTCATTTAAAACAAAGATGTACAGAAGAATCTGAAAACAGCAAAGCAAAGATATGTTTTATAACTGGAGAGACATGATTTAAAGTGTATCCTCAGAGGTAACTTGTTATCATAAGGAGGGACAGGACAGGACATCTTCAGAAATCCAGATTTTTTTTTCCTGCAGACCTTTTCAAGGCATAGGTTGTGTAAAGGACAATATTGTCTGAGAAAGAAACACCACTAGTGATCACAGGAATGCAGAAAACTAACTTAAATTGATATTAAAGAAATGAAATGAGCCTAAGGTATGTATAAATGACATCAACTAATTGTTCTGTTTCTTCCTTCACTTGCCACCTTGTCAATATCTTGTGTATGCAAATAGTAGTATTATCAGAAAAAAGGAGCGTATGTCCAACGAACATGCTTAGTCTAATGCTTGGATTGCTGTAGACCAAGTTAGAGTTGAAGTTCAAAACAATCCTATCTAAAATACAATGAACACATAATTGTATCTTCTCAACCTCAGCATTAGTGTCTTAAACCTCTGCTTAATATTTTAAGCTGTGGAGTTTATTTTAGAATCAGGTGCGCAATTAGTCTGAGCATGTGATTACTGTAGGAAAGTGATTTGTGTGGGCTACCCAAATTAATTTAAATGCTTAGTGCTTTTATTCATTGAATTAACATTTGATGTTGAATAATTATATGGATATACTGCTCTTTTTGATATAATGCCCTCAAACTCTTTAGATTTTTGTTTTTGTGATACTATGTATCTTTGACTATACTTAATGTATACTGTTTCGATGACTTTAATTTAGTCAGTAGTTCCTTGATTATTAGAAACATTGACACAAACTTCCGTATTACATATGTGTTTATGAGTGATTAATTCACATTTTGTGACTATAGGCAACTTCTGATTTTTAAACACAAATACTAGTAATTTGAATAATTTAAAATCTTAATCCTAATTACTACAGGGTCAGGAGACCATGTCTCTATACAAGACAAAAGATAAAAATTAAAGAAGGGAGACCAGCAAAATACTATTTTTACATTTGTGAGCTTTTTGTAACTCCTTCAGAGGACCTCACAGAATTGCTTCTTGACAATATTCTCTGTAAAACTCTTTAAAGCTTCAGTGTCAGTGCTTAACAACTTTCCGTGTAACACACAAGGTCTAACTTTCATAGGAAAGTAACCATCCACACTTCAGCTGCAGTCCAAAGATGGACATTTGTGTTGGAAACAATTTTGAGTTTACATGCTGCAAAAGAAATAGCTAAAATCACCAGGGATCCATATCTCTGCATAGGCACGCAATGCAGGCTGGCTGACGCTTGTAAGAGAGTGCTTTTGGGAGGTGGGAGTTTCATGTGGAAGATTGTGGTACTGCTGCTTCTCATCTCACCCCATCGCTGGCAAAGGATTTCCAAAGGGTGCTGTGCTTTTGCTAGGACCAGCATGGTCTTTCCCTGCCCAGAACAGAGATATGGGAAATGGTTCTTGAAGTAAACCCTCAATACAAAAGCAATCACATCACATATAGAGATCCCTCAAATATATTATGCATGGACTGATTAAACTGTGACCTGGAATTAACTGGAGTATATCACATGCTGTATAATATCCACGAGTGGTATACAAGGGCAAATATTACTAGAGTAGCACCATGTTAATCTTATTAATTCATATCTTGTTTAACTAAGGGAAAGGCCTCTGCTGCAGAAGCAGATGCAGTTCCATCAGAACGCGTGTGCATAACTGGTAAAGTATCTCACAGTCACTGGGATATTAAAATTTTGACAGTTCATATTTACTTTTCTGTTAACATCATTAGAATCCGAGCAATTGATATTCAAGGTTTTATTAACGGCACAATTAAAACACCCCCTGTTTTGGGGAACTGGGTTGCGTATAAGATTTAGAATTCTCCACAGGAAAATGCGCAACTCTCTTGTACAACAGGCAACGTTACTGTAGTGCTGCTGCTGTTGTGCCAAGAAGTTGTTGACTATGATCCAACCTGGAGCGGTGGTCAGGATCCGCCATGTTAGCACAGAGCCCATTGGACCCGTGCAGTCCCTGCAAGCACAGAGCTTTGGTCTGTCTGCACAAACAGAGCCTCACCTGGCACATGATTTTTCTCCCAACAGATCAGGATGGAGGGAGTCTGTGCTTAGGAAAAGAGGGGTGACCTTTTGTTTGTCTACCTGTCACTGACCTTCTCTCTGCAGACACCCCAGAAACGCTCTTTGGATGGAGCCACACCAGTGCCGCCGCTCTGGCTGAAAGCGATTCCTCTCGGGTAAGTGGGTAGCAGCACTGACATTTAGATAATTTGTTTTTGGATAACTTGGCCTTATCTCGTTCATTCCAGGCTGCCTGACATTTTTTATTGCAAGCATTGCTTCCATCTTTTTTTTTTTTCTCTTCTTGGGTTGCAAGAAATATCTGTAATACTCGAAGATTTTTCAAAGCAGAAATTTGCAAACAAACTCTGAACGGTTCCTAACACCATGGGCCTCTGTAAGTAACCAAACACCTAATCACTTCAGATAAAACTAATTGCTACCAAGCAATACTATACTGAAACATCACACTGTCATAAATTGATATGTAAACTTTGGTGGTGCCAACAACAGCTGCTTTATTAGAGTTATTGTGACCATCTATCCAGGCTCAACGTCTAAACCCTCTTCATGGATCATTTTTCCCTGGCCAATCCAGTCAAAAATCTCTGTCCTAGCGTGCAGTAAGTGCTTTTTTTTTTAAAAAAAAACAAAAAACAAACAAACAAAAAAAAACAAAAAAACAAACAAAAAAAAACTTAGGAGCGTTTTAATTTCTTTTCCACATGTCCAGTTTTCTTTAGGGAAATGCTTTAATGATAGGCTGTTTCAAGAGCTCTCTGGCCTTCCTGGTTCAGATGGGGTAGACAAAATGAGCGAGCAGCATCTTGATATCAGTTCTAACTCTCGAAAAAACAGACATGCACATGCTTCAGTGAAAGTTTAAACTTTTTTTTAAACATAGAAAATTTACTTTTTGAGTGACAAATCTGATATCTCAACTTGCAGCTGCTGCTTTTGCATTAAAGCCTGGCATGTGATAGAAAGACCTTACGCAGTGCCCTGAGATTGTGCATGCGTTCAGCCCCATTTTGTCTTCAGTCTGCTTTGATCATGCCTGCCTCTGGCGTTTCAATTGCTCAAATCCCTCTGCGTAAATTTTCAAGTTTCTGATATCCTTTGTTTCACTTCTTAGGTTTTAAGCAATCCTGGTCATTCGAGATATTTTTCTAATCTTTTGTACTGCAAAGATTAAAGATGATATCTTGTCCATTTTTTGGACTGCATTGTACCTTTTTTCCTTTCGTAACAGAGCCAGCATGAAAAAGAAAGTTCCCTGATTCTGACACTGCGTAGAAACTCCCTGAGAGAGAAGGCATTCTTGAATCTGTTTCAGGTTGCTTTATTCAAAGTATCCATAAGGACTTCATTTTTAGGACATATCTCTGTGATTTCTGACTTGTAGCTGCAATGGGGTCTGCTGCCAAGGAAGACTTTGGGCAAATTCAGCAAGGAAATTAATTACTGACCTACCTAGGTTGAATTCTGTGACGCGGAAATGGCATCCATCCGCACTTTATTAATAAAATCTGCATGAGTCCTAATTTGCTTTGCCTTTGTTCTCTGCTGTTCTGGTATAAATCAAATAAATAAGCATCGAAAGGCAGGAGCAAATGTTCCCACGTCTCCACCGACTTGGCCACGTAAAGTCAGATATGTGAGCTGTGAACTGGGACCACTGTGTCTACCACACTGACTGCGTCGTGATGCTGAAAGAGGTCTCACATCCGTCATCTCCTGCTTCAGTTTGTTTGACAGCCTCACAGTCTGGTGGGTTTGTTTGTTTATTTGTTTGTTCTTGCTTTTTAGCACTGTGCTTCTTCTAGTGAAGTAAATAACAGGGAGGGCTATGATAAATTTCACACTTCTCCGACGTGATTGAAGAGGCCTATGGTCAATTCCCCCTCTTAAGGTATTTATTGGCACTTATTCTTGGGTAAACTTCGGTCACTCTTAAGTATCATCATAACCTTTCCTCTAAAAAAAACCCATCACTTTCCATCCATATTGTTTCTGGTCTATCAGAACACCCAGCTCCTCAGAAGTCAGCTTGAAAACTTGCAGTATTTTGGTGAATTTTTTAATCTATTTGTGTTTAAAGTTGCTGTATTCCATACTACTGTCCTGTTTCTGTCCTGGGCTCTTCAAGTCTGTTAGGATCTTTTGTAAAGAGAGAAAGTGTGGAGGAGGATGTTGGTTTAGGCAATTAAAACTCGTAGTTTGACAAGATCAGTGGATTCTGAGGTATCCTTTTTCCAAGGTATTTTCAGGGGGCTTGCAGGGTAACATTGAGATAATGATGGTGGAAATAATGTAGTTGTCAAGAATTGCAGATATGCCTGACTCCTCTCATGTTCTTAGGAGATTCTTTCTTTTTATCTCTTCTCTTTTTTTCACCCATCTTCCCTCCTGAAATATTCTTATCCAGTGAATGCCCAAACATGTAATTTTAGATTGTGGGCTTTTGGTATGTGAGCGTGCACTGGTGGTAGGATTTCTGTATAATGACTTGATAAACCTGTCAGGATTTTACTAGCAATGCATAATAAATGTGGTTATTAGAGAAGATATCCTTTTTCCAACAGTGGCTATTGGATCTTTAGCAGGTTAGGAATCTTAATTCTTCTGTAATTCTCTTTTCTCCTCACCTTTTCTCTTCCTCTTGATTGATTAAGGACTTCAGTAGATTGTAGTATCACATCTTTCAGTCTTTGGGTAGAAAAAACACGGATGATAGATGTGTAGTTCCTTGTAAATACTGATTTTAGTTCTATTTTTATAAAATTATTTAAACTATGCACATTTGGAAGCTGCTTGTTCATTCGACGAAATGTCTCTAATGATGTGGCAGGGGGTACTGGGTAGGAAGCCACAAGCTGTTTATGCCAAAGACCTTTGATAACACAAGAGCGCGCATTTCCTGAAAGCCTCTGCTACAGTAAGCTTCTAAAGAGGATTATGAGTTTTAAACAGCCAATTAGGTGTAATTAGGAAGAAAACCCCAAACCATCCCAATGACAGGAGAGAAGGAATGCAGGCAAACTGACAGCTGTTCAATGAACGAACAAATCGCCATAAATGGTCAAGAAGTTAGAAGCAAAGGCAAAAGAGTGAGGAAGAGATGACTGGTTTAAGGTCACAGCTTCAAACCAGCAGCAGAACCCCTCAAACCTGGGTCCCAGACCAGAGTGTTCAACTCTCCTGCCTTCTCTGAAATCACAGGAAAAAAGTCTGCTTTGCAGGGAGAAAGGAATTGTTTACTACTGAGAGCTATGGGAACGGTTTAAGTAACACATGCGCAATCACAAAATACATGCTTGTAAAAAATGTTTCTGTCTTTTCAGCTATGACTTTTGTACCATTTCTTTTAAGGGTTTCTTTTATGCAGCTATATGAAAGTTGTGAAAGACTATGCCAAGAGATCAAAATTTTGCAGCTCCCACTTCTTCCCTTTATTGCTATACAGCAACCCACATACAAGTGGGGATTCTTCCATGCCTTTTATAGCTATCACCTACCATCTGAACATTCAAATGTGGACCTGTAAGTCAGTTTATCGAGTACTACTTGAAGTTTTCACTTGAACAGGGAAGATTTCCTTTTTTTTTCTGATGAATTTCTAGATAGAGAATACAGCTAAAACTATGTCTAAGCATAGCTTCAGATGGTCCTTTGCATAATTCAAATGAGTATATAAAGAATGGCACAATTTTTGCAATGAAATATTTTCAGTCTTTTTAATATTCTTTGAGAAGCAGCATATAGTGTTTGTGTTTGATTTTGTTTGGTTCGTTCTTCTTTTTTTTATAGAAGCAAATCTGAGTTTGGGATAGAGACATAATTCTCCCCATTGCTGTTTGCCTGCTCTGCAGGCACTGGAGATGGTGCCTTTCAGTTTGTCTCAGACCTTGGATGTTTCAGCTGCCTGCAATGTCTATGCCCTGTGGTGTTGCAACTGTCCTTTATTTTATCTTTCCATTACAAAAAAACCCCAAACTTTTGATTTCAGGAATTTGCGCAGAACTGGATGATCTTGTCCTGATATGTGATCTCTTAGAACCAGATTGCTGCTGGAAGCCAGAGTCCAGAACTGCTTCTTCTGCAACTTGCTTTGGGTTTATTTGTTTGTTTTTTGAAGACAGTTCATGCATCTACAATTTTTGGTGAATTTATGACTTCTAATTATTACCTGGATTTTGCCATTCCTTAAAGGAAGATATTTGAAAATGATGGTAAGTGCAAACAAGTAGAACAAGCAAATAGAGCTATGCAAATGTTTTGGTTTTTTTCAGGAGCTTTTTCAGTGATTCATACCGAAATGTGCAAAGAAAAAAAATTAGATTCGGTACTTGCCCAGGAGAAAGCTCATATGTAACAAATAATGTCTTTAATCACTGAAATTTAGTTTTCAGAACATGTCATACTTTTCAGCTTCTCATTGAGAAAAATGTAAATTAAATCTGGATCTCTGCTGAAGTCCTGGTTGACAGAGGTGGTCCTCTAAAATCCATTCAAGTCACTTTTCTTCTTTTTCTGAGTGAATGTAAGCTGGATTGCCAATGCAGACTTCAATGGCAAACATCTTTTTCTAAATAAAAACCACACCGGATTTCTGCACCTCTCTTCTCTGGCTAGGTTTCATCTTACACAACTTTATTACTTAAGTTGCACGTATATTGTAAACTGCTAGGATGAAGTCTTTTAGCTGAGGTTTTTCAGCACAGACTATCGCATCCCAGAGAGTGGACTAACATAGAAGGTAGTAAATTCTCTCTGTATTGCTTGTCTATTTCTGAGTGTTCTTTAAATAGTGAAGATACAATTAGGATTGTTGGTTTGCCTCCTTTGCCTTTTGCATCTCTACAGGTTGGTTTTTGAGTTTGGAGGGGCTCTGGTTGGGCCACAACCACGCAAACTTCTCAGTGTTGTGTTAAAACAGGTATGCAGCTGCTTTGGTCTGCTGATTCACTGCACCCTCATCAAAATTGTTGTGCTGTAGATTTGGCCAAAAAGAAATCTGGGGTTTTTTTGCCAGCTTCTGGTCTCCATTAACTTGATGTAAATCAGTAGAAATTCCACTGAACTAAACATAGTCATTCTGCTTTGGCCACCAAGTGGGATCCAAATCTCACCCATTTTGCCGCTGTGGCTCAGCCATGACCTAACAGTGTAAGCAAAGGACATGCAACTGAATAACTTTTACATGCTTGTGAAATAGTCAGGAACTGACTATCATTTTGTAGGAATTATTATATTCTTTGTTAATCAATAAGATTAGTTATTATTGTGATTAAATCTTCCCAAGCACAATAAGTGTTCTGTTCTTCGTCAAACTGATGTAGCAGACGTGAGTTTTGCCATTGGTCATTGTTGTGGTGGGTTTTCTCTTTTTCTGTAGAACAAAAATAATATGTATTTCACATTATCTTACAGCATTAGTTTTCCACAGCAAAGCAATGAGGCTATTTGTGGTCTCTTACCAAACAAATATACAAGGAAAACTAGTTAAAAATGTGCATGCCAAAAAAATGCAAAATATAGTTGACAGAGTTCTGCACCATACAGCAGCTATTTGAGTTATACATAAATAACAATTTTAATCTTGAATGAAACAGAACTGACTTCTGTTTCATTCCTGGGCAATAGATGAGCTCAAGATGTACACAAGTATGGTGAACCCAAGGGATTTACAGAGCATCATAAAAGCTTTTTATTGTGCACTCCAATGCTGTCATCCACAGATAGCTAACAAATAAGATAGGTTTTTAATATAATCCACCATGTCCCTGCCAGTGCTTCTTGCCTGTAACGTCACCTTGCTTTGGGCCAAGCATTTGTTTTCCCCAGATGGCCATCTCAAAGCTGCTGACAGCTCTGCTGACTGAGAAGCTGTAGCACAGCGATCTTCCAATTCATTTAGCACTACTGACAAAGCAAAAGCTGTTGATGTCCCGATGTGAAAGCACTCTATCAGGCATTACATAGTGTCTGTGTTCGCAGCATGTTTGGGGCGTGATAAGTCACAGCATATGCTTTTTGACATCTTCCTGCCTTTCACTGTAGTGTAGAATTTCTTGGAGTTGGAATTCAGGTGGCAGAAAAGATGTAAAAAGCCAAGCGTGACATCATCAGCAACTGGTAGTGGTCGTGGAATCATAAATAATATTTTGTAGGCTTGGGTGAAAAATAAATCCTCTGAAAGATGTGCACTGTGGTTCTGCTTTCCTAAACTTTTGCCCTCTTGAGCAGCCCAAGTTGTGTGGACTTTTGAAACTGATATCTAGCAGACCTATTAACATCTAGGCAAGCTGTTCTTCTCCGAGCACATAAAAAGAGACTTGCATTAGTTAATAGTTATTTTCCATTCTATTGTATCCATGCAGTATGGGTGGATTAGGAAGCAGCTAGGTGTCCTTATTTTTGTCACAACCTCACTCCCAAGCTAGTGGGATGGGAGGAGGAAAATGCCAAATACCACTCCACCCGAGACAGGCTTGGTAGACTGTGGGACATGGTATGAGGTTGCTCCGTCTTGTGCGTGGGATGGCTGAGGCGGCAGCGGTCGTGCCTGCTGGGGTACACCCTGGGCCTCACCTTCCTATGGGGGGGTTTGGGGGGCAGCTGAAGCAATCTGCTCCCTTTTATGAAAATTAGATGCAGCTGTCGGGCTCCTGGCAGCTTGTTAATGCAGCCTTTGCTTAGAGAGAGTCTGGATGCCTTCACTTTAGCATTTTGCTGCCAATATTTATTTTATAACATAATTAGGTTTTTTAAACAATATACATTTGAAATAATTTCATTTCGGGTATCACAATCAACTTTTTAAACAGTTGAAACAAGTGCAGGGAGTTTTTTTCTCTAATTTGTTCAGATACAGGAACAATGGTGATTGTAATTAATTTAAAATTATTCTGTTTGTCCTCTGCTACTGGCTGTTTGAGCAGGAAATATCCAAGACTGTTCAGGTGCTCCACTAAAGGTCAGAGAGTGACTCTGGCACAAGCACTGCGTGGTCCTCCCCATGGTCATCTGCCCACCACAGTCACTAGGTAGTTTAAATTCTGGCCTTCAGTGCCTGTAGCGGCTCTGAGTAAGCACAATTATATCAACTGTGTTATTTCAAGTGGGATGAATCTCAGTGCCTGAGTTCAAACTGGGTTTAAAATATAAAACAAAAATGTAAAAATTGAGTAACCCTTCCACTTCCTGATTCTCCAGCTTCCAAAATACTCCCAGTTTCTCCAGCTCTCTGCCTAATGCTTCCACGGCTGTAACTGAAAGACCCTTAAAAATGACTTTATTTCACCCCAGAAACTCTTGTGGTGGAGCTGGCATACCTTCTAGTTGTCAGGTAAAAGGGCTGGTAAACTTGTAGTACAGGCAGCAGCCCCATATCTTTCTTTCTAATGCTGCTTTTCCCTCTGCTCTTCCAAGGGGTTGGGGGGGGTTTGCATTGCAATTTGTCATTCTTTGAGGGGAATGGTTAGGATGACGGTAGGAAAAAATAAAATAAAATGTGATGTAGTAAACAAAAGATGCTGAATGCTTGAATAACTACAGTGATACCATTACAGTAGGGTCCAAAAGAAGATTAACTAACAAAAAATTCTGTCTATGTCAGTGATGAAACATGAAACATAACCCTGCATGTTTCACTCTAGGTCTGTCTGCATCTGCTAAATATCCCTTTTTCTCTTCAGTTTTGTTTTCCTTCTGTTCTGCTCTATTATTGTAATTTGAGTGTTGGGACTATCTAGGGTATTTCTCAAATTCACCTTAAAAGTCAGGGTAGGCCATTCTTAGAAGCATTTATTTATTAACATATTCTTGCTCTTCTCTCTGTCTCTTACGGGGCAGTCAATAGGAGAACCATTTGCCATACTGATTGTGTGAAATGGAAGCTTTAGCATAGTTACCCAAAGAAAGCCCACAGAAGAGTTGTAGACAGGCGAATATAAAAAAAAAGGAAAAAAAGAGGATTAAGTTCTGAAATCAGAGTTTTCAGCTGAAAATAAAACTTGTTGGTTTTTTCCTTTTTGCTTCCAAACTTGATTTATGGAAATGTATGAGCAAATCACTTGCACAAACAGAACTGCTTTGTGTTGAACATATTGTATTTTCAGAGTATGTTTCTAAAGAAATGTGTTTGTTCCTGAAATGCATAAGCCAGCCAGCAGTCAATACTCACAGCATTAAGTGATGGAGAGCTCTTTCTTCCAGTTGAGGGGCTGCTGCAAAAGGTCTCAGCATAAGTTTTTCGGGAAGCTAGGGGAAGACATATGCGTGGTTTTCTTTATTCTAATGAAATGCCCCTTTTAGAATAGCAAACTGTACTTGGTTATTAATACCTCTCGCATGACATATGATGCAGTGTGGCATCTTGGCCAAAAAAGTGTGGGCTGGAGATGTTACCTTGCAAAGTTCTTACTAACGTAAGATTGAAAATGTTCCTATTCATAGCATATCTTATAAAAAGTAGAATTGTTTTGGAATTGTAACCCTCTGGGAGCTAAAGATTGGATTGTTTGTAATGAAAACCATTTTATTTTACTTGATGGCTTAAATTAATGCATTGCAGTGAACAGCTGAAGTGTTATGCATAGCATTTGGTTTCCAAGACTGGCAGATATTACCTGAAGTGCACAATGTTACGCGAACATCATCTTTTGCTCATAAGTTTTGAATTTTGAAAAGTCTGTTGTTCCTGGGTGGTCACTGTGGAGATAGCTTCAAGCATACAAAATATAAAAAGTATGCATGAAATATGCCAGTATATTAAATTAACATCCTGCAAAACCTCCCTTTTTAAAATCCAGATGCTTATATTGCTTTTGACAGACTCTAGGCGGTAAAGTTTTAACTTTAAAGAAGGGGCTTTCTGTTTCTGTTTTCAAGTTAAAAATAATGAAAGGAAAACACACTGAAATTCCCACATTATTAAATAAAACATTTAAGTGGCATGGGGCCAATCATTGTCACGCCATGAACAAATGCCTTACGGTAATATGTTCCATAACTGTTTGCTAAAAACTACCAATTTTAACACATTTGCACATGATTAGACACAATAAAAAGTTACTTATTGAAGCCAGTGCCACAGTAGTGTTACTTAGGCCCAGGAGGAGGGAAACCTGAAGCAGAGGGGTGGTGTGAAATGGGTTCCATGCTGTGAAAACAGACCTTCAAGAGAGTTCCCTAGTGATGGACTTGGCTCCTGTGGCCAGGAGTTCACGGCGCTGCCCCTGTGCTGGAGAGGAAGGCTGGGCGGACGTGTAAGGGGGAAGACATGGTGACGCGACTGACGGGCTCGAGCAGCAGCTACTCAAGAACCGAACTGTGGTTAAAATATCATTTTGAAACACCCCTCTTTACCCAGGGACTGGTCCACCAAAAGGGCGCATTTCAAAATGATTGGGCTGTAATGTTGTTCTTGCGAGATTTCTGGGTGTGTTTTCTTAATGATCAAGCAAAGAGTTTTGCAGGCCCGTGTTTATAGCTGCCAACACATTAGCATGTGTTTATCTCGCTGAACCTGATCAACAAGAATGCAACCAACAAGAAATGGGGTTCTCTGTCGTAATGGAAGGAGTTCAGCTTTGATGCTTATGCTTTGCTGACTGAATTAGTGGAATCGCATTTTCATTATTTCAGAGTAGTTTATTCAAAGTGTAATTCTGCATATATATTAATTTAGGTTTCAAATATTTTTACTGAAGAAAATAACAAAATTTAGACCAGGCAATTCCTTTGTATCAGCCTCACAGACTACTTCAGTTTTGGTTTTATTTTTCTCTGTCAAGGTCTATGGATTAAGAACCCACTGATATGCTGCAGTTTTTCAGAAAGCGTAGCACTTCACATCCTTCGCATTCATGTGAGAAGTGTTATCAAAACCAGTCTGAATTAATTAAAAGTAGGTGTAATCTCCATAAACATGTGGGAGCTAGTAAGAAAAAAACATTAAAGAAAAAAAGAGATAAATCTGCAGGGGAAAATTCTGAGTGTAGGTCAATGGTAACAGCAGAGATAATTTTTGCTTTGCGGCATCTGCACATTTGGATTCACAAGGGAGTTTCTGGCTACTTGGGATTTTATACATCTATCAGCTATTGTAAATCTGAGAAGCCCATGGAAACATTATATGACTCTGAGATGCACCCTTGAGGGTTTTGAACGCATAAAGTAATTAATAGATTGCAATCAGGGATAAACACTTGCTTTCAAAGGAAAACCCCCCGAATCTTCCCCTCCTGCAGGGACTGAACCAAATTCAGAAGATACCCAGGGTTATGAAATATTTCACTGTGACCTTCTTACCTCCAGAAGGTGTCGGGCTCTCCATCACAGCTGCCTACTACTCACACTGGCTGTAGTTTTCTCCCTGTCCCTAGCGTACACGTTATATAAAGCAGTCCAAACACTGCACTGAATGAGCTCCTAGGGAGCAGAGGTGGGTGTAACGCCTGTGGACTGTGGCTAGAATAAGCGCAGAGTAAGTCGTAGTGTGTGTTGCTTGTGTCACCCAGTAAAATGAGACACCTGCACAGTGATGCTTGCATGCTCCCCCTCCTCATCAAATGTGCTGACCAGATTCGGGACTGGCAGTTTCTCCAGTGTTCCTGTGGTGCATAGGATAAGGTGCCCCTGTTAACAAAATCCTTTTGCCAGGCCCCAGGGACTGATAGCAAGAGTGCTGGTACTGATCTCTCCTACTGCATGGGGTGAATTACGCGTTCAGCAGGGATGCTTTCCTGGCCTGAGCACATACAGCAAAAAACCCACCACCACCAAAAAGTAAATAGAGCATGAAGGTGAAGAAAGATTAAATAAAACAGCCCTTCACAGTGCTTCACAGTTTTCTGTGCTGTAAAAAATAGTCCCAGTAAGGCAGGAGATGAGCAAGCAATCTGTGCTCTGTCTCCTAAAACACATGGCAAGGTGAAGGCAGGTCTTCAGTCTTTACGTGACTTTTTGCACCCTCTGTTTTACACCACTGTTTTATTTCCATGTAGGAAAGAGAGTTTTTTGGATTCATATGTTCCTTGGGTGGCAGAGGGGCTCAGGAATCCATGTTTGACGTCACGTGTGTGAATATCAGGTGCTTGATTTGATGTCACAGGAACTAGCCTTCATGCAAAGCACTTGGTTCCAGCTGCCTTGCGCGGAGCGGCAGCGTGCCCATACCAGAACCATGCCATGGATTTTACCTAGCTGGGAGGGTTTATCCAGGTGGCTTGATGCTGAAGAGGAAAGGAGTGTATGCTTTCCAAAACTCAGTGTGTGCAAACTCTTTCTCAGCATTAACCTTCCCCCTTCTCTTGATTTTGTTTCATCTGGCCACAGCGAGGAAGGGAAGGAGGGATAACAATCCCAGCTCCTTCCCCCGTTTTCTCCAGTGCTACACTTATTTCATAGCGAGTTACTTAAGATGAAAATTTACCTCCTCCCCCATCATCCCCATGACTTTTTTCTCTCAAAAAGTCTTACAAAGCAGTATAGCAGCATGATCCTTATCTTATAGAAAGGCAGTGAGAGGCAGAGGAAAGAAAACGGTCGCCCTAAAAGCCTGCCAGCCTCTCTGTTACAAGGACCATCTTGTAGGCTCCTTAGTTTGAGCATGGCAAGGTGTAGTAAGGTGTGAATTCAATGCTGCATTTTCTGAAACCTGTTATGAGACCTATACCTGGAAAATACCTTATTTACAGTTATTTCCCAAAGGTACATATGGGGGACTTCAACCACCCTGACATCAGCTGGGAGACCATACAGCTAGGCAGGCGCAATCCATGAGGTTCCTACAGAGCATCGATGATAACTTTCTGATGCAAGTGGTGGAGGAACCAACAAGGAAAGGCGCGCTGCTGGACCTTGTGTTAACAAACAAGGAGGGACTGGTGGAGGATGTGAAGGCTGGAGGT
>Ga0065711_1042220_pt1 | contig 15555 bp, 8 predicted proteins | sample Hoacrofraction12_FD_59098 | JGI IMG/M metagenome (GOLD analysis project Ga0065711, IMG submission 59098) | Hoatzin crop microbial communities from Cojedes, Venezuela - Epithelial fraction 12 v2 (version 2) | ecosystem: Host-associated > Birds > Digestive system > Esophagus > Crop | place... | reverse complement strand
AAAAAAAAAAAAAAAAAAAAAAAAAAAAAAAAAAAAAAAAAAAAAAAAAAAACACCTCTCATTTCTTCAACAACCTGATTTATTTTTAAAAATATTTTGGTTTCTTTTACAGTGTACCATTGACGAATATATATTTATACAATTAATAAATAAATAGTAGAACATATTCTTCTAAGAAGTTGTGAAAACTAGAACAGTAAACGGACTAAGGGGGAATTACTGTAGCTTCATGAAGAAATCCAGTAGTGGCAGTATCATACAGGACTTAAAGGCAAGCTTCAGTTTGGTAACTGCTAGGTTGCCAAAGCCTAGAGAGTTCACCAGAAGAAGGGTCCTTCTGAACCTTACTACCTAAGCCGGTTTTCCTCAACACCGACTCTCTGAGATAAGATCTTCACAAATCCATTGATACCAGGTAAAACTACACTCAAACTTTTCTCATAGAACTGATCATTTTCTTTTAAGATATAGTGAATGTCTATTTTTCAAACCCCATTGCTGAAGTGTTCAGTAATCCCAGTTCATAACCACTATTTCCTGTAAATTCACCTGATTATCAGGTGACAAGGACCTGGACCAAGACTCAGGTCTCACCCTGTAAATGCCATTCAGTCAAACATGATTGCCACTCTGCATCCAAAGAAGCAAGGCAACTAAGGAGTATTCTGTCTCGTTCATCCTTGATAACCATACCCAGACAATTTCAAATTTCCTAGTCCCTTGAGAGAATTGCAATATAGAGTGTAAGACTTTCATAATGTTGCAGTGTTACCAGGCCAGCAGAAATATTGCATAGAAGCTGGCAAAAATCAGTTGAATGAAAGACTTCTACCTCTGTTTAGAAAAACTGTTTTTCACAGATATTTAATCTTTGCTTTTCATCCTTTGCATGCTTGACTTAAAGTTTCTTGATGGATACATTTTTGGAGTTTTAATTTAAAAATCTCTTCAATCTTTTTGTATTCAAAAGTAATGCATGCTGAAGTCAAAAACTGAGCATGGTGAAGACAGACACTCTGAAATAAAATCCTTGAGATTTCAGCTAGTCCAAGAACTTCAGCATACATGTAGTTGTGTGAAGAGTGCAAGTTCTGAATGATGTACTATCATCAAAAGCTCTGGAATAACTAAATCCTGTCTTTGTGCAATCTTTCAAAATATTTTTCTAATCTTGGTTAAGGATTCCTTTTCAAAACAAAATTTTTAGGACTTGTCCCCACTGCCTTCACCTTATGAATGACTTAATGAAGCAGCTTCTGCTTGTCATACAAAATGTAGCTTTAAGCAACCTTCAGAATAGGGTGAAAAAGGAAAATCCCTCTGCTAGCCCTGAATTTTTTCCATAGCAACCTCTTCCTTTGCATGTCTTGCATTTCCTTATGGGTATTAACACATATAATTGCAGTAAATTCATCGACACAAATAACCTATGCATTACTAAAGGACTTTAGGTTTATAAAGCAGACTTGCATTTCCCTTGGTGGTGTCAGGGGCCACACAGACAGCAGCAGAAACACTGATCATGTATTTACAGACCTCTAAGTGCAGAGTGAAGTTTTACAGTAAGTCAGCAGGAGCACTCCCAGGTTAGTCAGTCTGAACTGCTGTGGCTGAGAGACGATAGAGTTTATCTCCAGGGGAGCAGCACTGACACTGGTCTGTACTCCTCGGGCTGAAGACCTTTCTCGGTGGTGTTGTGCAGAGGTGGGCCTGGCATAATCACCTGTTCTGATTCTGCGAATAAATGCAGTGGTTAATGATAGGGTCAGAGAACTGCTTCTGTATCCTTTCATTTTAAACATAAATGCTGGGAAGCAATGTTATCTCCATGGAAAAACTTTCTGGGGACTCAACACGTGGAGGTAGGATTTTGACTGCTGAAGAAGTGTTTACTGCTGAATTCTTGTTGCTTCTTCAGAAGATAAATCTAAACTTTTAATTATGATGATGTGTTGTTGCCCTTTGAGGCTTCCAAACAGGGGAGTTCCACATGCACTGAGGGGAGGTTAAAAACAAACCTTCTGCTGAAGACAGGCTTTGTGTTAAATGAGGCATAAAAAGGGAGCCAAAGAATCTCTCTCAAGCAGGCAAGTTTCACTTAAGTGCTATTGAGAAAACTATGTTAAATAATGATGAGGTTTATAGAACATAGTGCTGTGGAAGGGGGCAGAAGTGGGGAAGATGTCTAGATGTAGCTATTTTGCAGTTTTTCATATGTTATGTCAAGTTATACATGCACAAGTGTTGACCTGTACCCGTAGAGGAAATGTTCTGACACAGCGCTCTAGACCTGCCAGCCTAAGTTTTCATAGACCTTCTCTATGCTTTGCTTCAGTTTTCACTCTTTTTTCACAGTTCCTCCTTTTGCTATTTTATGCTGATAGAAGAAAAATGTCTTTATTTTCAGGAAAATAACAGTACAGTGGACAAAGCACTAGACGCAGCATGAGAAGAATTCTCTTCCTTTTGAAAGCTGGCCACCAAGTTGTTTAATATTTGGCAGCTCACAAAAGAGCAGGCAATCAGCTATGCCTGCATCTGTAAAGCCTCAGTGTTGTGTCACACCATGCCTTTCATCAGCAGTATGTTTACAAAAGAGGTGGTCATCCCTGCCACTAGCTCGGGACAGGAAGACTGTACTGAAACAGTAAATGAAACTTTGATAGCCTTTTTGACTTTATGTTCAGATAACTACACTTTAATGTCAGGAGAAGCAGGTGTTAAATTATGCCCAGAAATACTTCCATAATATTTGGGTCTCTTGAGGAAGTATACTACTAGAGATAAGCAAGTTGTACTTTTAAATTCTGTGCCTGGGACAAGACATAGATATCTAGTTAAGCTTAATAAGTATGATTTTCTCACATGCATACATGTATGTTTGACTGTAAATGTATGTACACTATGTGTCAGAGGCTGAGGAAAAGAATAAAATTTCATTTTGTGCCATCATGTAGGACAGCTGTGCACATGGTTAATCTAACAAAACCTGGTTTTTTTGACTTGTGTTTTGGTGAAGAGTCACGACCTCTCAATGGCACACACAGTATCTTTTTTTGTGTAAATGAGTACTGAAGCCTTGAAAACAGAGGAGGATTTAAACAGAAATGTTGCCACAGAAGAGCTAGCAGGAGCAGCTAAGAAGTAACACATTTCAGACAGTAATTTTCTCAGTGGCAGATGATAGGACGCCTGTAACGGTATCTGTGGAGGGGAATTAACAGCTGCCACCTTCTCTGGTGGATGACCATATTAGAGCTGATTCCTCAGGCACTGCTAATTAGTATATGGATAAGAATGAGATGTAGAGGATGGAGGCGCTTGTCATTTTTCATGCACAGCAGACAATGTATAAATCATAGTTTGATGGTGGAATCCCCAAAATTATCTTCTATGAGTCTGTCTAACGCTGTAAGCTATCAAAATCACAGTCTGAACTGGATGTCTTTTACTGTTTCTATTGTATACAAACCCAAAATCCTTCATTAGTTTACTGTTACAGCAGTAGCAAGAGGCGTACAGAAATGGAGCTTTCAGTTCTGATACTTGTGAGTACCAAAAAAATATTGCCTATACTAGAAGGGCTTCTGTGTCCCCTGCTAAACATACACGTCCACTGGTATTGTAAAGAATTGCGACTGCAGCATGCATGCTTGATCGTGTGTATTACAGTTCATTAACCAGCCCTTAGGCTGACTAATTGTGCCAGATGGTATAATTTCTGTGTATACTTGACTTGCCATGAGTGTTACTATCTTGATTCTGATATTTATCTGCAGTAAGTGGGTGGGAAAAGGGTTTCTAATTCACAGGCACCTTCCCTGAAAAGACCAATTTCAGATGGAAACAATTTAATGAGTTGTGATTCCAGATATATCAACAGGAATGTGAACAGTCAGCATTCATCAGGGGAGCTACTGAATAAAACAACAACCTTCATCAAACTTCTAATCAGCCACTGAGCGTGCTGGTTTGGAGTTGTTGGGAGATACACAGTTGTGTTTTGGTGGCTTACAGGAGTGAGAATTAATGTTTCAACATGAGCTGACTGCAGTGATAAACCTCTGAAATTTTACTCTGTGTTCCCGCAAAGATATTATACTCCACCTTATTTTTGCCCTCTTGTTTCAGGAGCATTGCTCCTTAGGCAAAGACCAGCACTGGGGAAATTTGTCCCCTCCTGCCCACCACCCCTGCCCGAGTTGATGTGTGTGTAAATTTAGCAGGGATGAATATTAGGTTGCTTTCCTTAGGGCCTCAGTAGAACAGCCTGGGTTCCCTCCTGACTCTTGGATGAGAAGTGTTTTATTTATCTAGGTAATTTGTCATAACAGGTAAACAAGTCTAATCAATCCCATCAAAATTTTGCAGGGCAGTGAGTGGAACCACTTCATCCAGCCTGAATTTAGCTGAAGAGGTGGCTTGCAAAACCTGGTAGGGCACTTCTGTTGGAATTATCCCTCCAGTGATCTTCACGCAATTTAGAGGCTGTGATTTCAGAGGAAAAGAATGATTACCCAAAGGGTTCCTTCTGTAAGTACATTTTGTTCAGAAAAAAATAATTGGAGCTAGGGAAAAACGCTTCAGTGGAGAGAAGGCAATAACAGTGGAACATTCCTCTATTTCTTCAAGCCTCCTTCAAGTCCATTTGGCCTACAGAGCTTTATACCCTTTTTTGTGAAAAGGCTGTGTTCACATTATGCAGAACATACTTAACTGTGTGAAATTTGTAGAAATCCAACGCTTTGTGCTCTTAGCATTCCTCTGTAGGCTGTTTCTTCAACTACATGTCACAGAGAAAATATTAGTATGCAAGGTTTTGAAGCTGAAGAGGTAGATAAATAATTTTGGAAGTAAAGTTAATACGCCTCTGAAGGCACTGCAGACACTTAAGATATGTATTGAATAATCATGTCGATAAGCACATGAAAATGGAAGGTAAGGATCCTGAGCCATAGTAGGATTAATTTCTAACGGGGACAAATAATCTCTGTTTGCGATGCTAACAAACCAAAAATCTGCTGCACAACCGCCTTTTTCCACAGGGAAGGGAAGCGGAGTTACAAGACAAAGCCAGCCTAAAATAAAAGCTGAACTCTTATTTCGCTTTCCGTTGCCCAACACAACTACTTACACAGTCAACAACCGCCAGAAGAATAGTTTGTACAAAAGGCATATCAAAAGGCAAATCTTACTGCAAACTACTTTCATTTTGCCATGGCACAGCCTTTATCTTTTAATTTTAGCGGTAATTAAACCTCTTCTCTCGTGCATCCGAACAAAAACGACGCAATCTTGACAGCTTCTTGAAGCACGTTACACTGGGGGCGGGGCGACAGGCAAGGCTGGATGATTTAATTTATTTTAAAAATGTACTTTGGAGCTGCGTCCTCGGGAGGCTTGTGTGCCTGTTGCTAGGTTTGCCTTTCACTGCTATGGCAACCGCCGGGCAGCGGGGCTGGGCGGGAGAGGGGAGCCGGGCCGGGGCAGGCGGCTCCGCACCCGGCGGGATGAGCAGAGACCGAGCGGCTTTTTTTAAGCTCCTGCGGCTTCAGGCCTGCCGGGCACTCTGTTTCTGGCTCTCCCCCGAGACCGAAACCGGCAGGCAGAGGCTGAGTGGGCTCTGGCCATTCTCCGGGGTTGGGGTTTCTGAGCTCCTTGGGAGCGTGCGCAGCCTCACCCGTCGGCACCCCGAATTATCCAGAAACCCGTCTGGGCGCAGCTCATGGCGTTTGCCCAAGGCACCTTGATAACATCCAGTATCTATTCCAAATGTTAATCACCTGGCTTCTGGCTGGTTGAGGCGTTTACTTTCCTGAGCGCAGTCGTTTTCTGCGAAAGGCGATGTTCTTGCCAACTGTCGCTCGATAGCACAGGTGCCTGAGCTGGGGTGACACCGTGACCCTGGGCACGTAAGGGACGGCGAGGCTGGGGGATGCTCCTGCTGCCTGGGGAGGCAGCCATGCACCCTACCCTGCCCCTCTGTGTCCGGGCTTAGGTGGTTGACTTGGTCATGCTCTGAATGCGAGGTAGAACTTCTTCACTCAGGGTGACGGAGCACTGGAACAGGTTGCCCAGGGAGGTTGTGGAGTCTCCTTCTCTGAAGATATTCAAGACCCACCTGGACAAGGTCCTGTGCAGCCTGCTGTAGGTGACCCTGCTTCGGCAGGGGCGTTGAACTAGATGACCCACAGAGGTCCCTTCCAACCCCGAACATTCTGTGATTCTGTGATCCAGATACCTGGCTCCCTTTGCCTGAGTTTGGGATTGCGCCTACCCTCATCTTCTCAGTAGAAGTTCGCGCAGATGCCGCTCCCAAAGGAAGCGTGGTTTTTCCCTTGCCATAAAAGCGTGCCTACTGGGGTGCCTTTGCACAGCAGCCTACCCACCAAGGGGGTTTTCTCTGCCCACCATTGGAGGGTGCGAAAATCAGACCCTGCTCTGATGGCTCCCAGCAAAGCGCAGTCATCCCAAGGCATAGCCCGACTGGAATGGGGTACACAGCTGTTGGTGCCTGCTGCAGAGAAAGCGTGGCAGGGCGTGTAAACACCTTTCACAGGCCCGCTGTCTGAAAAGGTTTTTAGTTTAGAGGCACTACTTTTTGGCTGAGGATTGACGATTGCGTTGTTGTATGAAGACTGGTTGTTGCTCCTCACTTTATTCCTTTTGTGTGTGATTTTGGAGGGTGAGGGGCAGTGGGGATCCATTTTGGTTTTGTAAAAATATATATATACACATATATATATATATATAAAAAAGGGGATTTTTCAAAGTTCCAGATACTGCAAGCACTAGGTTATGTGGTGCTTTTTTCACTTTGAGGTAAATGTATTTTTTACTGAGTTAAGGTGTATGTCCCTACATGGGAGAGGTTTCAAATGGTTGCTGGGGTAAGCTGATGTGAAGCTGTCTAGGCACTCAGTGTCCCTTATGTTCAGAGATTCAAAATCCTTAGATTTGGACAGTAACAGTGTAAGTTACTAGGTTTATATTTTTTTAGTATCTTTCTACATATTAGTTAGCAGATAAACTTCATGTTCTGAAACACTTACAAAACATGAGTGGTTTTGAGTTGATTTTTTTAACCTCTTAATTTGTGGTGTGCATACCCCCAAAATAACAGGCTTGGATTTTATTTTATAAACTGCATTAGCGTACATGTAGCTATGACACTTGCAAATACATCCAGAAGTTAACTTCCAAGGGATGAAGAGAACAAGTGTTTCCGCAACTATTGCTTTGTGTTAAAATAATATATATCATTACTTTTGCAGTTAAATATTCATTTTGACTCATCTTTTGGGCAAATTTTGGCTTAGGTTTTTGGGCTGCCTGTGTCAGGGCCTGGATTTCAGTCTTCTTTCTTGTTTGTCTTCTATGCTTTTCAAGACTATTCTATTATCTTAGTACAGTCATGACAGAGACAGCAGGCATAACCTATAAGAAAACTTTTTCCCCCCTTTGATAGTTATCAACACATTCATTCTTCTTTTACCCTCTGCCACTGCTTAAAAGAATAAAATCTGTTAACAACAGGCATATGTGATCAACAGCTCCTCCTACTTCAAATCTGTCTTTAAGCTTCACTTTTTGGGAGTCCATCCTACGTTAACCTTCTGCTAGGGTTTATATCAAACCACAAATGCGGTAACGTTGGTGCTGTGCAAGTGTGTGCGTGTGTGAAACTGTAAACTTCTGTGTTTGCTAGTCTGTTGATATGGTATGGTTGAAATCTACTGGCAAAAGTACAAATGTAGATTCTCTGAAAATTGAATGAACAGTAACTCGGGATGCACAAATAATTGAACTTTCATCCATTTATGAAATAAAGCGTGCTGATTTAGCTGATATTTTGGAATGAAGTGAGATCTCCAAATTCTGAGGATTCAATCAGTTCACAAAATAAGCCAAATAAAAAGATAGTGCTGAATGAATCAGTGTCCAAAGAAAAAATGGGGTCTAATTCTTCCATGAATACATTTTTTAAATTCACCCCTCTTTTCCTTGGGGCAGGGTTTTTAGGGAAGGTTTAGTTTGCTTCATTACAGGAAGATTAACGTTGCTTTCTCTGCTACTGGCTTTTAGCATTCAGCTCAGATATGAGGGTTTGGTTTTTTTGTGTTGTTGACTATAGACCGCTTCGTTCATTCTGGTCCATTTTTGAGGCTGTGCCTCTCTGTCACATGTGTCAAATAACTCTGTGTCTGGAGGGATTGCTATCACTCTCAGGGGATTTGTTTTGTTTCTTTTAAGCAGAATATCTGAAAGGGAAAAGGATGCTGAAAGCAAACAAAGAAAATGAAAGATTCAGAAAAAAGCAACATGCCCATAGGCTATTTCTGACTGATAGGCATTCAGGTGGCTGTGCTTTTTTCCAAGCGAATGGCCAGGTGAAGCTTTCCTGTTTGACATTCTCCCCTGCCTCTCCACCTGTACCGCACAAAGATTTTTAGACTCCATCTTCTGTTTGAATAGAATGTATTTCTAGGTCAAGCACACCTCATACTGAAAAGAGAGGAAGGAAGGAAGGTTTGGTGCTCTTCTACTTTTACTCCCAGGCATGATAACGTTAATGTAGTAGGATCTGTTTACTACAGTCAGGTGTGAAAAGTAATGATAACTATTTTCTTTTTAAAGTAAATACTACTCCTCATCTGGAAGTAATTTCAGAAGTGATTAAATATTCATGAGTTTTTTTCTTGATAATGGGATAAAGACTTCTCTTATCTGGTTGTGTTCTTACACATATTTTTCAGGAGAACAAGGAAGATAATCTTATAGGGTATTGAACACTCAAACTTCTTTTCTGCACAGGAGGAGGAAAAGCATGCTGTGTGAGCTGACAAAAGAAGACTAAAACTTGAACAGTTAGCAGGCAACCCAATATACATGATTCTGGAGTTCAGCCGTGACACCTGCACAAGACTGTCAATGTAACTCACTGATATTTAAACATTTTTTAAAAAGGATGGAATTAGAAGTCATTGCAGTGTTAAAAATATTTTTTTTTAGTAGACTCACATAGGAAAGAGAATGGAGAATTCTACACAGAAATGAAAGAATATTCTCTTATTCCAGATAGGTGTTCAGATAATAGGCAAGCTGCAAAGAAGTCTGTGAGCCTCTGCCCTTCTTTTTCCTTCCTACTTAATCTCCATGCAGCATCTTCTCTCTTTACCTCCGCCACAACCTGCCCAGACACAGTGCTGCATATCATGCCATCCAATACCATTTAACTCTGATTCCCTTTTCCTCTCTGTAATAGATCAGGGTTGTGATTGCTCTAGTATCTTTCGTAGCTAGAGTGTTTAATCAGGTTTAAAATGGACAAAAGAACAGTGCCCACAACAGGGAAGATTAATTCTTTTGTTTAAGAAATCACACACGTAATAGTTCTTTAAAAAGTTGATTTGCTGTCCTGGTTCAGCAAGGAAGGGGAGAGGAGTCCTGATTTTTGTGCCAAAGGCTGAGAGGGTAACTCTTTCAAGAAACTGAAAGATTGACTTAATTTTGTGTGTGTTTGGTGTATTGGGGCAGGACAGTGAAATAGAGGAGAGGAAATGTTGATTTGGTAACTTGTTTGTTTTGGAGTCTCTATTGCATGCAGCTAACACTCTAGGACTGAAGCCTTAGTAACAGCAATAAAGCAGTTCTGGTAATTCAGGAAATGGTGGAGCATTACTTAGAGGTTTCTTTTATTCCAGTCTAGATCAAGCAAGGCTTTTTCTTACAAGCCATTTTAAATAGATAGCTGTAGTTATATTATTTGAGTCAGTAGAGATATGTTGATTATAGATTCTTAATTGTTTGGGTTTTGTTTGATCATCTTTATAAAAGACAACCATTGGAGACACAGTTTGCCTGAAACACAGGGAGGATGACTGCATTTTGAAGAGGGAATCATGTATCTTGTGAAACTTCTGAAGTATACAAAAGGGCTTTTCTGTAAATAGAGAACTTATACCCTGTTAGGGTAAGATGCTTTAAATGCGTAGGGTTTGAGGCACGCTTTTTTTCAGCAGTGAGGACTAGATGTATTTTGAGCCCGTTAAAGATAAATGGTTCAGAACCATATCAGGCACTTGGTTAATGCTGTGCTGGCATGAATAACAATCCTATTTTCAAAGTACTCCTTCCCTCCCTCCCTATAACTGTGCTTAAATACCAGAGGCAGTTACAACTGAATACTAACAGCAGTTACAGGCAGTGTGCTGTCTTGGCTTCCACATTTCAAGACAGACACAGAGGATTTAATTGCTGCCCTTGTTCCTTGTCGAAATGGCCAAGGAAATGGAGCAGTTGCCTTATCAAGGAGACTGAAAAGGTTGGGGCTCTTGAGTTCGAAGCAGGGATGTCTGTGGTAGGGTATGACTGAAGCTTATAAAATTGATGAAGGCAAGAGATGAACTGTTACTCACTAAATCTCACCACAGAAGAGTTAGGAAATGGGTTTAAATAGATGTGAAACAGAGAAAGTACTTTTTATATACTGCATAGTGGACTTCTGGAGGATGTGGAAGCAGACACAATATGAGCAGATGCAAAAAGCAGATGAATAAACAGCGATGCATGACTGGTCCATAAGCAGATAGGGGATATACAGGGATATGACTTTTAGCATCCTTACGCCAGTTCTTGTAGGTGCTGGGGGAGCATAGGAGTAATGGGCTGTAGGTAGAGTTGAGTAGCAGGTGTTCTACTGGGCAAAGTGCACCGTGGGCCTGGCCCAGTGAGACATTTCTTATGCTCTTAACACAAGTGAAAAATTTCGTTTAGCAATCAGTTGTTTGGGTTTTTTTTCCCCTGGGATGGGAGGGGAAGTCTAAGCTGCATTTTGACTGAATTTGTAGTCTCTGCTTGGGCCCCAGCTTGCGTACCTTAGCTGTCATTGCACCTCTGAGCTGAAGCTGTGAGCTGCTGGCATGTGGTTTGAAATCCTAAGCCAAAGACTGACATCAGTTTTAATGTGCAGTACAGACAGAACGGTGAGTCGCAGCTGTGGGCAGGCTCTACCTGCCAGTCCTGTACCGGATCTTGTCCTGGTATAATCAAAGCCAGGCTCCGTGACTGCTTTGTCTCCTGGCCCTTTACTGGGCAGCAAAGGAAACCTTTGCCTTCTCTCAGCTGAGAGCAGTGCTGCTTGCTGCTCCCCAGCAGCCAGGGAGATGATGAGGAGGAGAGAGGTCCCCGACTCCGCTGGATGGCAATGCTGCCTTTGTCACCTCCCAGCTGAGATTTTTTTTCTCAGGTGTGTGAGTGCACCGCTTGGATCTGCTCTCCTGTTGCTTTTTGTCAAATCACAGGGAATAAAGCATGATGGCAGAGGAGATCTTGGGCAAACACCTGCCTCACCTGGCAGTGGTAAACACCAGTGACTGGAAGTCTCTGCTGAGACCAGCGTCTGCTTGTATGAGTGCGTTATTGATGTGCTACGTTTGATTGCAGTTATTGGTTTGAGTGGAGAAGTTATTGTCTGCAAGAGTGGCTGTCTCTCAACAGACCTCACCTTGGCATGTGTCCAAATTTGGAGACAGCATGGGCAAAAACAGTATGCTACCTAATTGAAGCTACAACAACTACCTAGCTGTTTGAAAGCTTTGAGGTCTCGGACTGACAGATGTGCATAATTTATGGGGTTAAAACAGTCTTAACTTTTTTCTTTCTTTGGAAGACTGGATACTAGTGTGAAATAACCTGTGTGGAACTTGGCTGCCAACAGCCTGTTTCTCAGTGCCAGAAGGAATGGCTCTGCCTCCAGATCTGGCCTGAAGAAGGAAATCAGTTGCTGTTAGCGTAGAAGTCCTTCATCCTAACATGCAGCAGCACAAACATAGTATTTATTTAATTTGAAAATATTGAGGCATCAGTGAAGAAATGTTTGTAAAGTCTGGTAGACTGTTGTTATTATCTGTTGTCAGTGTGATTTGTTGACCTGAATAACACCTTCAAATATGGTGCAGAAATAATCACCGTGCAGGGTATACCCTGTAGGTTACTTAAGCAGTGCATTAAGAACATTATTTGTTCAGGAACGAAGACATCAGGAGCTAATATTGATGTAATAAAGTAGATTCTGTTAAAACTGGTTAGAAGCGGAAAAGCTTATTATGGGGTCATGTAATTAAGGTGTGGAAATCAATGCTTCTAGGTGTCAAGCTATGCCTTGATAAAGAAAAATCAGAAAGAGATGTTAATATGGCTGGAGAATATGAACTATGATATTTATCTAGGATAGTAAATTATAAAAATGTGTGAATTCGTGTGTGTACAATTTAACTCATTTGTATATGTTAGGAAGAAATGCGGTTTTGTAAGTAGCTTATGCTAGTGGGCCCTCTTTTGTTAATTTTTTCTAAATCCTCTCATTCTGGATGCTTTCAAGCAGGAGAACAGTATGAACCAGTCATTGATATTTCTTTTCAATTATGTTTCTTTACCTCACCAGGTTTGCAGAACATGCCTTTCTAGATATTGGGATCCTCCATCCCCTGGAATGCATGAATCTGTGTTTTCTGGAAATGCAGGTGTTGTGCAAACCTCATTGCACAGAGGGCCATCTGTTTCAGAGACAGACGCACCCAGTGCTGGTGCATTTGTCAGAGGTGGACGAATACAGCACGAAGAGAAACTCAGATATTTGGGTTCTGGTGGTTGGGCTGGAAAGACCTTTAAGGTGTCAGTAGTGTAGAAACACTTAGCTACTCATTTTCAGTTCTGAGAGCCCTCTTGTCTGTTGCTGCGTGTATTTTGGGGAAGGCTTGGCCACTGGCTGTACTGGGTGCATGTGTGCCTTCAGTGGTGACATATACGAGTTGGCCAAGGACAAGGATCTGTCCCTAGGCAATGTTGTTATACTCACAACTAAATTTTACAGACAAGAGCAGTTGTTTTATTGGCCCGAAGACACCTTTGTCTGTTTGGATGAATTGTTAGTCGCTGAGATGTAATCCTCCAGTTCAGAATGGTCTTCAGAACTGTATGGTATTTATGATACTTCATTTAAAAAAATAAGGTGAAGTTAAAATAAGCAAGGCCATAGGGCAGCAGCTGAAACATAGCACTGTGGATTTTGCATTAGAGTATTAATCCTTATAGCTGGTTCTCCTTTTGGGTTTGGTTTCGCATGTTAACCATGGGTGCTTTGGGGGTACTCAGCTGTCAGATATTGATATGCACAGTCTGAAGTAACTGTGCTGCTCCTGCATTACAGGGGCTCCTGTTCTTTGCCAGTTAGACATCCAGCTGAAATGATTCTGAAATTCTCTTGGGGGTTTTTGAAGATATTTATGTTAGAAACTTAGTCTTCTCCCTCTAGTACCAAGGTTAGAAATTATTATTGGACTGCTCGAAATTAGGATTGTAGCAAATGGAAGCGTTTTTCATATTTTTTTATTGTCAGAGGCGACAGCTGTCCAATTTCACCAAGGACTGCTTTAGCAAAGCAGCCCAAATTTTCAGAGGCATTTGTAGTTGTAATTGACAAGTCCAGCTTTTGAGTCAGACACTACCTAGAAAGCCTAGTTTTGACAGTATTGTGTCCATGTTTTATAAATTCATGTAGCTGCTATTCACCTGGGAGCAAGTCCCAGGAGTTTTGGAGATACAGTTGATATAATCAAACACCAAACAGCGATGTTCTCCTGCAGTGTCCGTATTCCAGGAGTGAAAAAATGTACAAAATTTATATAAAACTTTAATTGTAATGTTTCTGATGTAACTTCATTATTTCAAGTGTTTGATAATATGGATGCAGACAAAGGGAAGGAGGTTTGGTCAGTTTTCAAATGTCTTCAAAACCTAAGACTTTTTGCTTGTCTCCAGTTTTGGGCCAGTCATTGGTTTTTGCATATTCCAAACCAATATTCAGACTAACCACTTTTGTTTTGGGGTTTTTTTTAACAACTTGAGAGCTGGAGATTTGCTGATAACTGCAGTGTTCACTTGCAGTGGGAGTTCAGTCTGATAAATGTTTTATTCCTCAGTTTCCCTCTCTTCAAAAGTGTTGATATTAAGCCAAAATAATTGGGACTGACAAGACGTATTTTTAAATTTAAGTGTCTCTGAAAATGAAGTTCACAGAAAACATGAAAACTGATGATCTTTGGAGGTATGCCCACTAGGCCATGCTGTCCTCATTTTCAAAGGTGGATATTTAAGAATCCTATTTGCAAAATGTGGGTATTATCACAGCTTGAAATATTTCAAATACAAAGGACATATTGCTGGTGTGAGCAGAGTTTAAAGAGGGTAATAAGTATATCCCAGTTATGACTCTGTGTGTGCTAAGCAGGATCTGTCAGGAAACAAATTTATTTACCAGGAGACTTACTATCTGTGTGTCCAAAAATCCTACTTAATAAGAGAATTGCTAGATGCAGTACAGTGAGAGGAGTTGAAATAACTTTGAGGTCTACCCACTTCGACCTTAGATGTAGGCCATATATGTTGGATTCCTAAAATAACTTTAATATCTACATTACACTAGTTGTCAGGCTGTGTTCAGCCTCACAGCCTGCTGTGTTTCAACATGACTTGAATCATCTTTTAGATCATGGCTTTAATCCTAGAGATTTTGAAGGAGCACCACAGTGTCTTTCAAAATACATGGCTACGAGGCAGCTGTTGAAAATGGAATACCATGGATGAATAGACCTCTGTTACCGATACAGAACTTGCTACAATTTTTCCTTGAAAACACATTTCTACAATGCATGCGCACAAGAAGTGTGGATCAATTACAATGCACGGTTTAAACTGCCCTGTGAAGAGCAGTAATGGGGTCCAACTGCTTATAGATTAGCTTCCAATAACCTTCAATACATTCTTATCACCTGCTCCTAAGTGCAGGGCTTTTGCATGTCAAGAAGTGCTATGTATACAATTGGAGTGCAAAACTGAAACTGATTTGGGGAAATTAGTTCAACAGGGCCTGCATGTTTTGGATCTCTCAGGTTGAGCCTGTAAGCATGCAGGCTAAGGTCCACATTCCTAATGAGATACACAGAGATCACGGTATTAATAAATTCGGAGTCTTATATGACAGAAAGTAAAATACCGGAACACAAATGTACAAGCACATGTATTTTGTTACAGGGTTCCTTAAAAATAGTTGCTGGTAAAACAGGATTTTGACTTGAACAAAGAATGGTATCTTTAGTCCTTTGTTACGTTAACAAATCTCGATTTCATCAAATTGGGACTCAGTCCTCAGGAATTCCTCTGACAAAGGGTTCTCTCACAGTCTGGAAGATTATCTACTTAGGATTTAAAGAGACTTGCAGGAAGAATGGCTGATTAAAGATCGAAGTCTCCTAGACCATTAGGAAAGGAGAAAGAAAGTGTGTGAGAGAGCAAGCTCAACTTTCTCACAAGAGTAAAGTGAGGACAATCATACCTGTCCCCTTAATTTTTGTGGTGAGTGGAATTGTAACCACAGTGATGGAATTAGTTAATCATAAAGCACGAACAATGCTGCTATGTCCCTTGTACAGCCCTGCCCATCTGGACATTAGGTCTGGGAACAGAGGGTTTAGTCCCTAGGTAATCATTAATGTT
>Ga0065711_1042219_pt1 | contig 15555 bp, 4 predicted proteins | sample Hoacrofraction12_FD_59098 | JGI IMG/M metagenome (GOLD analysis project Ga0065711, IMG submission 59098) | Hoatzin crop microbial communities from Cojedes, Venezuela - Epithelial fraction 12 v2 (version 2) | ecosystem: Host-associated > Birds > Digestive system > Esophagus > Crop | place... | reverse complement strand
CCCACCAGTTTCTGCCTCTTTCTTCCCATTCTCCTCCGCATGCCGGCGGGGGGAGGGGCGGCCGCGTGGCGCTTTTGTTGCCGGCGGCAGCCGAAACCCAAACAGAAAGAAACACTTATTGGTGGGTTTCATGCATGCTAGCTTCAGAAAAGAAAAGAGATTCTTCAGTTTCTAGATATAAGATTCAAATTCCCTTTCATTTATTCTGATGCAAGGATCATCTAAACAGTTAGAAGTACTTTTCTTGAAATCTAAACAGTTATGCTAGTAAGAAGAGAGTCAGACCTATACTGTATATAACAAACTTTAAACTATTTACTGAAATATATGTATTTATATACATTGTATATGAAACGCAAGACAACCATCATCTGGGAAACAACTCCATCAACTGATCTCTTTTAAAAAAATCATTTTTTAAAGAGGATGGAAGGGAAAAAAGACTTTTATTTTCTTTTCCCTTCCTAACCCGTCAGGTACCACTGCAAATTTAAAAACCAGATGCAGTAAGTAGGGACTTTGAAACCTTGCTACTGTTCCCACTTCTCCCCTCCACTTCTCTATAGCAAAGGGTGTTGGTTAAGCAGTTCCTTGAAAGCAGAATCAGTCTGTGTACACCAAGTAGAGACAGGCTACAGCTGTGAATGTAGTCAGGAAAGAATAGCTACTGGGCACACAACCTGGCACTGAAAGGGAACACGAAAATTAACAAGCATAAGCACTGGTCTTTACTTTTTGGAACAAGAGGGCTGAGAGAGGGAAGAGATGGAGGAACAAAGAGAGAAAAATTGTACTTGAAACTGGAAAAGAATGCAGGAGCAAATACATAAGCTTCTAATCAACGAAGAAAAGATTAGTAGGACATTAAGAGAAAGGGGAAAATAGCACATCTCATCAGAACAAAAACAATCCATTACTCAAAGAACAGGAGTACACCAGTTTAAACACACAGCGAAGAGAACAATAGAGTCAGCACTTCCTCAACAAAATCCTTAGTTCCACAGATGCAGGTGTGTTACCCCACCACACCACTGCAGAATTTATTCCCAAGAGCTAGAGATACCTCTGTGCACATTTCAGAATGTGCACTCTGTAACTCCACTAGAGACTTCAAGTAAGCACAATTATTTATGTACACAGAACCTAATACTCTCCATTGCTCTGTACAGCATGACTTCAGTTTTTAGTATTTATAAAAAGAAACTCTGATCCCTTCTCATTCATACAAAAAAGGCCTGCTGGAAACAAAATTCTTCACTGCATTCTATTGAGAAAGGCTCACATCAGGCTTAAGTATAGGCAATCCTTGACACTCGTGCTATTTTGATTTCAAAAATACTTTGCTTTAGAAACAATAAAGCTACCACTTATTTTTCACTTGTTAAAAGAGTATGTATTTTTTCTAGATTCTCCTTTTATTGAAAATGCTTTGAGTTGGAATCTATATTAAAACTAACTGAAACTTCCATGCAGGACTGGGCATTCTTTGTGTCATTGCAACACTGAAGAAAACTATTTACATCCCTTGTATTTTGGCTATTTGAAGAAATTTAGTTTAGCCAAACTATCAGAAAATTGTTTCCAGTGCAACAAATACTACTGATATCTGAGGACAGCTGCTTTTTTTAAAAAAACACTCCTGATATTAGAATATTTTCAGAGATGACACAATATTTAATTATGTTTTCAATTTATCTTTCTGTTCCCCTTCTCATTTCCCCTTCCTTGTGCTTTCTGTATATTGTGACATGTGCCAACATTCACAAAAGTTGAGTTTTTTGTTTCATCATTGTTACATGTATTATCGCCTATATTCATCAAGAAACTATGACCTTGCACAAAAAAATAAAGAAAAACAACTCATGAATGAAACGCCATCCAGTTCTTACACACCCAAGCAAGCAGGCATTCAGAGGCATGTATGATGTACAAGTTTCTGACAGTGACTGATGGTGTCTCTCACGTGCTACCTACAGGCAAAGGAGAACACCTTTCTAAGCTTTCAGTCACTCTGATGGAGTGCAATTGTATATATTACAACTCTAGTTCGCATATAATTGCAAGGGATATAATATTTGCTATAAATCTTTGTGTTACAAGCCAAAATTAACAATGAATTCTGGCCTAAAGGGTCCCTCTCAATTTTGAAAATCTTTTGTATTTTGGAAGCATACAATGTATGCACTGGGCACTGTTGTTCAGAAAAAACATTAAGCGGACTGAAAAAGAAGAACAAAAGGTAGGCATCTGAAGAGACCAAAATACAATATACAGCAGGGACCAACAGAATGTTTATTCAAGCAAAGCAATCAAGAATACAGTTCTTGCACATCTAGCACACAACAATCTTACTAATTTTAGTGACTGAGTATTTGAGGCTGTCAAAAATTGTGAGCCAAGCCTAACCTCTATGCATCTTAAATACAGATTCACTAACTTAAATAGGTGATAAACAGAGAACTATGCATATATCACTAATGCCAATAGTTTTCAATACTCATTTAAATAATTTTAAACACCTGTTAGTAGAGATCTATGTACTATGAGCACAGGAATACAAAGTTAAACACATCTAAAGAAAAAAATCCCTGAAATTCCCATTTTTAATCTGTTACCATGGTAAGTCAATCTATTAAAAAAAAATTTATAAAACATACACACACACACTCACAGCAGGTATCCAACAGATTAGTTCTATATCCCTTCTAGATTCTCAGTATCATTTGCATCTACCAATAATTGTCTGCATGTACATAACATCCATAAAATACACAACACAAATTTTGCAAGATTAGGCTACAGCAAAGGTCCGTGGGACAGAGAGAACCTGAACCTTCTGACACAGAGTTAGTTGTGATTACAATATACTCTAAGGATAACTGTTCAGAAATCTCAGCATTTTCCCATAGCACAGGAGTAAACAGACAGTAGAGTTTGGTTTCAAAATGCATTTTTCTAGAATACGGTCTGCATTATTAGTGCTAAATTGATTCTATATAAAGCACCCATAGGTGCAAGAAAGGTAGACATTTATGAAGAGAATTTTGATTGGGTCAATAATATAATTAAGGAACACTAGCACTATTAAATATAATTTTATACAAATAGTAACTACAGACATCTGTAAATAGTATTACTTAAATCAGGTTCTGCAAGTATGCCAACAATACCTACTGTTATCCACTGGGACCAGCATCACCAACTTGAAATGTAACCAGTCTCTGGATAGGCATTTAAAAAAGCATTATGTCAATAGTATCATCATCTTCTAATCCTGCTCTTGTCCTGCTCCTTCCAAGTGCCAAGATGTGATATTTCAGAAAAAGATGAAACCCTTTATCACCCTAATAATACATGTTCAGCTAAAGCATAAAAATTTACTGAGATGACATCTATAATTCTTTTGGATTTCTAGAAATCATGAATTTACATCTGCAGATGAGGCTTGCCTCAAATTAATTCAGCATTATTGTCAAACTCATTTTGATTTTTTTTTTAAAGCAGCTGTGCCATACATCTGACAAACTTCCTGCTTTCATGAACTGCTGTATCAGATGAGTCAGTTAGGAGGTATACACTGCACAGTCACATCTTATTTAACACTCTTCAGTTATTTGTTTTTAACATCATATGCTGTCTTATTCTCAAGCTGAGGGAAAGCTCAGCTCCTTGTTCATATCTGCTCATAGTTCTGACAACTCCCTCTAGTTTTCCCTGCGGCCTAAACATGCACACACGTGCATTCTCTCACATCTTTTAGAAGAAAAATCCAATTCCAATCTCTGCTACCTTCCTTTAACCTCACAGACTCACCCCTTCTCTTTTCAATCTCTAATCACAAATGCATGGCTGACAGGCACCTTTCAGTACTGCATCTGGGGATAGCCAACGTCAGACACACAAAATGAACTAATTCCTTTTTCTCTCCAACTACTAACAATGCCCCTTCTCTCGAGTTGACAAATTAGGATCTTTTCCTCACATGGTTACAGTCTCTGCAAACTGCTGACAACTCAGCAAGAGGCCAACTAAATAAATCATTCAAAATGAAAGAGCTGCCTAAGCTATAAGTGACCTGAAACAGCTGGTAAATTTTTAAATGCCCATACCCTCCCCTCAAAGCAATGAAATATTTTGTATAAATAAACAATGGCTCTCCAAACCTGCTGGGCTATCGGAAAACAGGGTTAAGAATGAAGCACAAGAACCGGGAATCAGCAGGGATAATTAATTTTTCTTGAAGGACTGCAACGCTTCCATTAATTTCCTTGAAGTGCACAGAATGTAGGAACAGCCTCAATTAAAACTGATGTTCACATGCCAACTGTACTTGTCTTTTAATCACATGCTTTGCATATTGATTTTGATATGAATGGGTATTACGGAGTATGATACTTCTATTGTGAAAAATCCTTTAAGAAGGTTCATTTGGCGAAAAATTTCAGCATTATTCTGTGTACATTAACAAATGTCTATGATATTTTCCACAATTTGTAACATCAATTGTTGTTGTTACAACTTAGGCAGACATCTGTCTTCTAAATTAGAAGACCAGTTAGAGGTATTTTGCACATGACACTGTCTGCTGTTCATCATTAATTTGTTATTGCAAAGTTTCAGTTTAAACTGGAATGTGCTTCTTTTATAAGATCCAACGTAGAGCTCCCAAAATCTTGATACTAGCTTCTTTACATAGCTATTTTATTGTATGGCCTAGATAATACAACATTTGAAGAAAACAAGACAAAGAATTGTGTTATCAATCACATTTTGTAAACCATTTGGGGACCACTTGGAATACAGTATTCTCTGCAATACACTGTCAGTGAAAGGCAACTACTTTCAAAACTAATGGTGGTACCAAGAAATTGCAACAGAGAACACAGAAAAAAAGACTGACACAAAAAAAGGATTCTAGCTTCAAAGATCTTAATACCAGGCAGAACAGATCATTTGTAGTTTCTCATTTTCATTGCTACCATTAAAAAAATTTCCTATTTAAATAAGAAAGAAAAGAGGTATAATCTAGGCCTATACATGAGAACCAATAAGGATAATTTATAAAATACAATGCAGAAACTCGCCCCCCCGACACCTTCATTCCAATCATCTGATCCCTTCTATATGAGTAACTGAACAGAAAAGACGTTATTCTGGTCTTCTTTAACCTCTTATCCTTGCCAACAATTTTCAGCTATAACTCCTTTTTTAGCCACCAGGATGAAATATGTTTGATGGCTAAATCAGCTAAGTACAAAATAAAGTTCCAACAAGAGCAGGCTCTCACTGAACTCAGCAAAAGCTGAAGCAATGCTAGTGGAGGAGAATGGGAGCTATCAAGGAAACAGCACAAGTTCAAGCAAGGACAAAGTAGATAAAATAATCTGCAGCCTTCAGGTAACCCTAGTCTGATGGTTACCATTGCCTCAGACAGCCAAAACCACCTTAAGCATCTTCCTTCCAGTTACAGATGACAGGATGACTCGGTTTGATCCCCCCAACTAGTAAATAACTACCATCTAGCCACAACAGACCAACAAGCTCACAGTACACCCCTGTTTTGCATTCTATACTGCATTTAGTTTAGCATCCTCTCTTTTCAGGCTGGGTAATAACTTACAGAAACTGACCCTGTCCTATGTTAGGCTATTACACAAGCCACCTCTGCTAGAGGAGCAACACAATTATCTTGTAAAAATAAGTTAGCTGTAACAGCACAGATCTCCACATAAGCCACATCGTCTGCTCATTCTCTTTGGCACATGCTTTGGTGACTGGATGGTATTTGGAGTATATTCTAGACTTGTCATGCAGAGAGCTTTGTTGCACAAGAAGTCAGTGCTCTAGATTTCCCCTAGTAGCTTCTCCAACTTACATGTAACCAAGGCATCCCTCCATTGCAGTCAGGTATCTCTGTTGGACTCTGCATTAGCAGAGATATCACAAACATCAGGGATGCCCATCTTCATAACAGAGGCTGACTGGATGGAATTAATAGGTCAGACATAATATTACTTCAGCTGCAACTCACTTGGCAGGAGACAGTCCATATTTAAGCAAAAGACAGAAACAATAAACTACAGTTTAATTCCTGAAGTCATCTCCTGCTTGGAAGGAATTCAACTAAATGACCTCCACAGGCCCCTTCCAGCCTAAATTATTTTGTGAGAGAGAAAGTACGATATAAGCTTTCAGTTTGCCATAAAAATCACAGAAAGCTTTTTTGCTGTTATGTACTGCATAAGACAACAGGCACTACATATTTTGTGCATGTAAAGCTACACAAAGCAGAATCTAGTACACCTTATTTCCAATCAAAACTATTAATTGCCACCAATTTTCAAACAATTTCTATAACATTACAAGAATGCTCAGAAGCAATTCTGAAGAGATCTGGTGTCAAAGGAAAGGGCATCTCCAACCCCTTACATTTTTATGCAGCTAATGAAACACACCTTAAATTTGAAGCGGAATTCATTCAGACTCTCATAATTCATCATACACAACATACATTAGGCCAGGTCTGGAGAAACATGAATAATTAGCATTAAAAAGAACAGAGTTCTGGCACAGACTTGTCATTGCAGCTTCTTTCACTACAAGGTGGCATCACAAATTTATAGATGGAATTAGCTTCAGGCTTTTACTAAGAAATAAATACTGTTCCTCTTTAGAATTTGGTTGAAAATATAAACCAGCATGTCATAGCTTCTTAAGCAAGATGATACTCTCTGTATTTCTACATAGCTATTCAGAGTATATAGCACAAGCAAAAAGTGCAGTCAGAACTGTCACACACTGATGTCACAGACTGACCCCACGAAAACAGTGAAAACAAATCTCTAGTTGAAATAGATAGCTTAAAACTGAAACATTCTTGCTTTTTAGTTGGGGGCTACATTGGCAGCACAAAAATGAATCACAGCTACTGCTGAAGACTAACAACTTTCTAGCCATACTTCAACCAAGCACAACACCTGAACTTTGTCATCAGCACAGACTCACATACGAATGAATAATTGTCACAAATGTAGTCACAATTATGGTACCTCTACACGACATAATTTCACATGAAGCAATCAAAACGTCTACCGCATTTCAAGATACAAAGAATGTAACATCATCTGCAGAATATGTAGATCAAATTGGCATTCATCTCTGCATAAAAATGTCGGTGCTTGGTCCATTTAAAGTAACAGACTTAAAAAGAATTGTCTTAAAAGCGTATTTGTATTTGGGACACTTTAAGCTGTAGTACTATCATACATACAGTGTGCACCTGCAACCCTAATTTTAAAAGACAGGAGGTTTAAGAGTCACATGATAGACAATAAAAAACAAAAGTCAATACAACTCATCTATGGGGTCCCCTGTACAAAGAACATCCTAATTCAGTGTACACAAGCGCACCCTCTGTAAGGTATTTAAATGCCTGGCAGTGTAATCTACAAAGTAACTTGGACGTTTTTACTTATTTTATAACAAGTTTTATTCTTTACTGTAATTTCTCTGTTCACCTGTTTCATCTTTGTTTTTAACCAAAAATATGCAGGTAGAGCCTATACTAGGAGAAACAGCTGAAGCACATTTCTGAATTTACCATGAAAGTATCTTAGATTTCATATTTCTAACGAACACGAAAGCTTGCGGAAAATACAGTAAGACAATCTTTACACAGTTAAGGTATTTTAATTCAGTCATCTACCCAGCACTAAGCATGTAATGAAAACTACACATCACTATTAAATATTGGGGGGATGGGAAACAGTTGGTATTAAAAAAAACAAAAAACAAACCAAAATCACACAACACTCTCCCCCATATTCCTAATATTATTAGCAAAGTAATAAACAGCAAGTAGTACATTGTCTAAGTCTAGTCCTATATTTATTTCCTCATTCTTAGACATCTCATCACTTCCCAACATTAAATGCTCAAACTACACAAATTTAAAAAAAAAATAATTCCGCTCTATTTAAAATCCAAGTAAATAAAGAAAAGCAGACTGAGAAGGATTTGTTTCATAGACAAGTCATTTATGGCTAGCCATTAACATTAAGAGCATATCCACTTCAACATCTAGTTCCCTACAAGCTCCTTCCCCATCTAACAGCTGCTAATAGAAGTAACATTAAAATTTATCAGCCATGCACCTCATCAGAAAAGAGATCACAGTCCTGCAACCCACAGAAGTGAGAGCTGAAGTCTACTGCCAATTTTTTCAGCTGATTGAGAGAACATTTTCCTAGAATAAATGTGCAGCACAAAAGTAAAAAATACAAAGGCAAAAGAAACGCTGAAGAAAGCAGCTCATAAACACAGATTAAGGGCTAAATTAAACATTGTTCAGAAACAGTAAATGCAGACAGTCCAGATTATTCAATGCCATTATGACACTTTTTCAACTCCTCAACCTGAACCTTGTAGGATTATGAGCCAGTTTGGTGTCTATAAGCTTGCCAGTGTCTCCTAGTAGCTACATACTACTAGAAGCTTAAGTACCGTTTACTTCTCACACCTACACCTGCAGCCCAAGTAGCAGGAAGCAAGAGACAGATTCAAATCCAGTAAAAGGCTACACCACCAGTCCATAAGGCAACCAACCCACAAAGAATGATAAAAACTAACTCCTGCACACTCCTGTTTGCTCCCTTTGTAACAAGTGAAGCAATGAGCCAGAAGAGGATTTTTCACTGAGTGAAGTTAAGGTCAAATGGATGTTTGACAGTAAGAAAATCTTGTTGGCTTACGAAGAATATATTGCTACGTTTTGAGGATGGAAGAATGAAACCTGTTACTTCTGTTCACTAAACACAAATTTAAACCCAGTTTTCCAGGAACAATTCTTTCCTTTTTCCAACTATTTTTAATTGTAGATTTATACTTCATAATCAAGAAAATACTGGGTTTTTACAGAGACTAAACTTCGTAAAACCTATAGATTGTGCAACAAATCTAATTTTAACTGCATTAGATAAATACTGGGGCACTGTCAAACACAGCTGCAAAGTGTGTGAACGGCAACAGTGTTGGACTGGATGTTCTTTGCATAGTAACTCAAATAGAGCACATCAGGTTTCACACAGCATCATTCTTGGGGCTTCCCAGGAAGCGTTTTTCCTATCCCATCATATTGTATCATACGGACTTCATGTCACATTGACTTCAAAATCAAACATATAAAAATAAAACCAAGACCATCTAAGTAGGGGAATGGGAAGAGGGCAAGCATTGCTGGGTAAAAAGGGGTGTGAGATGTCAAATATACACCCTAATACTCAATCAATGTGGTAAATGTTTAACATGGGGAAGAAAGTTTTCAGTCTGAGTTACCATTCTCCAGGTAAACAGTTTTCTTCCTCCCCCTCCCCTGTATGCCTGATAGCTATGCTAGAATAGCCCTTTCCAGTTTTCTGGGTTTGGGGGCAGGTGTTTTGTCTTACCACTGAGAATCTCCTTTTCAAACAGAACGATGCAGGAGGCTTATATGACAAATACCAATTTCTGATATATAATATTTTTATGTAAAGGTTTTCACAAACTGCTTTACTCATTTTACATCCTTTTCCTGTTGTATATAAAATGATGTTGCAAAATCAAGTTTTATTTTCCAAATAAAGATAAAGTAGATGTTAATAAGCTACTTTAAGTGTTATTCCTGCTCATAATCACCACAGTAAATAGAATTCGTACAGTTAGAACGAATAATATGTTTTGGGCCTCACACTTTCAACATTCTCTAAGTTGTCATGGATGCTACAATTATAAAATAAAACAAAACATCTAACAACCTACAATATTTACTACAAAGGCATCATATACTACTTCCTCATCAAAAAGCAGCATTTCCTAAAAACATTTTAAAGCTCAAGGAAGCTGTGACTAAACCATGATTTATATGGTATAAACTGTTCACATTTCCATCCCCAGAGTGTGAAATTAGTGACCGAGGAAAGATTTCCCAGGAAAATCTGAGTGCAGTGCTATCGCAAAGGATTTTCAGTTTTGGTCTCTTTGCCAAATCCTACGTATGTGCAAGCTGCTGTACTCATTCATGCAAAGCAACAGACAATCAGCAGTGTCTAAAGCTTTTTTACATTTATATTGAACGTGGAGCTCTTTTCTCACTATCAGCATGTATCTAATTCCTTAGGCATGGCAAGGTCATATCTGAAGTAAGCACTGGGGAAGTTCCTAATGCCACAAGTCTAAAAATGTTTCTGATTTCATGTTTTAATAAAATTCTGGAAATCTCTTAAGAGTTCAAGAGCAGCCAACATGGGAAAGAAATGCAGAATAAATAAGGTAGAATTGAAGTTCAGTGTGCGAGTGATCAGCATTTGCATTTTAATTGTTTATAGGCTTTGTGCACTCATTTAATAACACTTCACAGTAAATTCAAAATAATGAATTCCAAATTGCCGTAACACACATATCAATCACATTGAAACACACAGATCCCTTGGACAAATGATGACAGCTAAAGCAACACTGAAAGACTAACAAGGCTATTCCCTCCACTAAGTATGCCCAGGTTAAATGCCAGGAACACATGCATACATTCACCTGCAGCTCACTGAAGCATCCTGACTCAGTGGCTACAGAGCTAAAAGCAAAGGCTTCCCAGACCTCACATTTACAGTACATCACAGTCTCTTTGTTCCTACGCTGTTCAGAAAACTCACCAGCAGCATCTGAAACACAGCACCTGAGAACAAAAGAAGCCACAACACTGTGCAGCATCAAGGGAGCAGTGCACCTCCTGGATTTACTACGCGTCCCTTTAGAAGGCCACACAGTTCAACTGCAGAGGCCTTTCAGCGTAGCTCCTATAAAGCCCATGTGGCTGGATGCGTGGCATACTCACCCTCATCAGATGAGTCAAGACCCATCATTTGAATTCAAAAAAAAGTTTTTGTTCCCTTCATTACCTCTTGAGTTTTAATAAATGTGAAATAAACAAAACTCCAAAAGACCCCACACAAACACTCATAGGAAGAGGCTTACTTGTGGTACAAACATCAACAACAAATTCAGTAGACTATATCTGCCTAAATGCCAACTTTTTTCCTGAATGGTAAACAGGACATCTTCAAAGAGAAATGGCCTAAACAGGTTAGAGTAAGTGCCTTTTCTCTTCATATTCAAGTATCCTAGTGCAACTGTACTGAAGTCACTTGACTCCAAATTAATACCAGGGCAAGAAGCGAATATGGCATAAATAAGAGATTGAATTTGGTATTAAACTCATGGACTTAACAGCTACCTCTGCCCCCACCTTCCAACCAAGAATATTTTTCCATATATCTTCTTTTCAATTTGCTGAGTTTTACTCTGACAGTCAGGTGTTATGGAAAAGTGACACTGGCAGGCTTCAAGTCAGTTGGATGGGGAAAAAAATTCAAATTATTCTATATCTATTCAAGAGCTGTAACTACGAAAATTAATTTGACAAAATTTGCCACAGTCATGCTTTACTCCTTCTACAAACATTATGGGTAAGGTATTGCTTTTGCATCATTGGGGTTTAGGAAAACACTGTAGTTTGAGATAAGTTTCCTAAATCAGTGTTATCTTGAGGATCTGCACTACCTGGAGAAGGCAGAACATCTTGTTAAATTCTACCTTGAAAAAAAATGGCTTAACAGAAGTTACTTGAATTCTGCACTCTGTGTTGAAAACTACTTAACAAATGAACTGTCCTGCTCACAATAATTAGGGAGCAGCAAGAATAGAGGAGAGGAAAAAAGGTAGATGGTAATTAAAAGCTTGGTATTTTGTTTCAGAGTTTTTAGGTACAGTGTTTAAAAAGAAAACTGTAACAGGATAGTTTTCAGTACACTAAATATGTATTTAAATCTTGAGAATAATAATGGAATCCATATCCATAAACCGCCAGCACTAGCATCCTGTATTCCCTACCCCTAGAGCTTATATGGCAATTTACATTTTAACTTTTTGGGAGCAGATTTTTGAAATTATATCCATCAGGCTAAGCAAGTAGATTCATCAATGTCACTAACGGACTATTTACAGTCAAGTTTGCAAGATCAAAACCCGATTCTGTTTTTTACACATTTGTCTTTACATAAAAATTTATTCCCAAAGTAACACGTTTTCCTGTTACAGCGTTCACACTTCAGAAAGAACGAATTTCAAGCACAAGTACGAGATGAGCTTTGTCATCCCATACCTATACTACAGAATGCAAAGTATTTTCAGTCCTTTAAGACAGAGGCAGTACCTAAATTCTCCTTAAGTGTCCACACTATAGGCAGTGCCAGTTAAGGTTCCTACAGGTGTCAATGTAGAAGTGCACTAAAGACGGAAATAAAACACAAGAGGAGAAGCTCTGAAAAGTTAAGCATTTGAAATAAAGAACCATTAGGAAGGTAATTTATTTTCTATAAATAAAAGCACTTCAGAGAGATTTTGTATTCTGATATACATGAAGTGTTATATGAAGTCTCTCGTGATCATTCAAAAATATTTTTTAAAAAAAGCTTTTCCTTCTTCGCAAATAGACATGCAATGGAAACCATATTCAGTGAACAGTATTTCTGAAATTTCCTTCTGAAATCCTGTTTCATGTTTTAGCTTTTTCCTTCATTTTCTTATGCTTCCATACCTTAATCTTCAGAAGTTGATCACAACTCATTGCATTGCATGGTATTCAGAAACTACTTGTGACAGATGAATACATGATATCAAATTGCCCCTTCAATAAGAGGGCAAAACTATTTTTAATCACAAAACTTAATCTGAACACATACCACATGAGATCATTATCCAGAACACAGTGTAATACACTCAATACATTTTTCTTACCTGGTCTTGAAGGAACTCAGTTTAGGCCTTCAATATGAACAAGGCCTTCACCTTACACTGGAACAACAGCACTGACTGTAGATTTCTACAAATTAATAGAAACATCACATACATTATACTGGAATAATTTCTCTCATTGATTTCTTTTTTAAACACAAGAGAAGACAATAAAGAGATATCATTGAGCTTAGGATTTGAAATATCTCAAAAGCATATTCCCTCTCTTACAAAAGCTTGAGATTTCGTTCCTCTCAACCACTAACCATGAGAAGCAATTCCCTTATAAATTTATGAATAAGGGAATTACACTGTGTGTAATTTAAATCTTCTCAGTCACAGTTGCTTTTTGCCTCCAGCAGCAGGAATAGTCAGAGGTGAAATAGGGAAAGGACCCATGGAGACCACCACCAAGTCTGAAATCCTGTTAAACCGCTAACAATACCAAAACTAACAGACCCTGACAGAATAAGCTCATAAACAGAAAAGACTAGGGACTAAGCTGTGGGGCACTGTAGCCCCCTTTGTACATAGAATTCCCTGTACTCTCTGATGACTGACAGAAAAAGTTGTCATTTTCTAGATGCTCCAATCAGTAAAAAGGGAAGGATTTAATATCTTGTGACTTCAAATTCCTTTTGTTTAGACTTCATTTTCAAGAAAAACAAAACAACACAGAGGTTGATATTTTGCTACTTCGTTCATCACAAATAAACAAACCCAGGAGAATACAGGACACTTTTCAATCATTTAAATTCAGGCACAAAGCCACATTGTAACAACATAAGAAACCACAACTTGAGTGTCATTTCTACAGAGTCACTTAATTTCCTCCTCTACCCCCCTTACAATAAGGAGGAAAAGGGTTGCAGTGCCTAGTAGGATACAATGTGGTGGATCCTTTATAAACAGACTCTTAGAAGAGAGGAAGAAATGGGTTTAACCATCAGGTAGAACATATGCCAAGCCTATTTGGATGGCAGAGGTTTCACAGCAAGTGCTAAAGATTGTACAGTTGTCTCAGGAATGTTTTTTCCATGTTTAATGTTTTTCATAAGTAACAAGGAAACTGGGACAGACAAAAAGAGACTGTCAGTTTTCCTCAGCTGGTGGAGGTAGCTGGTCTCTAGCTAAAATGCAGAATATACTCAAGGCTCACACAGAGCACAGACACTGCTTATTTTTTGTGGTGCTCTAAGCCACCTGGCTGAACAGAGCAAGTTCCCAAGAATCTGTTCATGGAAAATTCTCCTCTCCCTCTCAGTGTTGCATATTTTTAACATATCAAACAGTGATTCTCAGGTCACAAAAAGTCCCCCCCCAAACACCTAAAAAATGTCTGAACAAGTGTCCTATAGCTCAGCAAAACAGCCCAAGCTTCCCCACTCCCCCTCCAAATGCTTCTGTTAACATGGTCAACACAGGACTCAGGATTGCTGTAGAGCTGTTTCCATCTGCTCTTTGCAGAGCAGCTATACTACAGCATAAGGCTGAGCACTCAGTAAGCTGTTTCTACCTGTTCTTGTCGCTGCCATGGGCAAAACAAAAAATAAGGAAGAATTTAAGCTCCAGAGGAAATTTGCAGTAAAAGCTTCAAGGAACAGACAAAGCAGAAAGGATTTGTTCTAGAACAGCTGTTTCTTGAGGCCTCAACCCGTAAGCACTAGATGTTCTACGTATCAGAAAAGGTTCAGGTTGTTTCAGACTATGCGTTACTTAATAGATCCATGACACAGACAATATGGACTATTACTATGAATGGGTGTGGATAATCATTCCGCCTTGGTCTGCCAGTTGTTCTATCACTATAACTTGATTTCCGGAAAAAGAACATGTACTTCATAGATGAGCCCACCCAATTGCCAGAGAACCCCATTTGCATCAGAAAAGTGGTATTCAGATCTGCCCTTAGACAAGTGCTTCATTATTATTACTTTATGGTTATATTCAGATTTATTTGCATAACATAGCCATGCAATAATAAAATTGCATTAGCTGTAAACTTCCCTACCAAAGCCTGTACTGGTTCTAGTTTAATTTAAAGCATGCAGAAGAGGGGAGTCTCTGGGAAGCTGCCAACAATAATGTCCTCCTGCACGTTAAACAAATAGTTTGTTTCCTCCACAGGAGACAGATCAATACTCAAGAAACAAAAACAAAACCAAGAAAAGCTAAAAGCTTAGTCATGTAAATCAGGGTGGAGGAAAAATGAAAGAAAACTGCTCATTGGCATTCTACAACTTCTGCAGACCCCCATGACCCATTAGCTAATTTCTATTAAAACACACAGCTCTAGAATAATAAATGCCAGTAGCACATTTCTAAAGGTTTGTGGCAACTGAAGTAAACATGTCCCTGTTCCCAGGACACCAAGAGACAGAAAATTAACCAGAGGTTAACTGGGTCGTTAGCTAGAGCACAATATAGGTCACTGCAGATTTAATTTAGTTTGTATTCAGCTAAAGAATCAAATACAGCAACCAGTTCTCACAGCAGGAAAACAAGTAACTTACCAGCATGTTACCGTATCTTGGATACCAAGGCACCAAGTCTGTCATTATGATTCATACCACTTTTAACTAATTTCACACTATTTTGATGAAACAAAGTACAGTGTATATACACGTGCATACAATTCAAATGGTTCTGAATGCAAGTATGCAAACACACAGAATATTTAACTTTGTATGGAGTCTGCTTTTCTGCCTTTTTTTTTTTTTTTTTTTTTTA
>Ga0065711_1007151_pt1 | contig 15555 bp, 12 predicted proteins | sample Hoacrofraction12_FD_59098 | JGI IMG/M metagenome (GOLD analysis project Ga0065711, IMG submission 59098) | Hoatzin crop microbial communities from Cojedes, Venezuela - Epithelial fraction 12 v2 (version 2) | ecosystem: Host-associated > Birds > Digestive system > Esophagus > Crop | place... | reverse complement strand
GTGCGCTCCTGACTTCGGGATCGGTTTCGGAGTAATGCATGGCTGTGGATGTCAGGGTTTTAATTTGTCCTTAACTTAAAATTATCAGGTGTTAATTACAGTGGGCGAGAAAAGCGCAAGATCTTTGTGTCGTGCTGATCCTGCCTGTTTGCACTTTCTGGTTTGAGGAGGTTTAAGAACATCGCAAGTGATGATGTTTCTGAAGCTTGCTCCCAGTGAGACAAACAGCCAGGGACTCTGCGTTTTTGTTTGCCGTTTTTCCTGTCATTCCCTGGAATTCTGCTGTGTGCGTGAAAGTACCTGCATGAATAAATGCCATACTAACGGAAAAACCTTGAAAGCTGGTGTCAGGGAAAAGCAGAGAAGCACAGCCTGGATGAAATATTTTTTTTGGTCATTTTTTAATGTCCTGGAAACAGTAACGTGTGCGTGTGTATTGTTTTCGTTAGAGAGTTTGGTGAAAAGACCTTTCAAATACAGAACTTTGAACTAAATTGTAACGCCGCAGGCCCCGAAGCTCCACTTGTGACTGTCAGCCTGGGAGAACAAAGATTTTTTCCAGTGAGCTTTCTGTGCCGTGTGAAGCCTCTAATGTGAAACTTGGATTCTGTTACCGTGTGAGCTGGAACAGAAAGGCTGCCTGTAGGAACAGCACAGCCATTTTTCATTGTCATAATCTCACGTTATCATTGACCTGTTGCTGCGTATTTCCACACTACCTGGCAACGGTTATTCCCATAAATCAATAGGGGAAAACAGAAATTGATTTGGTTCAGTTGTCGGAAGAACTTCAATATTACGTTGTCCATTTTATCACTGTGTCCTCTGAATGTGTTCTGCTGCTCAGATGCACTTCTGCTGGCACCCGCGTCTCCCCGACAGCAGGGTGCAGGGCTTGAAGCTCTCAGATATTTGCCAAGTTTATGCATGTTGCTGGAGATTTGTACTTTGCAATGTTTGAAATGCCCTTGAGGCTGGAAGACTTTGGGTTGACAGCCAATATTATGGTGACTTAAGCCATAAATTGTTGGAGGGTAGAGAGAGAGGTTTCTGAGGAAATGTCACCGTTTGATTGATGATGGGGGTTTTTTCCCTTGGTTTTTTTCAAAGTGTCCACTATTGACTGCTGTGGAAATGAGGCCATTGGGTTAGACGGACCCTTTGGACTGAGCTGGGCTGGCGGTTCCAACGATAGGCTGCTTCCCGGCCTGGTTGTTTCTTGTGAGTTCCCTGTAATGGTCATGGCATGTGGGGGTTTTTTTCATTTAAAAAACCCCAGCAGTGTAGAAGAGGTGGAGTCATGCAGGAAAAGGCCTTTTCTGCTGTGAATGTTTACTGTGGAAGTGATTGAATTTGGGCATGGAGACTCTCGGGGTTTTCAAGCTCAAGTGAGAAGCCCACAAGGGACCTAGTACTGCTGGTTAATCAACGCCTTCCACGTTCCCTCTGAGATGACGGGTTCCCTTGGGGAGCAATTTATTTGGAAGAAATGGCTGGTTTCAGGGGTTTTGTTGTAATTTGAGATGCAGATACATAACCTGCTGCATGAGGTCAAACCAACACGAATTTCTGTGGGATTGGGATCATGGTTTCGGTTCATTCCTTGTAAAAATGGGCTGGCCTGGGATGTGCCAGGCATGTCCCTGTGCTGAGCAAAATCGTTGGCAAGACGCTGCGGAGACAATACCTCTCCGTCGCTGTCAGATAGGCTCTGCACTGCTCGGAGCGGCCCGAAATACGGAGTTGGTTTGAAGAGCTTAGGAACGGGAACGACGGAGCGGTTGACGCCGCAGGCAAGGAGCGAGTGGGGAGCGGAGAGTGCGTTTCGGCAGCGCGGCTCTGCGGCTCCCGGCTCTGTGGCCAGGATTATGTATTCACACGGTGTCGTCACATCACTTGCAGGGAGTATGCTTAGTGTGCAGGCAGCTTCCTGCACTCACTGTAGGCTACGTGGGCAAGAGGAGCATTTCTGGGATGAAATCTTATTAATTATGCATCGAGGTGTATGTCTCTGTTGAATTGATTTATGAAAGCTGCCTCCCAGACTCCTCTCTTCCTATTGAGGCTAGATTATTTTAACATGGTGTGGGAAGGGCAAAGGCTTGAAGCTTCTGGTTTTCTGGCTTGTTTGTACTTTGAGAATAAACATGTTAGACTTCAAAGAAAACTAGAAACATCTCTGAGTTTGCTTTAAATTCCTGGTCACAGCTCATGCTTGCTAGTTCGACTCAGCAGTGCTTAAATAGTGGTATCTGTTACCACCAGTTCAGGAAGACTGAAAAACATTGCATTTTGTTTAGCAACTTTTTTTTAAACCAATTAGAAAGCTTTTCTAAAATGGATTGAAGAGAAGAAAATAAACCATGTTCTCTTGGGTCTTTATTTCAATCAAGTTTCCCTGTGTTGTGCGGGAGAAGAGACTGGGGGGGGCTGGAAAGACTGAAAAGGACTGTCGCAGCAGGGAGCCAGGCGGGAGAAAAGGACTTCTCTGAGAACTAAGCAGCAGCAGCTCCGAAAGCCGAAGCTGCTTCATCTACATGCAGAGTCACACAAGGCATGGGGACGCTCACCAGCCCCACGGAGGTTTCACATGTGCTTCCCCGCTGGTTCCTGTGAAAAGCTGACAATCGGCTCGACGGGGGACGGACCCTCGCAGCATCCCCGCGCTAAGCTGGGCGTACGATTTGTGCAGCGTTAGGAGATGGCTGGCTTAGCGAGGTGCTCTCGACCACTCTTGTGGATGCCCTTCCACTGCTCCCAGAGGCCCCCAGCCCCTTGCCTCACCAGGACGCTGGAGGCTTCTGCTCATTTGTGAAAGTTGAGGGGAGAAAGGGGGGAATAACCTCCTGTTTGCTGTAATCCCAGATGCGTTCCTGATTCCCCGTCCCTTGGTGTGAACTGGGAGCACCTCCGATCAACAGCGACGTCACCTTTGTACTCGGAAACGTGGGGAGCTGCGCTTTCTCCCGTCACATGTGAAGAGTTGTTGACACCCCAAAACACACGCGTAAAAACAGACGGGGGTCCAAAGCTGAGTGAAGAGCTGGGGAGGGGCCGACAGAGGCACTTCGGTATCCACCGATACTTGGTTATAGCAGAGTTCCACGTTCCCCTCAACTCGCCTTGCCTAGGGCTGGTTAGATTTGCTGAAATTCAGTAATTTGAGACTCCGCTGACATGTTGAGGCTCCGTTTGCTTGTAGCAGAGTCTGTGTAGTTCTTTTATCTTCTAGTTTGTCTTCGGTAGCCAATGCAGTAACATGGTGCCCATTAGGAAGTGAATACTGTGTTAGATGAAGCAATCTCATAATGCTTCAAAATGGAGTCGTTTAAAAAACCTGCTTCCTCCTTTGATCTTTGAGTCCCGTAGTTCTCTGCATGATTATATCCTTTATTCGGGTAAAATCCCTGTAGCAGAGAGGTGAAATCTGGGGCTATCCCACTTCTGGAAGGCAGCGGGGCAAGACACACGCCTCTCTACTGGGAATCCCCCATCAGTGCAGAGGGATCGTGGGCTCCGAACTGGGGCACTTTTACTGCCTAAAGATGGGCAGGAGGCATCCAGACTCACGGGACGTGCCCTTAGCTGAGCTCTGTGGGTGGAGACCCAGGCCTGGAGCTGCCCTGGCGAGGAGTCTGACACCAAACGATCTTAGGCTGTTGAAAGCCACGCTCCTCCTTACTTGGTAGCTGCTCACTTATTATGCCTGATTTTTTGAAGTTCAGCTTTAATCCTGGTCTTCCATGGACTGAGCACGTGGCACGTCGCCTTTGCAACAGCTGCTGTAGAAATTAAGGATCAAAAAAGTGAATATTTTTGAAAATGGAGGCACTTCAGCAGTACATCTCGCAGCAGCAAGAATAAGCCCAGTGATGCTCTGTGGTGCGGTGTCACTGCGGGGCAGCTGGACGACGGCAGCTTTTTCAGTTTGGCTTGATGGCTTTTCATGCCTTTTGTGGTAGTGCCTGGGGCAAAACATTTCTGACTTGTAGGCTTCCCACTGGTGTGCTGAGCAAGTTGCCTGGAACTTTGAGAAGGGCAAGGGACTGCTGGCACTTCATTTTCTTTTAGCAATCGATACAGCAGAGATTATGCTAGTTTTACGGTAAGTGGCTTTCCAGTGGGTCAGGTTTAGAGGTAGCAGGCTGAAGTGCATAGCTGCTTCTGAAGAAAGCAGGAAAGAAAATCCGTGTGTTTTGGGTGGAGCTGTTAAGAAATGTGAAGCGCTGTTGCGCAGAGTAGACGCCTGTTCTGCGGAGTTTTCAACCACTCAGTCGTCAGTGGTTCAGGGTCCTGAGCACAGATCCTAGCAGAGAGATCTAAAAATTGCTGGTGGAACTGACCTCCATTAACTTGTCCTGTTCCTTTTGAACCTTGTTAAGCTTTTGCTGTGATGGGTGTCGTGCTTGCTTGAGTTCAGTGGAACCGTATGGTGAAAGCAAACATCCTTTTGTTCAGCTTAAACTGATGCTTGAGAATTTCATCTAGTGCTCCCTAGCTTTTATTTTGAGAAACAGCTTTCCCCTCATCTCCTCTACACCATCTGTGATTTTATAGACCTCTCTGTTTACCCCCCATCAATTTACTAAGAGTCCATTTAGGGAAATTATTCCATATTTCTGAGCATCCCCATTGCTTTCCTCTGACTCCTCCAGCTCAGTGATGTATGTGAGATGGCTGGGGTTGCAGAGTGGCGGAAAGAGCACCCTGGGTTTGTGTGGTAGAATAATGACTTCCGTTTTACTCTCTTCCCATTCTAAAAATGTCTGGAGTGTTTGCATTTGGAGTGAGGTTTAGCGTGGAGCTGGCGTTTTCACAGAATGTGCCACAGTGACCAATTCCAGTGGCTTTCCTAAATGCTAATAAGTCATTTAGAGTCATTTTTGTGTGTGTAGTAATTGTCCGCTGGCCTGATTTACAGNAAGTTTGGGATTCATCTGACTACATGTGGCTGCCAGTGGTTTGGTTTTCTGTGCCTGAACTAGTTGTTTAGAAAATAGTTTGCTGTTTGAGCCTGGGGTGTAGGCAGCTTTGCTGGGAGGAGGCACGCGTCATCTGGGCTCCACTGACCAAGGAGGAAATGCAGAGAACGAGGTCGTACGTGGACACCTGAAGTTACGGGAGGCAAAACTCGCCTCACGAGTGACATTTCTGTGCTGCTTACGTCCTTTCCTGGTGACACCTTGTAGTCTCGGNGGAAACCCCANGCTAGGCTCCATTTCTGTTGGAACCAAGCATGGACTTCATCAGTGCAGAAGCTGCTCAAGTGGCATCCTTCAGGCAGTTAGCCCTTCCCTTGGCTGGTGTCTCGCCTGCTGCTAGCTGTGTTTTGGGAACAGATGCTGCCTTGCTGGCTGCAGCCGAGCGGATTTTCCCCCCCAGAATGCTCATAGTTCATGGGAAACCGTTATTAACGCAGGCCATTACCCAGGCTGTTCTGGATTTTGGGAGTTACATGCAGTAATCAACAATTCTTTAAAGGAATCACTATAGCTTGTAAAGCAGATCGGTCTTGGTGGGTATAGCGTTGCATGGATTTGCGCTTGCAGGAAGGCGTTGGTGCATGTTTTGGAGGTCTTGGTTCTGTTCAAGAGTCTGTCCTTGGCTTCCTTGGTACCCTAGGACCTTACCTCTATAACAAGAAAACTGTTTGAAGGTGCCCGGCAGCATGTGTATGACTTGTTACAGTTTTTTGAAGAAGGTATTAGAAATTGTCCTTACAGGGCTTATACTTTTTGCTGAGTTATACCATATATAATATCAGATATATCAGCATTATTTATGAATTGAACAAAATCTCTCTGGGGACAGCGTGTGGAGGAAATGTAGAGCAACCATGAAAGCAAAGTAAATCAGAATCGAGTGAAATTGTCTCAGTCAAATCTGCTGATAATCCCTGTCTCTGCATTCCGAAGATTTTAAGCATGCGTCGGTTCTGCTGTCACACGTGCTGTTGTCCCAAGTGTATCTTAGCAGGGTGAAGGCACCTTGTAACCCTGTCCTGGCGTGGCAACTTCAGGGCAAGTGGGAGAGGTGTTTGTACCCTGCTCCTCTGGTTCACGAGCAGGGGATGGTTCGAGCGTTCTGTGGGGACTCGCTCCACTCGGCTTCCAAGCCTGTGTTTAAAGTCGGTTTTGCCAACTGCTTCCAAAGATGAAGACTGCTGAAATTTTGTCTTCATGCAGGCAAAAAGCTTTTCAGTTGCCGAGCATCATTTATTTTTCTTGGTCTGCTAAGTGCTTTAGCTGAAAATGAGCACCTGATGGGGCTTTCTGAATCCCTTGTAGGAGCGAGGATCGAATGCCATTCGCTTGCTCTCCACTGAGTGCGTTGGGTTTTTTGTCTTTGCATGCAAGATCTTACTGGATGGCTCAGATTTGGCTCAAACTTGGGAAATTATAAAATACTTCCTTGGCTTTGCTACACAGTGACCATCAAAAAGGAAACAAATAACGTGTGGTTGTAAAGCCGTGGACATGCAGACCGTGGTGGAAGCAGCAGCCTGCAGAACAGCCGTGTCTGTGCTTTCTGCGGGCGCTGCATGCCCTGCTCCAGGCTACCTACTGGCGTTTTTGGACACTCAGACCTTTCTCTGCTTGCTGTGTGCCACCAGCAGGCGAGTTTTGGCTACTTGTAAAGCAGCCTCTGCTCCCGCTGCGGTGTGAAACCTGGCATTGCTGTCGTCAGTGCGGGAACTGGCTGCTTTTCCCCATGAAGGCGCCCAGTGTGCTTCCAAGGCTTTGCCCCTCTGAGCTGCCCGAGACGCGGGCAGGGATCTGTACGCAGGGGGGTTAGCGCGGCGTGTCCCCGACAGCCGTTGCGTGGAGCTGGTGGCCCGGGTGTGCGCTGGGTTCAGCCTGCTGGGCTTCCTTGTGCCGTCGGAGGCTGAAAACAGACCTGAAGTGAGCACCTGGGTTCCTTACCAGTTCTGGTGCTTCCTCATCGTCCGTCGCCCAAAGCAGGAGTGTGATCTGTCTGTTTTGGTTTGGCCTGGAGAAATGCTGGGTGCCCACCCAGACTGCTCTGTCGCTCCCCTCCTCAGCTGGGCAGGGGAGAGGGACGTGATGAAAGGCTCGAGGGTCGAGATGAGGACGGGGAGAGATCGCACACTGTGTACCATCGTGGACAAAACAGACTGAACCTGGGGAGAAAAGGGAGTTTAACTCATCACCCATCAAATCAGAGGAGGATGGTGAAAAATACAACCAGATCTTAAAACACCTTCCCCTCACCCCTCCCTTCTTCCTGGGCTCAGCTTCACTCCCGTTTCTCTCCCTCCTCCCCCCGAGCGGCACAGGGGGATGGGGAATGGGGGTTATGGTCAGTGCATCACACGCTGGCTCTGCCGCTCCTTCCTCCTCAGGGGGAAGACTCCTCACACTCTGTCCTGGCTCCAGCGAGAGGTCCCTCTCACGGGAGACAGTTCTCCACAAACTTCTCCAGCGTGAGTCCTTCCGACGGGCTGCAGCTCCTCCCCATGGGCTGCAGCTCTTCACACACTGCCCTAGCGTGGGTCCTTCCCACAGGGTGCAGTCCTTCAGGAACAGGCTGCTCCAGCGTGGGTCCCCACGGGGTCACAGCTTCCTTCAGGCATCCCTCTACTCCTGGCATGGGGTCCCTTCCATGGGCTACAGGTGGAGATCTGCTCCACCGTGGACCTTCATGCCTGCCTCACCATGGTCTTCATCACCAGCTGCAAGGGAAGGGTCTCTGCTCCTGCATCTCAAGCACCTCCTCCCCCTCCTTCTTCACTGACCTGGGTGTCCGCAGAGTTGTTTCTCTCACACAGTCTCACTCCTCTCTCTCGACTGCCATTTTACCGCAGGTTTTTTCCCCTTCTTAAATATGTTACCACAGAGGTGCCACCACCATCGCTGATGGGCTTGGCCTTGGCCAGCGGCGGGTCCGTCTTGGAGCCGGCTGGCACTGGCTTTGTCAGACGTGGGGAAGCTTCTCGCAGCTTCTGACAGAAGCCACCCCTGTAGACCCCCGCTTCCACAGCCTTGCCACGCAAACCCATAACGCTGTCCAAACACAAAAAGTCAGCAGATACAATGGCACTCGGGGAAAAAGACACAAATGCTGCAGAGACACATCATCTTTATCAGAGGTGGATGCAGTTTAAGTAGATTTTGATCCTTTGTCAAAGGAATGCAAAGCACTTGTGAAATGAATTCTGGCTGCTCTGTGGGGATAGTTTTTAGATTTTGGTTTGGTTTTTTGATAATGATGAACAGAGTTTTGTGTCACGAAGCTGAAATATAGAACTTCACTCTCAGTGAACCATCCGCTGAACCTGTGTACAGCCGACGAGGAGGATCCTTGGCCAGCCAGGGCTCTGCTCAGCCCGCGGGCTCCCCGTGTGCTGGGTTGGAACAGGGGCTGATAACCCCAACACCTCCTTCCATCAGCCAGCGGTTACCGGTGTCTGAACGCTGCCTGGTGAAGTTCAAATAGCATTGAAATGGCATTTGCGAGATCAGCTAACAAAACTTGATTTTATTGGCAGCTGGCGTTTTCCGTTCGTTGCTCCATTGTTTATAAACCCCGTTACTGCTCAGGCCACCCTGGAAGTGGTGGGCGCGCTGTCGGTTTGCCCGCGGAGGCTGCCAGACGCGGTGCTGCCCGTTCAGACGACCTCGCTGCCGGTGGGAGAACACGGACTGACGGCAGCCTCTGCTCCTGCAGCGTGGGCTGTGGGACCGTCGGGCCTGTCTGCACAGTGGCAGAGAAGTCGCCGTACCCGCAGGATTTCTGAAGACGGGCTCTTCCCCAAGAAGTCATCTGTAATTCAGCTTTTGGGAGTGGGGGTTTGCTCATGCTTGTAGATTTAATGAGGATTCAGCTATTTCTAATGATGGATTTAGCAGGAAAGCTAAGACAGGTAAGCTGTGAGTATGGGTGGGTCTTCTGTGCACCATCATTTTTGGACCCCCTTGGTGGCGTTACTCCACCTTCTGAAATCTGATTGCAGTCTTGTGTGGTTGATGTTGACTACTTACAGATTACTGACAGATTTAATCCTATTAATTTTATTTTAAGTGATATTTCTACGTGACCATTTTCCAGTTTTCACTTCTAGTTAGCTGGAACTTCCCAGGACTGTTCCTCTCTTGTTTTTTCCTTTCTTGACGCTGACTCCGTTGTGTGGACAGGGTCGCAAGCTTCTGATCATTGGAACCACCAGCCGCAAAGACGTCCTGCAGGAAATGGAAATGCTGAATGCCTTCAGCACTACGATTCACGTGCCAAACATTGCAACAGGGGAGCAGCTCATGGAGGCTTTGGAGGTGAGAAGAAGTTCCAGGATGATAAACAGGCTCAAAGTTGGCTGGAAAGGAGTGATTTTGCAGTAGCACTGCATTTGGGAACGCTGTCCCACCAAAGATGATGTCATAACGTAACAGTTCTAAGGCTCCTCTGAATTACTTTTTCATACGATAAATTAAGGCAAAATGAGAGAACGGTAGGTTTAGGGAAAAAGTTTATGGAGTGGATTGAAAGGTTCTGAGGGCATGGAAGTGAGTAATGAACATAATTGGGACACTTCAACTGAGTGTGCCTGGAGGATGCCAAGCTCTCACGGATTGGAACAACGTCAGGTGAAGGTGTTTGGTGCTGAAGAGATTACAGGTCCCTCATAAATTCATGCCATTTATGGCTTCTTATTCTTATTCTTATGCCATAGTGGAAATTGTACTGAATATCGAAGGCTGTTAAAATAAACTTAGCGGGCAAATCTTTTGTGCAAACTTGCAAAATTGTCACAATGATAACATCGCCAAAGCCTGGAAGACACAGACTCTGGCAGCAGTTTTGAAAACTTCCTGTGACTCGAGCCACGGTGTTCCTTCTAGACTCTGATGTGGAGAAAACCGAGAAGGGACCATAAAAGAGAATCACTGACTGTTCGGTTAGAGATCTTGTGGAAGGAACCATTACAGAATAAAAGAATCGAAGTGTTTTGCCTTGTCTAGGCATATCGCAACAAATTTTCCTTCCAAGTTAGAAAATGCTCTGTACCTTCTCATTCCCTTTTCCCTGAGTTAGGTAGCGTTCTTCCCACTGACAGTCTCCTGTTGTTGATTTTTCCTTTTTTTTTTTCCTTTTCTTCCTCCTAGCTCCTGGGTAACTTCAAAGACAAGGAACGCAGCACTATTGCACAGAACGTCAAAGGGAAGCCTGTCTGGATTGGCATCAAGAAGCTGCTGATGCTGATAGAAATGTCGTTACAAGTAAGAATGTTTCTGGTCCAGGAAGGGCTGGGGTAAACAGAGTGGTCGTTAGAGCTTCCCACTTCTCTGCAGACTCCTGCTTCAGCTGGTGGTAGGAGCCTGTGAATCAGCTGAACGGAGGAAAGAGCTACAGTGACATTTTCTGAGCAAAGAAACCACCAGGCCTTGGTCCAGGAAGAGATCTTTAAAAACCACAGTGCCTATAGGCTGTTTAGAGCTGCACTTCAGAGAAGAGCATCTGGCAACTGGAGGGGTTGGATTAACTTGCCTTTCATGAAATGTCTTCTCTACACCCAGCATGTTAAGATTGCAGATAGCAATCACTTAGGATTTTTTTTTTTTAAGAAGAAGGTGCCTGTGCAGGTGTATGTGTGCTCTTTCCCTGAAGAAGATAAATCTGTCAGGCTGTTCAGCTGCTCTTCTCTTTATTTTCCACTTTCAGCACTTTAAAGAAAATAATTGCAGAGGGTAGAAATATGTAGCTCTTAACCCTCCCCCGCACCCATCATCTATGCCTGCAAGCCAGCCGTCAAGCTTCTGCTCGACAGCGTATGCACGCTAAAAATGAGAGGGTGCAGCGTGCAGCCCTAATCCTCCGCCGCTGACATTTCAGCGCCCTTCTGAGTCCTCCCCCCCTCCACACACTCTCTTTTCACATCAAATGGATTTAGTGCAGCTGAGTGAACTGTCCTTAGATCTTCCTAGGAGAGGCTGAGCATAAGCTAAGAGGCATGTAGTTTAGCAGCATATAAGTCATGTATCCCTCTGTTCACTGTTCACGATTCTGTTAAAACTTGCACAGCGCTAAGGATGTGCTCTGACTGGATGTCACCTCAGGGAATAAAGTCATTTATCTAGATTACTTTTTCCTCTTCTTCCTTGGCTTTTAATTCCATACCTACAGGCAAGTCAGTAAGTCATTGCTCACATGTATTAAATGTATTTAAGGGGCGCAGGCCTGCAGGGGCTGCCTGGCTCGGTTGCAGTCCGTTTCGCTTAGCCCTGGCAATGGATTCCTGCTGCTGACCCAGGACGCTTGCTCTCGCTGCTTAGACCTGAAGTGTTGGTTCTTTTCAAACCTGAAGGTGAAGGTCATGTAAATTACGGGCAGTTCTGAATCCAGAGCATGGGTGGAAATGCTCACCCCAGCCTTGTTCACAGCATCGCCCCGTGGCTGCGCACCTATGGTGCTGTGACAGGGAGTCTTCACGCTGCCCTAGACTGTGCTGACAGGTAAACTGGTCTTGTGCATTTGTGGTTTTTTTAACCAAACCACCGTTTTGTACATGAGTCCATGACCAACCAGGCTGGGAGAACACAGGCAGAGCTGTGACTCTGTGCCATTTCTGGCAAACTGAATGAGGATAAAATGAAGGGCTGCCATAGCCACTATAGGTGATTGATAATCCACCTGTGCAACTGTACCTGGATGGCTGGTAGCAAGGTGACTTATGTTATTACATTCAGTTCAGGTAATTGTGTAATGGCATAGGTAATAGCATATGGGAGCTAAGTATGAAGAAGTTCTATTCCAAAAGGTCTGAGGTGTCTACATGTCTCCATCTGATGAACTGCTATAAATACAGGAAAGCAATACAGGCTCTCACCAAATAGGGGAACACTCATATCTGAATGCAGTGAAAAACCACAGTGATGTCTAATTTGGGTAGCTTTTACAGGAAGGCAGAATTTCACCGAACGAGAAGTCCAGGACTAGTTCCTCTTTTCACTGAGCTGGACCACAGCTTTTTAGAAAGAGGTTTGAATCTGAAATCCCTTAAAAAAATCCAAGCGATGGATGAAATTTCTCAAAATTTGACTAATTAGATCCCATGGTGAATGAATCTTTGCAAAAAAATATGCACCTAGTTTCTTTCTCTGCAGTCACTGAATCCGAGTTTTTTGTTTTATTAGATTAGTAAACCAAATATACGCTATATGTAGGCATTCTGAAGCTGTACAAGTGACTCAGTTTGTTTCAGACTAAAGTCTTACTGTGCCAGTCTTTCAATATCAGAATCCTTTCTTGGAGTACCGTGAACCCCTGCATTGCTCTGCTGTCTTGGGTTGCTTTGTCACCTTGCTTGCGAGCCTTGTAAGCCCACACTTTTTTGCAGCTGAATTTCCCTCAGATGGAATCACAGAATGGTTTGGGTTGGAAGGGACCTGACAGATCTTGTAGTTCCACCCCCCCGCCACGGGCAGGGACCTTCCACTGCGCCAGGTTACTCAAAGCCCCGTCCAACCTGGCCTTGAACCCTTCCAGGGAGGGGGCAGCCACAACATCCAGCAGTGTTTATTGCTATTCCTGGCCGCCTTTAATGTCAAACTACTCGTGTTTAGTGTCACATACCTTGGTCATCTTGTATACACTGAGTGTCCTGGAATGACACTTGTTCAGCAGAAGTCTGGGTACACTCATGATCTGCCACGTGAATCCGGAAAAGTTCAGTTTTGAAGTGTCCTTGGCTGCAGTAGCTGGACCACCTCGCAGCGCTGTCGGGTGCCACGCTCGCTTCGCCCTGCCCTGAGGCTGCAGCCCTGCCCTGGGGCGCTGCGGGATGCCCAGCCGCCTGCTTCATAGCTGCGGGGCTGGGCTGTTCTGCTGGTTCTGTCTGCCTGTCTGCTTGTGCTTGGACCTTGCTGGCAGCACTCCAGAACCCGAGGTCTCTCTCCTGCTTGCAGTAGGAACCTGAATGAGCCAGGCAGCTTTCCAGAAAGTCCCTTTTTGCACCTCCAGTATTTCCTGATTTGGTAACTTCTGCATAGCATAAATAAAACTTAAGTTAATCTTAGCTGCTTGTCTGTGATATATTTGAACTTATATGGGAAGTTATTTTGAAAGGTCATCGTATAATATTGCCTATATTATTTTAAACTGAACACTGTATCTGGACATACTAGGAGTGTGTATCTTATGATGGCTTTACAGGAGTACTGTGCTACCCGTGGGCATGTACAGCTTGGAGGAGTATCTCCTCTTCTCTGGACGGAAGGCTGATGAAGTCTCTTCAGCTGCCTTTTCTTCTAAGGGCTCCCGGGCATGTCCAGAGGACATGGCCTCACCTAGAACACCTCTCTGAGCTGTGTCACAGAGTCAGTCTCTGCGCTCTTCTAGAAAGTCTTTCATGCAGTTTGGCAGCAGCGTTTCTCCTTTTGCAAGGCACTAGAGGGTCTGTTCCTGAACCTGCTGCTTCTTTGCGCTCTGTTGACGCCAACTTCTGCTCCTTCCAGGGCAGATCAACCTTTGGTTCCGTGTCTGCATTTTTTAATAAGCTATTTGATGAAGTTTGCCTCTTTGTTGCCTTTCAGCTTCCTGCTTTAGTCTTTGGGCCAGATGTTGTGTCTACAGATAGATGTTGTTTCTCCCAAAGTGTCTGTAGAAGCTGTGTCTTACCATGGCCACTTTCTTGTGTCCGAGTGAAATGGGGTAGGGAGGCAGCATCTTTGATGTGGCACACAGAACACTGGCATTGGCAAGTTTGCATTTCAGCTGGTGGCATTAGTACAAACTTTCTAGGAATGAAAAGAAGAGATTTGTTTGTATCTACCCATCTCAGATCATGTTGGGGTTTTTTAACAGAACTATCTGTTTGGTCCTTTGTTCTTATTTCCTGATGGTGATGACTTTTCCATGGTTTCCTAAGGTTTCACCAAGGTCCTGGCAACAGGACTATCTTATTTGCGGTAGATAAGACTCTTGATCGCTGTGCCAGTCAATGAGATAAGTGGTCTTGGAGTAAGCCAGGCCCTTTGACTGTTCTGTGTGACGTTGTCTTTCTGTTGGTGTTGGGCTTTCTGTTGACAGCCAGAAGTCCTGCCTTGCTCCGTCTCAGTGTTGATGGTTCCTTGGGTCAGTCTGAGGTGTGAAACATTGTCTCTTTCCTGAATAAATTGCCTGGTTTGGTGGCCTCTGGAAAAAGTATCTTGACTCTTCACCCACTGCATAAGCAATAGACTGTTGGTATTGACATGCCTGACAGCATAAACATTTGCTGTTCTTGTATGGATTTTGCCTTTGGCCCTCAGCAGTGATTCTGCACAGAGTTAGAGTACTCAAGTAGTGAGTTGCTGTTCCTCCAACCACCAAGGTGCCTTTCACTGGTTTGCCTGATTTGCAGAATGCTGAGGATCTTAGAATCACAGAATCATTCTTGTTGGAAAGGACCTCAGGATGTCATCTAGTCCAATTCAGACCTTCAGAAAGCATATGTGTGGATGATAACCAGGCCTTTCCAGCTCCTACAGCAATGGATGAAGTTTGGGTTTTGGACTGTTGCCAGCCAGATCCACTGCTTGGCAGTCCATTTGTCCAGCTCTTCCAGCTTTCTCATGGATAATCTGTCTGTGAGTTTGAACCATAGATGAGAAGTCAAATCTGAGGACTTGGTGGACTTGAGTAACTTGAGTTACTTGAGTAAATCCTCTGAAGAAGTCCTTTCAGAAGTAGACATCTTTACTGCCAGTATCTACAAAAATGCCGTGTGTCTTGTCTGACACACCCTTCCCTCCCCAGTCCCGAGTCTTCTCCACTCCAGACTAAACAATCTGACCTCTTACAGCCTTTCTTTGTATGACAGATGCTTGAGACCTTTAGTCACCCTTGTGACCCTTTGCTGGACTCTCTCTGGTATGTCACTGTCTCTCTTGTACTGGGGAGCCCTGAACTGGACACTGTTTTCCAGCTGTGGTGTCACTGAGAAGAGGGGAAGATCTCCCTCGATCTGGTAGCAATGTTCCTCCTAACGAAGCCCAGGATGCTTTTGGCCATCTTTGTTGCAAGGGCCTGTTGCTGATTCGTGCTCAGCTTGTCCTCCAGGAACCTCAAGTCCTTTCCTGCAAAGTCACAGTCCAGGCAGTTGTCCCTCAGCCTGTACTGGTGCATGTGGTTATTCCTGCCTAGGTGGAAGACTTTGCATTTCTTTTTGCTGAACTGCGTGAGATTTGTGTCAGTCTGTATCTCCACCCAGCTGAGGTCCCTCTGAATGACAGCACCATCATCAAGTGCATGAACCAAACCTCCCAATTCTGTGTCATCTGCAGACTTGCTGAGGGTACGCTCTGTCCCCGGGTCCTGTTTGTTAATCAAGAGGTTGAACAATGTTGGCTTGCATACGGCCTGGCGTATACGGCTGGGACTGGCCTCAGCTGGGCTTCGTGCCACTGATCACAACTTCTGGAGCCCAGCAGTTTAACCAGTTCTCGGTCACAGAATCACAGAATAGTAGGGGTTGGAAGGGACCTCTGTGGGTCACCCAGTCCAACCCTCCTGCCGAAGCAGGGTCACCTACAGCAGGCTGCACAGGACCTTGTCCAGGCG
>Ga0065711_1042218_pt1 | contig 15556 bp, 10 predicted proteins | sample Hoacrofraction12_FD_59098 | JGI IMG/M metagenome (GOLD analysis project Ga0065711, IMG submission 59098) | Hoatzin crop microbial communities from Cojedes, Venezuela - Epithelial fraction 12 v2 (version 2) | ecosystem: Host-associated > Birds > Digestive system > Esophagus > Crop | place... | reverse complement strand
AAAAAAAAAAAAAAAAAAAGAACAGCACAGGATTAATCCAGGTAGGATTATAATTTTCTGCAACACCTGTTCCAGCCAGCTGCCTCTGACTATTGAGTCTGATTCTCTGAGTCCTCCCAAATTACACAATAAAGTAATTTTAAAATCAACGGCCAGTCCATTGTAGTTTTGGCAGAATAGATGCTGAATAACAAAACTTCAAAATCTTTGAGATATACACTCAGGCTACTGAAAAAATAAGAGGAAAATCTCAATAATGAAAAATAAACCACCCATTTCATGAGTCTGAAAATCTTATTTGCTCTGAGACACTACAATCACTGTTCTGACTACCCAGGACTCTGTAGAAAGAAGAATATCTTTATAACTGATTCCTGCTACTACCTGATTTTTTTCTAGTGATTTTTAATTCTGTATTCCTAAAAAAAACCCCATGCCTTTAGTATCAAGAGTTATGCTTCATATAAATTCAGCAGAAAGTGTGTCTTCACTGTGGGGAGGACTGTTCCTTCAACATCTGTGAAGAATACCCTTCAGGCTGATTGTTTTTCTTCCTAGAGGGATGAGTTCCATTCTTTTTGTAGGTTCTTCTTTTGGCACTGCAGAATCCCTATAAATATAGGTTCTGTATCTGGAGAGTGGCAACAGTGTATCCGGGCCAGAGTAAAGACAAAGAATGGCTGAAAATGGATAGGACAGGGTGTATAGTATATTCCTCTAAAATCTTTTATTTGTGGAAGAAAATAATCTCATTCTTTTTATGTGTCCTCTGTGTAGTCCCAGATAGTATACTCCCTGCTAATTATTTTTTTCCTCACATAAATCCCCAGGTTTCAGTCTTCCTTTGAGAGATGAAATAAAATACCATAGTAAACATGTAGATTTGCCACACCGTTCTAAAGAAATGGTAAAGTACTGCAGAAAAATAGATAGGCAGATTTTTAGTTTGCTACACATTCTTCAAAGTTCAGACACTAACCTACTGATCTGAAGTCCCAACAGAAGTTCCAGTGTTGTTTCCTGATGCAGAGAGTATCTAGGAGGACCTTCGTGGCCCTTTGTTGAGAAAAACAAACCAGAGTTGCCTGAATCTCGTCTGTACAAGCCCGAAAGAAACAGCAAATTTTAAAGGCACAGTGTGATAATTTTCTGAATGTCACAACACGTGTTTTTTTCATCAGAGAGATTCTGAACTGCATGCTGGAGAATAATTAATCTGTAGCAGAGTGTGGATTTGTTAAAAATAAGATTTGTTCAACATCGAAAGCTCTGCTGTCTCAGTCTGTGTCTACAGTTTGCTTACTGCCCAGATGATTCTGAGTGACACTCAGGTCTTCTCCAAACAAGTCTGATGGAGCCCTGTGATAGAAGTTGCATGGGTATTTTACTATAAATGAAATTTTACTGTTTCAAGTTTTGTTTAAGTTTATTCAAATTATAGCAAAATTAATACTTAAAGCTGTGCAATAAATGATGCAAACGATAGCATATCTGTATGTTGTATATGCTCAGTATAGCAAATCCTATGGAAATGCAGATAATTAAGTTGTCAGAGATTTGCAGGATGAATTTTATATCAAATTAAAAGTTCTTTATAACCTTTCCATCCCTATTATAATCATAAATGTGCTAAATCCAAGCAAGCCATCCTCTTTTTTTAACTTTTGCAACCTTTTCATTCTAATTGCTTGAGATGTACTAATAACACAACCAAGGAAGCTCCTCCATTAGTGCAATGAACAAAAAAACAAAATCAGCTCTAAATGATTCCACTTCACTGACAAAACCGAAAAATCTTCCGTAGTCAGCTCACATGTTGAATATTTAGAAAAGAGCACTACAAGCTTTGAAAGTCATGAAAAACATTTGCAGCAAAAGGACATATTTCAAACTTTATTTATAATGAGTTATAGATTAATAGTTCTTGCTGCTCTAATTTACTCTGATACCTTTTATTTTGAAACATTTGGAATTAGCTTGTTTAGAAAATGTAATAAATATTTGTCAATGTAGTAGAATTCTGGAACAATTGAAAAGTGAAAGAGGACTTGTCAGGTGACCAGGATAAAGATTACTGATATTTTGGAAAACTTGGGGCACATCTTCTAGCCTGCAGTACCCACTATGCAGAGAGAACACTGTGCAGCCTGGCTAAAAGCAGGGATTTTAAAATCAGAGGCTAGATTTAATTGCAGGTAACTCTGATGGAGTTAGCACGGGGCTCTAAATCATACAACTGCTGTAAATTGCTGCCATGGACATCTTTCAATAGATCTCGATGATAAATGTTATCATTTCCCAATAAATACACTTGTAATTTTCCTGGTAGTACCTTTGCCAAACGTAAAGATATCTGAAATTAGTGAGATATTGATACCATCCTCTGTGACTTGTAAACGAAGAGACATCTCAGGCAACATATTAAAATTCGGAGCTGTATCTAGGCACTTCTTACACAGGAATCGCTTAGCCATAAAGAGAAATTGCAGCAGGGAGGAATGAAAGGAAGGTAAACGGAGAGCTAGAGCCTGATGGTCTGAGCAAATACAGTGTATAACCAGGAGCTTGACTCTGCAGCGGTACAGCTGAGGAGACAGGGAAAACATTGCTGAGCTTTCTGTTGGATGCTGGAGCACAGCGCTTTGTTACTCTTGTCACGATTTGCTAAGGTGAAGTGAGCTGAAAGGAGCAGGTGGCGCAGGGTGATGGGCCAAGCAAGGAGGCTGTGCCTTGAATACATCATGAGGCATCAAGGAGCTGCCTTTGAGAAACAGCCTTTTCAACAGAAACTTTGAATGTATTTCTTTCAGAGGCTGTTCTGCACAGCTGCCCTTACTCCCATTTTCCTCAGCATACTCAAGAACGCCTCTTACTCTGTTGACAGTAGGAATTACTAAAAACCCTAAAAATGATTCCTGTACATACAAGGTCACAGTAAGCCTTTTAAGTATATGTACTCTAGATTGTATCTGTCCCTCTGCCGTAAAGATTTTTCTTTCACCTCAGTCTTGTACATTTAGTAGAGGTATAGAGGCTTGTCCGCATGATAAACAGTGTCCTAGTTTCAGTTTATGGAAACTTCTTACCCTACAAAATTAGTAAGCAATGGAGACCAGACTGTGAATCTCCTTTTGCTGAGAATCAATGTTTATTATGGGTCTCAGTTCAGTGAAATCCTGCCAGGCATACTTAAGTGCCACTTCAAACTCAGCACATACTCAAATGTTTTCTCGATCAGGAGCCAACATTGGCTCTAACATGACACCTAATTGCCTGCTAGTATGAATAAATGGTTCACAATCTGTCCTAAGTGTTCGGTGGTGCTTATTTGACTTTTTGCACCTCTTACAGCAAGACTTAGCTTGCAAGATCAAGCCTCTATAGCTATAACATTCTCCTCGGGTCTCTGTTCCTCACCAAGATCAATGAAGCCTGCTTTAAAGTAACTTTGAAAGGTAGAGCTGGAATGATGTATCTCCTGATATGAAGATATGTTTTCCTACCTAATCTCTTACTGTAAAAATTGAAAATATAATGCATACTTTCTCCCCAACTTATTAAGGTATGACTTTATTGGTTTAACCCCTCATTACTGAAAGTGAAATGGTTCACATGAAGGTAATAATTTAAGTGATTTAATAGTTTTGACTTAATAGTTTATAATGGTTTTTGGTTTATAACTCTGTCTTTTATAAACAAAAGACGCAGATCTTTTTTATTACAGTTGCAATTTATTCTGTATATTATGCACAGTAATTTTGGGGAGTAAAGTTTTCTCTTTATTTTGTTTTCTCATTTTGCAAATTATTATAAGGTTAATAAAGACGTTCACAAATTCCCCTTTCTAATTATTTAGTTACCAGTACCATTAATTTCCTGTGAGACTAGCAATCTAAGAGTGCATTGAGTTTTTTTCCATTAAATATTTGTGTTGATATTTCTGTAGTCTGAGTAAATTGTATCTGGTGTCTGTACAAAAAAGCCTTACTCCAAAGTACAGATTATCTAGAGTTTTATTTTGTTTTTAAGGACCACTTTTTTTTTCTTGTTGCTGTTAACCCTTTCTGATTTGTAGAAGATTAAAGAAACTTAATAGCATAGTTTTAATACTCTACTTTCATTTTTCATTGTTATAGCCTGGTAATGTGTATTTGAAGAAGGATTGCAGTATATAATTTTCTTGATCAGTGTTATCCTAAATGCAATTATTTCATGAAAAATAATGTTTGATAAACCTCTGAAGTGGTAGGATAAATAGCTCACATCCCACTATTATATGCCTTCTAAGGATTCTGTGACTGATTCCATACTTAAGAACCATTTTGAAAAAAAGTCTTTTTTGTAGTGCTTTTATGTTTCTGCTTTTGATCAAAACCCAAAGCTGTTAGGAACAAAAGAGAATTAACAGAAAAGCAAGAGAGGCTGCTTTGAGTCTGTTTGGCTGTTTTTGTGACACTGTAAGGAAGTTCGAAACATCAGGGTGACATATACAATGAGTCAGGCAAAAATTCAGTTTACCACCAAAGCAGTGTTCACTCGTTGGGCTCAGGATTTCTACTTGATAACATGCAAAGTTTCCACTGTTGCATTCAAAATATGTTCATACAAAACTTTTAAAATAACTGAGCAAATCTTTGATGGTAAGAGTAGGATTTCCATTAACCCCCTTCATATTAATGCCAGTTTTCGCACACATTGAAGTGACACAGAAACAGATCAGAAAGTATGAATGGCTGCTGGCACCTACTCTTTATGCTCTGTCTATCGTTTGGCAAGAGTAGCTGGGGAGGTGTTTCACAGAAGGGCTAGCATGACTGGAAATGTGTCTGTTTCCAACACTAACGGTTTGCCTGTTAAAATACTCTTTCCCTACATATTTTGCTACTTTTATACACCTAGATTGTCACAGCTACAAAGCCTTAATGTCCTTAGGTCTGTGTCAATTCCCTTTGATATCTTTGAGAAAACCATCCTGGTAAAGCACAAAGTACTTCTGAAAATTGCTCAATTATTTAGTAACCTGACTTCTTGTGGAAACTATGCTTAGACAAACTCACTTTTTCCATGGATTAATCCTTTCCTTTTGAACTTATTGATGGGTTTGCTTCAATTTTTAACAAGGTGATTACGGGGTCAAAGGTAATTATGTTCTTAATTTTTGGTAATGTGTGGCCAAGCAGATTAGGCAGATCACGTCAGCTCCTTGTCTAAAGAGCAGTTTTCAGACACCCTGGAAAAAGTAGCACAGATACCATGAAAAAAGCTTCAATCAGAACTAGTTCCTTGAATACCAAATTCAGTCAAAGCCAAGTGAAGTCCATGTGAAATGCTTCTTTCTTAGTTCTAGAGCTGATGGAACAGTTTTATTTAGTTTTTCAAGAGGATATATTATACAAGGATGATTTTCATAAATATTTTTCCTCCACAGCTACAACTGAAGTCATACAGGCACTCAGGAACTACAGAAAGAGCAGAAGCAAAAATTGTCTTCATAAGAAAGTAAGTAAATAAAAGTGATAGCACCTTCGCAAATACGTCCTTACTGCTTATGCATTCAGAACATATCCAAACTCTGACTATTTGTTGATTTTATAAAATTTTACATAGGTGCAAAATGGCATTACACTGACTAATTATCTTTAATCAGTACTCCAGCTTTAGTTCTGTCATTTGGCATGTAAATATCATTAATCTTGTCATCAACTTAGCACTTTTTTTTTCAGCTATGGAAGGTCACAACTTCAGTTGAAATTGAATCTAATCTTGATTTGAAAGTCTAATATTTAATGTGTATGGAAAAGATGTTAGACAAAAAGCCCTCTAGTCTTTTGCTTTTGCTTTACACCATTTTGACATTTTGACTTTGGAATCCTGAAAGTAATGCTTCTCCTAAATTTCTTGAAGTAAGTCTTTCTAAGATGTTCAACATGGCAGTTGCTTTGCCTCCATGCCAGCTGCTGTGACAACTATGACTTTGTTTCAATATGCAGTGAAGAAGAAGGTGATTCCCCGTACATCTTTTCTGCTGTCAACAATAATGACTGAGCTATCACGCAGGAAGTGGCAAATGATGCTGATAACACAAAACTGGGAGGAGTGGTGGATACACTGGAAGGCTATGCTGCCATTGAGCGAGACCTAGACAGGCTGGAGAGTTGGGTGCAGAGGAACCTGATGAAGTTCAACAAGGGCAAGTGCAAGGTCCTACACTTTGGGAGGAACAACCCCATGCACCAGTACAGGCTTGGAGTGGACCTGCTGCAGAGCAGGTCTGTGGAGAGGGACCTGGGAGTCCTGGTGGATGACAAGCTGACCATGAGCCAGCAGTGTGCCCTTGTTGCCAAGGAGGCCAATGGTATCCTGAGATGCATTAAGAAGAGTGTGGCCAGCTGGTCGAGGGAGGTTCTTCTCCCCCTCTACTCAGCCCTAGTGAGGTCCTGTCTGGAGTACTCTGTCCAGTTCTGGGATCCCCATTTCAAGAAAGATGAGGAGCTACTGGAGAGAGTCCAGTGGAGGGCTACAAGGGTGATGAGGGGCCTGGAGCACCTCTCCTATGAGGAAAGGCTGAGGGAGCTGGGCTTGTTTAGCCTGAAGAAGAGAAGGCTGAGAGGGGGCCTTATAAATGCCTACAAATATCTTAAGGGTGGGTGTCAACAGGATGGGGCCAGACTCTTTTCAGCGGTGCCCGGTGACTGGGCAAGGGGCAACGGGCATAAACTGAAGCACAGGAGCTTCCGTCTGAACATGAGGAAGAACTTCTTCACTTTGAGGGTGATGGAGCACTGGAACAGGCTGCCCAGGGAGATTGTGGAGTCTCCTTCTCTGGAGATATTTGAACCCTGCCTGAACGAGGTCCTGTGCAGCCTGCTCTAGGTGACCCTGCTTTGGCAGGGGGGTTGGACTAGATGATCGCCAGAGATCCCTTCCAACCCCTATCGTTCTGTGATTGTGTGAAATGCAAATTTCTCTCCTTACTCTGCTTGAGGAAGCTTTATTACCAGTCACCCGAGAAAGCACCCTAATTCCCACAAAGTTTAGTGAGGAAATGGTGACAGGAGAAAGATCTGTGATAGTGTCGTGTACAATACAGTTCAGGAGTGATTGTGTCAGTTAACCTTTGGTGCATCACGATCTCATTGCATTTGCTTGATTTTACAGCAAAAAGTCATTACAGTATTTGAAGAAAGGAGAGACCAAATAAAGTTGTTGCTCCAGATTTGCCAAAGTAGAAAGTAGATTAAATTACATTACCATATATAATGTTGAAAAGATATTAGATTTGATCTTAGCTAAAAGGACAAGTAGAATAAGATGCTTGTACTGAAATTTCAATGAAAGAAAGATAGTATTTTCATTTTATTAGAATTAGCTTTGTTCCTTCTGTCTCTACCTAGAAATATGTAACTATGCAACAGTGAGCACAACTGTAGCTAATATTTGTGTGACCTTCAGTATTATGGTAATTTATTTAAATGTTCTTTGTTAATTAAGAATATTTTACAGAAAAGGCAACTAAATTACTTTTACCAATTAATTATATCTTTGAAATTGTTGGAGTAATCAATTATAATAATCAACAAGCATTATGGAAATAAAATAACAAATAGTCTGAAATGCCAACTGCTCTGTTTTAGGCTTGTTTTTTACTTCTCATTGAAAAGCATAACCATTTTTAAATGCAAACCCTTTTATATGTTGTTCATTTCTACATAAACTAGTGATAGAATCTTCATTAAGAAGGCAAAAGTCTTGCTCATTCAAAATTTCAGAAAGTAGGTGGATATGTATCTGAGGATTTGGTAAATGTTCACTTTTACAGCTGTGAAAGTACTCTCCAAGATCACTGTTAGGTGACTCAAATAGAAGCCTCTTGAATGAAGCTTCTTTATTGTTTGCGTCAAATAAGAAAAAATACATGTAGAAAGAGCTGAAAAGAGTAAATAAAAACTGTGAAAGCTTTATTCTGATGAAATTACTGTTATAAATACAGAAAGCTTTATGGTGATAGAAACTTCTTTCGTGTCCAGTTCTGAAATGATTCACATCGTACCACAGAATGAAAGTGGAAACAGTCTACAGAAACTGAGGGTGCCTGTAAGTGTCTGTAAACCACCTAAAACATGATTTTAATCAAAGTGTTGGTGGCTGTTCAGCTTTCTTCCTCCCTTTCTCCCTTCCTCCCTTTCTTTCTTCTTTCTCTTTCTTTCTCTTTCTTTCTTTATTTCTTTCTCTTTTTTTCTCCTCCTGCAAAACTGTGGTTCTTATCTTCTCAAAACGAAGCTCAGAATTTAACACACAGCAGAGATTCTCTCCCTGTCTTTATTTTTTGGTTTTACATTGCAAGTCATCAGTGTTATTTCTGAGTGCTTTCCAGGTGAAACATAGTGCCTCTGGGGAATTAGGACTGCATAACAGGAAACGTATGGCATATCCTGCATTTGTACTTGGAAAGTGTACATCCTGATACAGATTGCAAAGGTAATACTCAGACTAGTAAAGTTATGTAACGTGCTTGTGTTTCTTTTCAAGTACATGCAGAGTGACACATTTAAAGAAAAAACATAAGAGAATGAATTTTCTTAGTATTTTAAGCGTCTTTTGCTAGACAATTTTCTTTTTCAAAAGTTGTGATGTAGAATTTATAACTCAGAACTGAACAGAAATCTAGGTCCCACCCTGCATAACGCATTTGAACTTTCATGTTTATAGTTAGGGGATGACAATAAAAACAGAGCGTGACATGACCATGGCTGACAAAACTAAATGTATTTTTGAGACATCTGGAAAATTTTAAAAACCTTACTATAGGCAAGAATTGTAGAATCACAAATATGATTGTAAACGGTGGACAGTGATCATATGACATTGCAGTTGTCTTACAGTCTGAAGTTCTAACTGGTAGCGATTCTAGATTAATCTTTTTATTAAACAAGAAATAAGTAATACCTGCTTGTCAAATAAGCAATATCACCAATGAGATGGCTGCTTCATCCTCAGCTTGATCCTTGAAATTAAATACTGTGGCTCAAAACCCTTTTGCTTTAAACATAGATTTCTATGGGCAATCAATGAGGGCCAAATGCTTTGATCGTACCCTCTTCACTGTGTCTGTTCTTCTCGTCAGAGATGAGGGGCAAGGAACTCTTAAGTTTTGGCAGCTCTGTGTCACCCCATATTTCTTCTACTCAGGGAAATGCCCCAGCTGGACATTTAATCTGACTTCTAACCTCATTTGCACCAACACAAAAAGTACCAGTGATTCTGGCCCCAGAGCCTTTTTCTCCTTCAAAAAGAAAATCAAACAGCATGACTGAACCTGGAAGATCGAACAAGCAGCTCCGTCTGAATAAAGGACAAAAAAGAAAGAGAAAGTAGCTGAAGCAACAGCATGTTTTCTTATTTGTGCTTTGCACTTTGACACCAGCAGATAACATGTGTCTGAGCCTGCGCTCAGAAAATTAGTCTGTGTGGGATGTGTGCTACAACAAGCTCAGCAAATATTTCCACTGCTCTGAAATAGAAGTCTAGCATTTTAAATTAAGTACTTTTCAAGTGACAGGAGGACCAAGGCATCCAGACACTTCTGTGGTTCTGGAACAGTCTTTGGGGATGGTTAATTTTAAGATGTTTTTATATTTTTAATATATTAAACATATTTTAATTGTTTTATGCACGGATATATTATTTTACATGTTCATTGCTATATTATTTAAATTTTAATTTTATTTATATACATAATTTTATCTATTTTCTTTGCATTTATATTTGCTTCTCTTTATATAAAAACAAACAAACAACTAAACAAACCCTAATCTTATCTCAGTCCAAAGTGATGATGTTCAAATCCTAGAATTACAGAATCATAGAAAGTTTTGTGTCGGAAAAAATTATTCTTTCATGTGACCTTGTCCTGCAAATGGTAGACCTTTCCTTCTGAAGCTGAAGACACTCAAAATCTTCCCAGATCATTCAAAAAGGTTTAACTAAGTGTAGCAGAAGCAGAACTGAAAAAATGGTGTATTACTAGATCTTTTTTTTTGCCGGTTTTTTTTCATCTTTAGATAACAGTATTTCGATGTTACTTTTTTTTGTTCATTCCGTCTGCTCTCTAGAAGTGACATAGAATATTTTCCAAATGTTTAGGAAATATTTTTTTTCAAAATGAATAAATGGACATTACCACTCTTTACTTCCAATTTTTACTAGTTTCACAATACCTGGTATACTTGGAGGACCAATGTAAACTGTAACCCAGCTGGAGCCATTCATCAGCCTTCGCTATGGTGACCAACAGGACAACTGGGACATGTCATTGCAGCACAGTTGAGATCATCAGCTACTTGTCTTCTTCATCTCAATGCAGTCATTGCATAAATTTTTAGCAGGGGTAAAGGACATACTATCTTTCATCTTCAGTACCAGTTTACTCAATCTGACATAAAATACCCAAGTTATATTAGGAGGATTCAAAGTTTGAACTTTCACCAGGACTGCTGTTGCTATCATGCATAATACATGCTGCTAGTTCTTCAGCTCATGTCACTTCTAAAGCAGTTCAACTTTTGCTTTTAACATGTTTCTTCTGTAAAGGAGAAAATTGTCTTTTTTTTCTGAAAAAGACAAATTGCCCTTGAAATGGTACAAATAATAAAATCTGGCTGCCTTGAAGGCTTTTTCAGGATGCCAAGTCTGTGTTTGAGCAATGATGCACTGGAAGATGTACTTCATGCTAGGATAAAAACATCCCAACAAGACATTCGAGGCTGTTGTAGCTCCACTTTGTTACAGATATTTGGAATATGTTCGGAAATAAAGAAGCCGTTAATGTTTTTTGTGTTCTTCAATGGAACTACTAAAAGTAGGTTACATTTCAGCAAAATGGAAATAAAAAAAAATTAAAAAAGAGCAAAGAGGAGGGAAGGGAGCACAGTGGTTACTGAATAATTATTAGAGCTTTTAAGTGATAACTTCTGCCTTAGGACTGTTGACCTATCTTTGGAGGTGCCTGCCTCTCTCCACAGTGTTCCTCATTCTAACTCCACCAGAGATGGGCAGTAGTGTTGTTTGACCTCAGAGATGTAAATACCTTCCTTTATGTTTATGTTTTTTTTTTTTTTTCCCCCTGTGTCTAATTTTACAGACCAAAGGGGTTGGTGTAATTAGGTCAAGTACCTTAACTAAGCTTTTGCAAAGTTTTGCACATTGAGGAAGTGAATGTAACAAGGTCTACTTCAGTGTAGGTTATATTCTCTTCATCTCCTCGGTTCTTTTGACACTTTCCTCATCAGACACTGACAGTTCTGTACTTTCTGTATTCTAATCTATTTTACAAATTCCTCAACACAGATTTTACATTTGATAATAACACTTGTATTTTGCTTTAAGACTGGACCTAAATCAATAGGTTCAAACAATCAAGATAAATGGAAAACATCTCTGAAATTGAATGTACTTTTGGCCAGGCAGGCTAGTCAAAAGAACAAAGGAAAAAAAGAAAGAATGAGAAGAAAAATCTTAAGCATAAAGGAATCTTGCAATGTTCTTGTCTCCTCAATCCTCCTATTTAAACACAATGTCAATAGCAAATGTTTGGGATACTTTCACAAATGTCCATAAGGGACCATATTTTATAGCACAGCACATGTTTTACTAGGTGTTTTTGGTACAACTCTTGCTGGGTACATGGCAAAAAGGGTTCTTTCAGAATGCTGCTGTATGGTATGTTACAGTTGTAGAAGAGACACTGCCTAACTCGGGATTGTCTTTGAACAGGCAGCTTGTGAAGAGTGCCTTGTCTTAGGATAGTCATGCAGGAAAAGCATAATTAAATCTTATGAATATTTTGTTTCCCTGACAGCAGCAAACATCTGTTGGCTTTTCTTTAAAGAGCTTCTTTCTGAAGTGCATGGTTTTATTTCCAGAATTTATAGTTATTCTTCTGGCACTTAGACAGTTTGAAATCAGGTCCAGAGGAGGGCCACAAAAATGATAAGTGAGATGGAACGCCTCTCCAATGAAGAAAGGTTGAGAGAGTTGGGGCTGTTCAGCTTGGAGAAAAGGCGGCTGCAGGCAGACCTTCTAGCAGCCTTCCAGCACATGAAGAGGGCCTACAGAAAAGCTGGAGCGGGACATTTTACAAGGGCATGTAGCGACAGGACAAGGGGTAATGGCTACAAGCTGAAAGAGGGCAGATTTAGGTTAGATACAAGAAAGAAATTTTTTACTGTGAGGGTTGTGAGGTACTGAACGAGATTGCCCAGAGAAGCTGTGGATGCCCCCTCTCTGGAAGTGTTGAAGGCCAGGTTGAATGGGGCTTCGAGCAACCTGATCTAGTGGAAGATGTCCCTGGCCATGGCAGGGGAGTTGAAACTTTGTAATCTATAAAGTCCCTTCCAATTAAAACCATTCTACGATTCTATGATTCTATGAAATGATGTTGACTATAAAGCTTAGAATCCTGAGAACCTGACACTTCATGTAATGCTTTGAAAATCTCCTTAGGATAGGAAATACTATTATTATAATAGGTTCTATAGCAAACCAGCTCAAAGAAAGTGGAAAACAACAATATAATAGTTCCTAAGTAGCTTTTTGGATAGTATGCCCCTTATCATTGTAGGTTAAATATTCTTTCTGTTCATATACAGATTTTTGGTTTACCCTCGATACTCTTCATTCTCCAGAAGTTGGGGTTACAGACAAGGAGCAGTAGAAAGGGCTTATAATGTTCTACAAAAGTGCCACAATGCTTACTTTAGCTGTTATTTTTATGGAATTACATCCTTTCTGAAAAATAGGCATTGGCTAAATTTGACATCGTGGTTCTTCTTTTGACTATCTTTTCTTCCCCCTTTTTGAGCTAATGTAGAAAACATTTTCTATTAAATATTTAGTGCTTCTTTTGTTACTGTAATCAATTTCAAATGTAGCATGAACAAGGACACACACTACTAGTACAATAACTTCTTTGCTTTTATGAGCCATGTTCCTGCATCTTTCTATGTGGAAGAAGGTACTCTGGTGCTACAAGAGTTTGTAAAGGCAGTCAGCCCCAACCTTAGGACAGTAACAGACAGTCATAATGTGCAGTCCCCCCAAAATATCAATAGCCAAGCTTAATTACTGTAATTTTTCTTGAATCTGTTTTTGGAGGTTATGTGTCTGGTGACAAATTGTGTAATTGTTATGGATAAGAGAAAGGTCTCTCCTTGTGTTTTCAAATTATTTCAATTGAATGTTGACTAGCAATCATGTAAGTTTGATGGATTAAAGTGCCATTAAAAAATAGTGAAGGAAATGGTTTCTTTGTTGCTGATTTTTAAAGAAGTGTTCACAGAATCACAGAATGTTTGTGGTTGGAAGGGACCTCTGTGGGTCATCTAGTCCAACCCTCCTGCCGAAGCAGGGTCACCTACAGTAGACTGCACAGGACCTTGTCCAGGTGGGTCTTGAATATCTTCAGAGAAGGAGACTCCACAGCCTCCCTGAGCAGCCTGTTCCAGTGCTCCGTCACCCTCAGAAGGAAGAAGTTCTTCCTCATGTTCAGACAGAACATGAGGAAGTGTAAATAGTGTTTATTTATCTTTAGCTTATGAAAAGAGTTAAAACAATTGTAAGCACATATTGTTTACCTTCTAGGCATTCAGGAAGAGAGTGAATATAGAAAAGATATTAGAGAAATGCTATGTTGCTTAATGACAGCCTTTATGAGGACAGGCGTATGTGATGGACAGATGGGTGGACTAACAGAACTAAGTGCATTATTAGCTGCTCAGACATTTGTTGAATGTCAGCCAAAACTACTGAAACATAGCAATCGACCATTGTTAAACATATCCCACAGGGAGAACAACTACATACATATTTTTGTTAAGATGCAGAGACAGAAAAATGATTGTACAAACTCATATAAACCACATTTTGTAAACAGTCAAAGGAGTTTGCTTTTAAAGTGGCTACCTGAGTTTAAAATATCAGTAGATCATCTACCTACTTAATATATGATTTAAAAAATATTTATAACCTGAATTCCTCCTTCTTCTACACATTAAGAAAAATAATAGCTGGTATTTTTGTTATGCCCTTCAATCAAATAGTTTAGAAGCATTTTAAATATGCCTTATCGCCTCTAACATTGATTTTACTACTCACTGAAATGTAGTCACTGCAAGTGGAATACTACAGCTGTCTTAACAGTATTTAGTGTAGGACTGATTCTTGTGAAGTGTTAAATCATCCTCACGTTGGCTTTTTATTTGTTCTCTGATTTCTGTCGTCACAGCTGATGGATGAATTAAATCAGTAACTGCATTTATAGAAGAAATAGAAATGTAATTTTGGTCCTGATTCCCTTAAAGCAGAACTGAACCACACTAATATGCAGAGTCTAATTGGAAACGGATTGCAGCACGTCTGAAGGAGGTTATGGTGTGAGGCACACCATAACAGTGAGTAAAAAAAAGATCTGCTTTCTAACATGACAAGAATGATTTGCAGTTAATAATAGAGGGAGCAAAGGCCAGTCTTTTCAGTTACCCTTGGCTTCACCTAGGACAAAATAAAAAATCACTTCTGTTGCTGTGAGCTACTTGCCTTTCTTCCAATCATTATTGCTTAGTTATAACTTAGTGATAAAATCTGTCATTACTGACTTTGTTGACATTAAACTTGATTTATTTGCATGCCTGGTGAATAAGAACTGCATTATGTTGGCTTTCAGATCACTTGCGTACTCAAGATAGTAAGTGCATCACTGATTTAATTGTCTTTTGCTGGTTCACTTGCTCTCTAATCTCGGTTTGAAAATAATATTGGGTCAAATTCATCCTTGGCATAAGTCCACTGACTTCAGTGGTAGTGCTCTAGAGAAGAACTTGGTCCATTATTTTGAAGTCGAGTCAAATGATAATAGAGTACTGTCTATATCATAAAGCATTTTTTTTTCCTGCTGTTGTGTGGGGTGTCAGTCAGAAATCAGCAAGATAAACTTTAAGGCCAAATTCTGCCCTCAGCTATGCACTTATGCAGTTGAAAATCTCAAAGACAATTTTGATATCCTTATTTAAATAACATCTTCCTGAATTACACTTCCTGTTCCATTCTTTGTTAATCACACTGAGAGACTGAAGCCAAGTACTTTCTGTGTACATGGAGACCACACCCTCCAAGTTACTTGGCACCTAACAACAGATGTTGTAAGTCTTTTCCTCCTATTGATTTTAGTGGGAGATGAGTAGTAGCCTGTCCTGGGTTCGGCCAGGACAGGGTTAATTTTCACCAGAATCCAGGAAGGGAATCCAGGAAAGGACAAAGCCGGGCAGGCTGACCCCACCTGGCCAAATAGAGCTGGGTATTCCACACCATGTGCCGTCATGCTGGGTTCCGGTGGGGGGGCGGGGCAGCGGGAACTCGCTTGCAGCTCGGGAGGGCTCAGCGGCGGTGTGGTCCGAGAGAGCAGTTCTGTTCTGCTGGTTTGTTTTGTGTATTCCCCTTTTCTGTATCGTTGTTGTTCCTGTTCCCTCTGTTTGCTGTTCTGTTAAACTGCCCTTATCCCGAC
>Ga0065711_1042217_pt1 | contig 15556 bp, 11 predicted proteins | sample Hoacrofraction12_FD_59098 | JGI IMG/M metagenome (GOLD analysis project Ga0065711, IMG submission 59098) | Hoatzin crop microbial communities from Cojedes, Venezuela - Epithelial fraction 12 v2 (version 2) | ecosystem: Host-associated > Birds > Digestive system > Esophagus > Crop | place... | reverse complement strand
CCCCCCCCCTCCCCAGAGTAGTAGGCAATTTTAGTGTCATAAAAGACTTCCAGGATTGTTTCTGTACTGCAGTGTAAAGAAAACAGATGAGAGAAATGCACACTCAGAAGATTTTAATGCAAGTTTTGCACTACTGTACAAGCAAAAGAACTGTAACAGTTAATCCAGAAGGGTCCACGACTTGCATGTTAAGACGGAAAAACTTGCTGACGGGACAAAAACATCATCAAAATCCTTCCTCCCAAATCTAAAACCTTCAGGGGAATGGAAGATGTATGTCAAGCAAGTTATTCTAGACACATACTTCTACATCTTGCAATGTAAGTGGAGACTGTGGCGTGATACTGTCTATGGTAAGTGCTCCATAACGGATACAAGTTTTGACTACCATTTACAGAAAGCCGGAATGATACAAAAAAACCCCCCCAAAAAACCAAAACAAACCACAACTACAACAACAAACCAGAAATAATGGTTCACCAGAAATATCCTGAAGTCACTTCTTTTTCAAAAATCTTGAAATCTTATTTTAGTGTAGAGGTAGTAAAATCACTGTATTTAAGACATTTGTTTGCTCTGGACTTATGGTGATGCTAGCTACTCTCCATTGGGATGCTCCTTGCCTCCATATTTGAGAAAGAGCAACTGGCACAAACTGAAGCGATTCAGTTAAAACCCTATTGGAAAAAAGACAAAAACTCCCCAGGTTGGGCTTTCTGCCAACCGCCTGTCGCTTCTCAGCACAACTAAGCAAACAGCCTTATTTCTGTTAGGACACCTGCAACAGCAGAAATATCATCAAATCCATAACAGTTACTGACCTGCCAGAACAAATGTCATAAAATGAAATTAAGGCCCATCATCCACTTAAAAGGATTTCTGCGACCGCTTTACAATGGCAATCTATACACGCTTACCCGGGGCAGTATGTGCTTAGCAGCGCCCTGTCACAGCTGACCTGGCATCTTACAGCCCTCACCGTGCCTAGGGCTTCACAGGGCGGGGAGCACATGCGTGAGGCGAAAAACCTGCGCTCCTGTTAATCAATACCGACTCCCGTTCCAAACTCCAACTTCAAAGCGCTGCTTACGTCTCCTCGGAAAGAAAAGCTGAGCGACTTCCCTTCAACTGTACTCATCTGTGGCGAATTTCACTATCAGTAAGTCAACGTGTAGTTACAATCATCCGTCCATAAAAGCTGGGGGAGGGAAAGAGAAAAAGGGACATGTCCTTATTTCTCAGGTGCTAAGGAGAGAATCGGGGATTTTCCAAGAAGACAGAAACCAGAGAACAAGAGCGATCGAAAACTTCTGGCCGTTGTTTCTTCTGGCATGTACCTGGATCCTCACATACGTATACATGTGCATGGTACACCACCGCTTTAAACGGTAACAGGGAACTACCAGATCAAGATGACCTTCACTTCTGAACACAGCGGCGCTCACAACACCACCACAGGCATCTCAAGTGATGTGGTCTGGATTCGGCTCCATTTCTTGGCCCACTCACCCAGGCACGATCAGCTACTGGATAAACACCACAGAGATGCCTATCACAGGGTCTCAACTACCTCACTGCTCCAGCAGAAAATCAGTTGCCCGAAAACGCTGACAGTTTAGGAAGCAAAATTTCCCGCTTCCCCTGGCTGTAGGAGAACCATATTGTTGGCAAACAGCAGCCCCCTGCCAAAGGCTGGTGCCTCATATTTAGCCAGCCCAGAAGCCTGTAAAGGAAACCACAAGGAACTAGTAATTAGCTTGGCAGTGTCAAAAAACCCCAAAGGCTACAACCCAGAGAAGATTTCCAGGGGAAGTGATTACCCAGACATTCACAAGACATGTAGTCCGCCGTCATAGCAAAAGCTGCAAAATAAAAGCTATAAGGGTGAAGGGAAGGAAATGAAAATAAATGAAAACAGATTACAACAGAAGTGCTATAAAAAAGTTGGCCAAGTATTAATATTTTTAAGGCGATAAAGCTAATACTGCAAATTTATTAACAGAGAAATAAATCAGCATATTTCAAACAGCCTCTTCTCTCAGCATGAAAAAAAATTTACATGGCCCATCAAGCAAACACTGAGTCATACAGCTCTCTCTAGACTCACTGGAAAAGTAGGTGTCTGTTTGAGGATAATCTGTACAAAACCTGAAATTCGAGTGCATTGATTTGATCCCCTGCAGATTTACAGAAAAAGAAGGGAAAAGCCAAAGCAGGAAGCTGAAAACACCTTTATCTTGAATTCAAGAAGCAATTCAAACTGAGCACTATGCCAAAACCAAATAAATACCATTATCAATATAGAAAGGTTTTTTTGTCTAATAGTGACAACAAACGCAAACAAACTCTGTAAAAGCAGAGCAGATGATTTTAACAGTTCACTGCATGTAAAGTTCCCTAGCATGAAGGGCAAAGGAAGGAGAATACATGCATCAATTAAATTTCCCCTTACACCATCATCCAACAGCTTGGGATTTCTCTTTTCACCCAAATCAGAACTTTTCCAGGAGAGAATGTGGAGGCGTCATTAAAGCAGAAAGGTCAGTGGTAGTGGCAGAAATGCAGGCAGCAAGAAAATACGATCTCGGAGGCAGGTAAGAAGCGATAATAGTAAACGGGTGGCATTCTCACCGCCATCTCATCTGAAACGACTGCTCACAATTCAGTAATGGCCAAAAAACATTCCTCAGTGAGGTGGTATGGGGCCCCGTCCACACACACTGCTTCCTCAACATCTTGTATATCCAGCCTACTCTGTGTACAAATTCAGGTGTTTTGCCCGCTAATCTGCGAAAAACAGTGCAGTCTTTCAATTAGGGTTCTTTTTTATCCTGTGCAGCACAGCCAGTAATAACCGTAATTTTTTAAAAATCGGCATTTACATAGACTCTGCAAAGTGCTTAGCCCTTCGAAGAACAATGTTCACTCACCGAGCTATACTGACAAAGAAAAATAAGCAGCAACTTAAGAGAACGTGAACTTGCAATTTTCAGTAACTTTTGCCACAGCTGCCATAGGACAGCCTTTTCAGCACTGCAGCTGGGCTTTATCTATGCAAAGCTACAGAATTCCAAAGGGAGACAAAACTCCAGCTACCGAATAGCATCCTACCTCAACTCCCCAAATTTATTTCCTAATGCAGAATCTAGAACGGACCGAGTGAAACATCCCTGAAAAAGAACACAGAAATTTGGTTCTTATCCAACAGCTGAGGTATCTCACAGATCAAAAAGAAATCTCTCCATGTAAAACATGATTTGCAGACTGTGTCACCAAGGTATATTTAAGTAATTACTTCTTCTGAGCAGTTTGAATATACAGAACAAGAACCTCTCATCAAGAAAGTGTTCCATAGTAACTACACACACAAACTCCTTTACAAACCACGAGCTGGAAGGTGAGTGGGGTGAGAGGGAACAACTTGAAAACAAAAGTGGAAGAGGTGGCAAGATTCTTTACTGCCCTCCAAAACAAACTAAAGTAGCCGTAGTGAAGGGGTGGTGGTAGGGGAATATTAAAACAACGTACATAGTGCTGGGAAAAGGTGAAAAAAACACTGCTGATTAAAGTCAGGCTCTTTTCAAAGGGCATGAAGCTCTTTTCTCCTACCACAACCATTTGAAGCAGTCATGCTATGAGGAGAATGTTTTCCGCATCCCATTCCTGTTCTCACAAGCTCCAGGCAGTTCAGCAAACACTTACCTGCTCCTGGTAAACATAAAATAAAACTGATAAAGGGTCCGTTTGCTTTTTGCTCTGATCAGCAGCATCAACTGTGAAGTATTAAAATAGTTGGGCCACCTAAGTTTACTTTTCCATATCAATTAGCAGTAGAGGTCACCACAAGAAATCATTCAAGATACAAACCCATGTGATCCAGCTCATGCTGGATGTGGTTACCCATGATTTCACTGGTGACAACAATCAGTTTCTCCCCTCACATGCTTGCATGGCCCATCACCACCCTCCCTGGGCCAAGTCTCATGACAAGAGCAGCCCAAAGCCCACCCCAAGTTCCTGCAGAAAGGAGCAGGCTCATCCCAGCTTGCCTTGCTGCTGGCACCTGTGCCCAAGGAGCCATGTGGTGTGCCGGGGCAGGGCGACAGCCTCAGGGGCACGGAAGGAGGGGAGGAATTTGGGTTTAGCCTGATCGATTCTTTGATCAATAGGAACAGCAACCCATTTACAGAATGAGCTCACTGGTAATTAGTCTGCGTAAATGAATCATGGAATCATAGAATCATCAAGGTTGGAAATGACCTCTAAGATCATCAGGTCCAACCGCCAACACAAAACCACCGTGCCTGCTAAACCATGTTCTGAAGTGCCACATCTACACATTTTCTGAACACCTCCAGGGATGGGGACTCCACCACTTCCCTGGGCAGCCTGAAGGGGAGAGAGCGGAAAGAAAGCTCAGAAGGGAACAAGAGCAGCTCAAACAGGACGCGGTGCCAAATGCCGCACCAGTTGCAAGCAATCATCAGCTGCCTGAATTTATTTAGCATGCTTCCATCCAGAGGCATGATCTGTAGGAGGAGGAAGAGGTGGGTTATTTTTTTCACTCAGACCAAGGCACACAGCTGGGGAGGATGAGGGGAGAGGGAGCCATGGCTCCCCGCGTCAGCAGGGTGGCTGCGACAGCCGGGGCCGGGTGGCAGCGGGCTGTCATGGCGGCAGGCCTGAGAGGGCTGCAAACACCAGGGGAACCGTGGCCTCACTCGGCTCGCATGGGCGCAGCAAAGCCGGTGTTTGCTGAAGTCAAGGCCTCAGATCTCACGCAAAAAAAGCCTTTCTTACAGGGACTTTTTGCAGACCACCATAAGCACACTGTTTCAGTTTTAACATAACAGTTTAGCCCACGTGCGACAGGACGATGTACCAGGGTTACTAAGGGCTGTAACACTGTTAAAAATGCCAGCTGTTGTGAGGCACAACTCACCCACCAGCAACGCAAGGAGCTGGGCTCACTCGTGCTCCCATCTCCCGGGCAGCAGGATCCTGGCATATCCCAGCGACCTTTCCTCTCCGCTCACAAGGTCACAGCCGGCACGCCGAACCAGGGTGCACACCTGAAACCAACGCAGTCCCCGGGGACTGCTCTTCCAGTCCCGAGAACAGCAGGTATTTTTACCTGTTCGTGCAAATCCCCACGCGGCCTGCCGCAGGGGAGGCACGCGGGCTCCCTCACCTCCTGCCCGGGGTGCACAGGCTACCCCGGGTCCCTGTTTTCTCAGGAACACCGCTCTGCGAGGCTGAAAAATCGTTCTTGCAAACGTAATCATCCAGCCTACCCGCAGTGAGGGAGATGCTTTCAAACTCAAAAGGCTTATCAGCTTCAGTTACCCCTCCAGCCTCTGGGACAAAGCCGTGACTGTGCGGCTGTGATGCTGTGCAACAGCAAAGTCATTCTGGCAGGCTTTAAGCAAGTACAGAACAGGGGCAGCCTTCCTAAGCCCCAGTGAGATGTCAACACGAGAGTGAGAGCGTGCTGATTTTCTCATGCTGCATTGCCATTAACACAGCGGGATCAAACATATGAGACGGAGAGGGAAGGTTTAGATAGTGCTTACAACACACACACATACATACCATGTCTCAAATCTTCCAGTAAGACTGCAAATTCAAAGAGTAACTTGTCTGGTATTTTTTAAACTTACCAGGCAACTACCGCTCTTGTGGAAGGTAGCAATATGAATCATATTTCAGCTACTGACCACATGATGAACAGACTCACACACACATTATCATTAACCACTGGGGCCTTCATTAGGTCTTTGGACAATTTTTAGCAGCAAAGGAATCCAGAAACTAACGGATAAATTTTGATCCATGCTGATGTGCCAGCTTACTGCTCTGTTACTTTCATAGTACTACTAAGGCGTAGACTACTTCACTGGTATAAATTTACAGTCACGTACTATTCTTTGATAGAGTAATCTTTGGACTTTTTCTAAGCACATTGTATTTGTGACTGAAACGCAAGTAAGCAGCTGAGCTAGCAGAAAACAAATCAGACCAACGGTATGAACTGATCCAGTGGCTGAGCTCAAATGAAAGTTCTGCCTTCCACTTAAAAAAACACAAGAGATGGTAAAAATCACTTGTAAATGTGCAGCAGAGCAGAAACGATCTAAATGTCAACTACGTGAGATTACCTGTACTACCTACTACCACAGTTATTTTCTGCTGAACGGTGTTTTCATGATCAGTTTTTCCTGCTGCAGATCACGCTGGCATTGCTCTGACAAAACCCACTCAAGATGCATGGAAATTCAACTCACCAGGAATGTCTGAGAGGCTCTGCACGCTGTGTGTGTGGACCTCATACAGTCATTTCTACAGAACCAATGATTTCTCTTGGCTTCTCATGGCTACAAAAATACCTTCAGAGATACTCAACCAAGCAGCAATGCCATGTTTCAGAGTCTGAGGTAAACTGAATGCTCTGAGGCTTAGTTTTGTTAAGGAGCTATAGTATGGAATTGTCAAAACACCAAGTAGCATAGCTGCTGCTATGCCAATGAACCACTTGGTCAATAGCTGGGAGTTATGTCCTCTTAACACTGATAGCTGTGTGACTGAAGTAAGAGTAGCCACAGTAGGTGGCCAGACATTGCTACGCGGGGAAGGACCTAGCATGCAAGTAAGAAAAAACCCAGAAGTCCTGCTGGCCCCCTCAACAAGAAGGAAACAGAGACAGAACAGCAGCTAGAGGGGAGTAGAGCTTCAAATTTATCAGAAACCTACAAGAAGAGAAGGAAGATGGCATTTCATCATCATCATTTTCCAAATCTATCAATATCTAACAACTCTATGAAACTTCATAAATCTGAATTGCTGTTTTACAGGATGTTAAGTATGTGTACTGTGGCGTTAAAGCCATTTTGCCAAATACAATTTACAGAAGGGTGGGGATGCTTTTTGAAACCATTGGATCATTAGGTTATGATAAATGAGTTGGGTGTAAAATAAAAAGGTGTTTGACATGAGGCACTGTGCTTTTGAGAAGTTCAGCAACATGTTTGAAAGGAAGACTTAACTCACATTCATAGTAATACAGTACTACTTTTAATGAATCAAGTAATTAGCAACTCCACAAAAAGAAGTGTATCCCTGAGTGTTCAACATCAAAAGCACTATATTAACTTGCAACTGTAAGGTCCAGATCAGCAAGAACCTGTGCTCTCTCTGATCCCATTTGGAGTCAATGGAAATGAATGCCACATAACACCTTTCAGGGTCAGATCCAAAGGAAGAAGCATTTACTTGACTTACTTTACCACTTCACTGGGAAAATACTTAAACCTCAGAAATGACAGAAGCAAAACCAATACTGAATTCACAGAATCATAAAGGTTGCAGAAGACCTCTAAGATCATGAAGTCCAACTGCCAACCCAACACCACCACCATGCCTGCGAAACCATGTCCTGAAGTGCCACATGTACGTGTTTTCTGAACACCTCCAGCGACGGTGACTCCACCACTTTCCTGGGCAGCCTGTTAAATTCATTGCAGAACTCATTTTCAGGAAGAGTGTTCTGGGAACACAAAGTGAAGTGCCACAAAGAAAGCTCCTCCCCATTTCCAACATGCTGCTGTAAACTGCAGGTTCTTGTGGAAATCAACAGAAATTTTCAAAGCTCTTTAGAAACTATGAAGATTCCCTGCTGAAGCTCCTATGGGTCAAACATAAATTACATATCATATTACTGACATGGGTTCATTATTAATTTTATCTGCAGCATCCCATATGTTCATTTCTCTCAATTTTTGCTTTACCCTTTCCACTCTTCTTCACTTACACAGCACCCACCCTGCCTCAGTCTCCAGAATGACCATTTTTACCACAGTATCCACACAAAAAGAGAGTCAAAGACATGTATTTTTATTTTTTTAATAATCTAAACACTTACACCAGCAAGTCAGGGCCCTTCCTCTCTGTTCTGAGTACATATTTTGTATCTGACCTACTTTACCTATGGTTAAAATCAGACTGCCAAGTCTCACATGGCCTTATCTGTTTGGGGAGGTGCTTGGCACACCTTTCTACCCTATAAAAGGCAACAAAAACGCTTGAGTATGTTTGTGTATCAACTCAGATGCTAACGTTGTAGAATACCACTAGGAATACTTCTTCAATGAACTTAGCAAGCAGACACAGTCGGAGAAAAACTCAAAACTAGCAAAGCAACAATACAAGCTCAAAGAGATGGCAAAAGGAAGAAGCCAGGATGGTGCAGGTCAGCAGGTTCTCCACCACACCTCTCCAAACTGCAAGGAGGAACAAACCAGATAGCAGGAGTTTTATTTTAGAATACTGTTTCTGACAATGGGGTTATGTCAGGTATTCCAAACAGAAAGGGTCCAGCTGTTCAAAGAGTGAAATTGCCGGAAATGGAACCCAGTAACACCTTGACTCTGAAGAGATTTGTCCTGTTTCCATAGTTAGTATTCCACCTCTTCCTTCAAAGACCTCAGAGACAGTAGAACAACTTATGATGCTTGCAGCCTGCCACTGAACTGCTAGGTTTGGATCCACGCCTTAGAGGCTCAGGACTGGCATAACTGAATCTTCAGATTTATATTTAGTTGTACATTGAAATTCAGTTGCAAACCTGGAATGTGAAATGACCTGTGCAGAGTCTACAGATCTCTCATTCCTTACCGTCTTTACCTTTACACTAGCAGTTACCGTCTGCATGTAGAACAGCAATAATCAAAAAAACCTTAAAACATATAGAACAAGCCAGCAACACCAATAATGTCTGTTATTGACAGAGTATTTGTCCCCTCTCCTTCATCCCAGTTTTGAAGTCAGTCTAACTTGTTGGGATCTCGCCGATCAGGCTGCCTGGCAGACCTAATGGAAAAAACCCCACAACTTATCTCCCATGGTGCAAACCTCAGTGATTCCCCTCTGCTTCTCATAAGAACATCTGGAAAGCAACGCCATCCAAGAGGATGCTCGAGGGTAGGAGGGCATGAGAAGGGAAAGGTCCTTCTGAATAGCTGCGCTATATTTAAACTCCAGACCACAGCTTACACTTGGAGGGAATGTCTCTCTGCTGTAGGAAAGCAAAATTCCAAGCACTGAACAAGGATGTGCTAAGCTTTTCACAACAGGCCCCTAAGCAATGGCATTACTGAATGCTTGTGAAAATAGAAAGTACAGTGCCTCTATCCTCCACTGCAACTGTTGCATGGACAGAAAACAGGGAGCAAAAGGAAATTTCAACAGTGAACTGGGGAAAAAAGTCTCAATTTTCAGCATAGATAGATCATCTGTTTTGCAGAAATGCTTCCTACAAAGAAGGTGCAAGCGGAGCAGGGAGGATGCAGTAATATCTGAGCAACTCAGACAAAATTTCAGAAGAAGGTGTCTTAGTTTACAATTCAAAATTCACTAAAAACTGGGGCAATATCAGATTCAACTGACAGTGAAGGCAATGAGAGCTACAGATACTTAACTAAGTTGGGGAACGAACACCCAGGACATGCAGTTATACTCATTTTCACTGTTCAGGTCCATAAATCTAGGCAACCATCTTTTGAAAAACAAACTGGCTTCATTTTCTTAGTATCATCTGACCTCAAGATGGTATTTGTACAAGGTGCTGTTTCCCTGCCCCAGCCTCGCAGGAGCAGAGGTGCTGTTCCTGCTCTGTACAAAGTCGCTTGTAGGAAAGGTCAAGACAGATACAGGAGGACTGCACAGAAAGCTAGCTTTTTGGGGAAGCATATTCCCAAGACGAGTAATTCACGTAGTCAAAATCCTTGTGGGGACTAGTCACCACATCTAAATTCATTAGTATCAAAATTAAGTCATTATCAAAAGAGCAAAGACCTTCTCAGTCTGAACTGATGACAGTTCTACACATAGCATTTGAGACTAACATAAAAGTTAGAAGAAGCCGATGCAGCTTATTATGTGAACTAAACAGGTGCAAGACACATTGACTCTCAGGATTAGGGACTCTGTAGGAGCCAACCAGTAAACTTACCACTGGCGTTAACTGCCTTTTTGTTTTCCTGTATGATTGGGAGACAGTGACTTTAGTCACTGCCAGTTCAAGATAAGGTTACGTCAATGTGACACCTACGTGATACCCCAGCTAATTGGGGAACCAGAAGAGATGTGCCCCTGGGAACACAGAGGTGTGGGCTGACCTACTCTACTGAGGAAGATGAATCCTTTTATGCAGAGTTCCCTGCTGCCACAGTCACAGTGGTACTGCTGTTTTCACGTCTAACTAGGCTACACCATGCTCCATACTGCCGGATGCAGCACAGACATGCTCTGGTTCATATCAACATGATTGTCCTTACAGTAATGCAAAAAGTACTAAACAATGACAGACATCCTACATGCACCAGAACTCACACTGTAGAGAGTGAAAACTGCAATTCTTCTCTTTTCTTTTGCCTCCATGTTCTTCCAGTGTCTCCAGCGGTGGCTAATCTGTAGCCCTGAGGTCAGAGGCCTTAATGTGCAAGTTCATAAGTAAAGGCAATGTTTCTAAGACGTACAACAGCTAAAGGGGGATTCCAGGATAAAGCTGTGCAGTTTAAAACTCCACACTTTAATTCTTCCTTTACTATTTCTTACATCAGCAAACAATTACAAAATTATGGTTACATCTTACACTCGTACGTTAATTATGGCCCATCATTAATTTAAAAATTCATGGTTTTCCTAATTTACAGGACTTTACTCTTACTCAAAAACTCATAAATATCTGGTTACCTTCCAAATCAAATGCCTAGTTGCCATGATGTGCCTAGTGGCGTCCACAGAGTCACTCACACACCTCCCTCTGTTGGACTTCAGCTTGTCTTGTTTTACTCAAAATAGAAAAGGGAGAGAGTAGAAAAGTCAATTTTGCCAGTATTCTGGTCAAGGTGAAAAGGTTTTACTGGATAGAAATGTTGGGGCTCATGTTAAATTCTTGGGGCTTAGAGCAGTGTTCAGGAATTTGTTTTCAAATGAGGTCTACAAGTTTTCTCAGCTTGAAACATGAACTATTGTGTAAGATATATCCTACTGGCTTAGTTCACTTCTACAGCTGGTTGAGTAAGTCCTTTCAGCGGTTTGTACCACTTTTTCACACTTTTCCAGTATATATAAAGCTGGCTACAAGCTTGCCTTTTCTCAGTCACTAGGTGCACTGCATATAAAAATAGTATTTTTCATCTCACATCCAGTTATACTGGCACATAAGTGTTCATCAGTGTCGATTACACTGTACAGAGCTTGTACAATGGTATCTAATTTCTACTAGAGTTTTTTTTCGGTGAACTATGTCTTTAAGAGCATTCCTAGGTGAGGCAGCGTTGCTTTCTGCTGTATTTGTTTTCACGTGAAGTCTCTTCTGGGCCAGGTGCTAAACTATTAGCGGTATAAGTTTCCCTGGTGTAGCAAGGAGAGTTTTAATTAAAACCTGCCTTTTACTCCTTATTCCATTAGTGTACATCCTATGGTACTGCAAAATCTAGTAACAACAAATGACAAAACCTTCCATTTGTTTTCTGTATGTAACGAGAGAGAAACCACAATTTCTGTCTCCTAATTACGACTGCTATAACAGGATGCAATGAATGAAGTTGATTGTATTTTGTTCATTTTTAAAAAGCCACACTATTGACCAGCTTATCACAGAGACAACTGAACTACCAGATTTATTTCCATATTTAGTAATAGAAGTAGTGGAACATATGGTGTCATTCATAGATGGATTTCATGCAGCTTAGAAGTTTAAGAAAAGGACTCACCTATATGTGGAAGGTTAGTCTGCATTCAGATTGGCCTGAGTTTAAAATAATTTAGTTACAAGTAATGAGTTAAAAAACAGTAGAATTCCTAAAATGTCACCAGATTAATAGGAGCCACAAAAAGAGCAATGCAAAATAGAGAGAGAACTGTTCTTTTAGTACAGTAAAAGCTTTCCTCTAAAGTCAACTTCTCCAGAAGAGAGGTTTACAAATGATGAAGGTGAACATGTCTTCCAAATCCTCCTTGACCACAGCTTTAAAAGCAGCGCACCAGAGCAGAGGCACCCCATTCTGTTTCAGAGGTGGTTTTACCTCGGACCTTTGCACACGTAGCCTAACACATTTACGTCTCAGATGGCGGAAGAAAAACATGTGTAACCCTTAAAACAAGTCTGTCACAAAGTCACAGGGGAGGCACCAGTAAAACACACCATTCTCCCTACTTCCCCGACAATGTAGAAAAAGTTAAATAAAGCACAAATGTCAGCAATTTAGTGTCAAACAATTTGAAAACTATCTGAATCAGAAAGTAAGACATTTGGAATGGCTGCACCAAAACACATGCTTTCCCTCACCCTGAGACTTAAGCGCCCTTATTACTTTATGCAAATTTTTCTTTTGTTAACAAACTGCATGGGCCTTGAGACTGCCACGATACCAAAAAATTCATAGAAAGGTACGATTTGACAGTATGCTGATATGCATACTGTACTGTGAGTAGGAGACAGCAGTTCACCAAATAATTTTTTGTTGAAAAAAAAACCCCAAAACTTGGCTACCAAGAAAGGCCTCCAAAACCAACAGCCAGAAGCAGATTTCAGAGGGACAACCACCATCTGCTTCCAGCCAATATGGCCAACTATAATTTATATCATTCTGCAAATTGTGCAAATTCAGCTACTTTTACAGCACTCTGATTTTCTGTATAAGTGACGGATTATGACTTATTTTGCTCCTCCAGATTATCTTCTCCGAAATGTTCGAAGTATGACAGGAAAGGGCTGGTAGAAAGGACCTACATACATGGAAGAATGGACATGGGAAGAAGTACCACCAAGGAGGCTTCAGCTGCCAATATTCTTCAGCTGCCAAGCTTTTACCCCAGTACTTCCCTCTATTTCTCCTCTGCATGGTGAGCAGATGGATTCACGCTTCAGTGTCTGGTGGTATCACAAATCATTGGATCTCAGCTTGACTGAAGTCTTGGAAGTAAGAAACCGATTTATTATTTTAAGCTTGTAGAAGACAGACAACCCAGAGGAGTTCTGCCAAGCAAAGATGGAAGAGAAGTTATGGATGTGATTGTGAACTCCTGACTGACACTTGTTGGAGAAGGTCTGGTTCGTTTCAGAGTGATGGGAATAGGTTTCCAACAAATACAAAGAAAAATTGTGATGGATGGCTGGAATAACATCCAATTCCAGCTTCTTCCTACAGGTGTCTCAAATTGTCATGTTTACCTCTGATCTTGCTGTTGAGTAATCCCTGTACAATATTTAGGATCAGTCCATCTGCTGCTTGTACTTCAGCCGCAGGCCAGCACTTTCTCTCCGTCACTGCAGTATACTGCTTCACACTGTGCTGTCTCCTCTATTACCACAACCCAAACAGCACTTCAGGCTTTGTCTCCTAGATGATCTCCTGCTTTCCATGGTGAGCTTTTTTTATCTCTTCCCTTTATTGACGCTTGCAGCTCTTTTCTGAAATGTCTGCAAATTAACCAGCTATATTCTTCAATGCTGTGCACCAAAACCAGCCACGACTTCCCAGTGGTATTTCTCTAATGCCAAAAGCAGATGTAACACAGCTTTGCAAGACCCGTCTAGCATTTTCCTGGTGATGGATCTATGGAGCACATTAGGGGTCATGACGGAAGAACCATGCTTGCAGCTGCTGCTCATCTGACTATCAGCCATGATTCTGCACCCCGTCATGTTGGTTTTTTGTTTCCTACAGACTGTAGCGGTGAGGGTAACTTAGCACAGAAGCAACACAGCAGTAGAAAACCTGCAGGGAGCCTGCAAGCAGCATTTTTTCCCAAGTATTTGTCTGAAGTGTACTAATACTAGGACTGACTAAGTAAACAGATTTTCAAGTTGAGCAATGAACTTACATCTCTCTCCCTCCTCCCACTGCACAGGTACACACACGGTCTCATACTGCACTCCTTTAAACAGACACTTACCAACCTCCCTGCTTAAGCACTAGATAGCAGACATCCGTGGAATGAGATAGCTGGTTGCCATGAAACCCTGGGCCAACCACTCTGCATTTTCTGTGCGACAGTAGGGATGCCTGCCCAACCAGTAGACAAAGCTAAAGATAAAACCGGTTTGATTATTCACAGATTCCCAAACACAGGCCTGATAAGAGTCCCTAATGATTTACAGCCAGCTGCTGAACAGAATCGCAGCAGTCCGTAGTTCATTAGGAAAACACAGTGCTTCTTCAGTGGGAGACCAGGGCAGCGAACAACAGCTACCACGTGCTCAGCTTCCAGCAATTTGTGCAGAGGCAGAGACCCCAAGTCCTCCATCTATGGAGTTGGCTAATTACAGCTCATTTCTATTATCTGTGCTTTTGCAGTCCTTGCCTCTACCCTGTCAAGGAGATGGATTTACTAACGTCAAGGGCCTAAAGTGCCCTTTTCTGTCTTTTCCACTGTTTCATTTCATTCTGTTGGCTATTAGCTTCCCCTTTACCACAGTCAAGAAATACAAAAGTGTTTTGCAAAGAAAAAGCAAGCAGACTGAGCGATTATTTCTTTATGCAATTCTAGCATCACTAAACTGAAAGCCCCCTGAGCTCCCATTTATACATTTCAAATCTCTTCTGCAGGAAAGGCTCTTCCCAAGATTGCTTCTGCACCTTCCCAGCAGATAACTTAACTAATACCACCAGAAAGTGTGCGGTCAAGTAAAATTCACATACAGGCAGACGGCCCCCCAACACTACTAAGTCTCATCTGGAGCAGTTTAATGGTACTGCTTCTCATGGGGAAGACATCAAAGGACAGATTTCACCTTTTGCAGGTGCAAATTTCATACCTGTCATCAAAGCAGCTATTTTCAAAACCTACTCTTAAAAGCTACAAACCTCTTGCAAGTTTATACAGCTTACACAGAGACAAGAGACAGGAAATTCTGTGCATTAATGGAATGAAAAAGCAGCTTCACAGCAGTCACGCAGGTCCTATCAGATATAATTCATGTAAAAAGTAGGAACATTAACATTACAGAGGTTTGGTTTCCCTCCTGTATATTAACAGAATATATCATGGGTTTGCTGCAACATCATTTAAAAATGTTTAAGGCCCTGTTACGAAACTGTTTCTCTGCAAATGTGTGTAACTCTGTACCACAACATACCAAAACTCTGGATGTGTAATTGTGGTACTGGTTTTCTCTACAAACTGTTCCCCTGACAAGGCGAGCGTCCAGTTTAAACGGCGGTGGCACAGCTCCTACGGAATGTTAGAACGGATGCCCTCTTTATAAGAAGAAGTTAATGGGAAGAGGTACTGAAAAATAAACTAAATTGGAATAGCTCCACTCTCCCTGCAGACATGCTGATCTGAAATAAAAGTCACTTTATTCTGAAAATAATTATTTCCCTCACAAGGCTCAGCGGTAAATCTGGCCTTGAAAGAACTGACTCTTTTTCTCAGCTGATAACACAAAGAACCACAGAATATGAACTTCATGCAAATAACTTGCTCAAAGAAAACTAAAAACTTGCCTGCCGTGGTAGACACGCAAAAAAAAAAAAAAAAAAAAAAAAAA
>Ga0065711_1013314_pt1 | contig 15556 bp, 8 predicted proteins | sample Hoacrofraction12_FD_59098 | JGI IMG/M metagenome (GOLD analysis project Ga0065711, IMG submission 59098) | Hoatzin crop microbial communities from Cojedes, Venezuela - Epithelial fraction 12 v2 (version 2) | ecosystem: Host-associated > Birds > Digestive system > Esophagus > Crop | place... | reverse complement strand
CCTCCCCTCCCCGCAGCCCCCCTCCCGTGCTCCGGGCCCTGATGAAAACTGCATGGCTGCCACATTGTCGGGGGCACAGGCCTGGGATACAGATGGGAAAGTTGGGCCATTGCAATCTGCTGCGCGCACGGACGACAGTGAAAAGGGGGCTTGCGGCGAGGCAGCTTGTCAGCAGGGGACGGGGCTGGGGGCCATATGCCTCTCTTCTTCTCCCTTCTGTCGCCAAGTCTGCCGCCGCATCCTGCTGTCGGGGGACACTTTAATGATGAACATGTTTTAAACAGTTTTGCTCACCTAGCGACAGCTTTTCGGGGGAGGGGGGGTCTTAATGAGACACCTTCCACCGTTTTGGCGGGTTGTTTTTTTAACGCGGGCGTGGGTCTGTCTGTGGGTCCGTCCGCTGCCCTCCCCCTCGCAGCCGGGCGCGGGGTGCAGCTGCAGTCCCCGCATCTCGCCGTCCTCCACTCGCCGCAGAGGGCACATCGCTTTCGCTCCGCATGCCGCTCGCTGCCCATCGCTCTCCTCTCGTCACCCGAAGCCTGCTGTGGAGCTGGCAGAGGCGTTCGTAGCGGAGTGGGTGCTTCAGGCACGGAACTTGCACGGTTTCCAGCATGGTGAGAGAGCCGTGAGAGGTGCTGGTCCGCAGGTGGGAGGGCATCTGCCTCGGTCATGCGATGGCAAGATAAGCTCTGGGAATTTTAACTTTGTTTTTAAAAGCAGATTGTAAAATTTAAAGCAAAAAACATCACTGATGGCTGTTCGGAGTGCCAAAGTAAAGTAATTTAAAGCTTGAAGTTGCTCTCTTGCTGTTTGTTCAATGTCTTAGAGAGTCAAATAAACCTTGTTTTTTACCTTTTTTTTTCTTGATGTTTTGCACCCTGAGTTAGAGCTGCTACTGCAGTACTTTTTTGGGAGAAGAGAATAGAGGACTGTGGAAAAAGGATTGTGTCATTTATTTAAAGATTTTTTTTTTAGATGATCAGAAATTCTATCAGCATGCGTTGTGGCCAAAGTTATTAAAGATCAGTTTTACAAAAAAAAAATTCTGACATGGTTGCCCTTCCTGTGGAAAACCCCTTGGCAGGGGGGTTCTGGGAAGCAAAACCGGCGTGGGGATTCCCTGGCAGGGATCCTTAAACTGGCAAGCCTGTGGGGCAGGCGGAAGGGGGAGGGAAGCAGGTTTGCTGGGGCAAATACTATCCCTCCAGCAACACAGGGGAGTCTTCCATCAAGTGTGATCAACCCCCCAGGAACTACAGAAAGGAGAAAAATTTGTGTGGAAGAAGGTGTTTCAGCACTAGCTCTGATTTCCCATAACCTCTCCTTAAGGCCCTTTATCTAACAGCACCCAGCCCTCCAGCAGAGAAGACAGCTCCCCTTACCCCTGCCACTAGGCTAAGAGGGGCCCTGAACAGACACTGTGGTGTGCCCCCCTTCTTGTGGCTCTCAGAGATCTGTCTGGTCACTTTATCACTAAGCTTTCAGTGAAAAAAAATATTCAGGACAACAGCTGAAATAAACAGCTGGACAGACGGATGGAGGGATGGATGGATGGATGGATGGATGGATGGATGGATGGATGGATGGATGGACGGACGGACAGATAGCTGGATGGAGAGATAGGTAGATAGATAGACAGACAGACAGATGGATGATAGAGACAGACAGACAGACATGTATTTTTGGGAGCTGTGTGTGGACATGGACTTTGAACACCAAACAAATCCTTTGCTAAGCTGTGAATAGTCAACAGGAGCTGTCCTGCTTCAAACCTCAGAGCCCAAAGGAAGCTTCAAATGCTTCTTCTGAACCCAGCAAGGGAAGCCAATTCCAGTCTCGAGAAACAAGACATCGTGTCATTCAGTGAGTTTATTACAGGATGTGCCAAAATGAAAATCCTTCATAGCTTGTAGTTTGACAATAATAACTTGGCAGGTATAAACAGGAAGCCCTTGAACTTCAGGATTTTTTGAACTTTTAAAAATTGTCTTTTTCTGCAAGGTGACAAATACATTTCCTGAAAGGGTCCATTTCCCTCTACAGCATGATGGAGATGATCAAAGGAAAGGAACTGCTTCCTAGCAGTGACCCTGTGTGGCTTTGAAGGAGTGACGTAAAAGAAGTGAGAGAGCCCTTGTAACCTTCATGTTTTAACATACAGCAGGACATACAGAAACGCAGCCCCTCATAGGACAGGCGAGAGGCTGTGGTAGGAGAAAGATGAATGAGCCATCTGAGTAGTAACTTCCACTTTGTCCCTTTCATTCCTGTGAGGAAGAGGCCCTTTGAGAGGCATTGCAGTTCCTGTCAATGGGGATAAGGACCCCAGGCAGGTTAGTCACTTTGTCCTTGGCAGATCTGGATTGTGCTGCCTCCTTCCAGCTGCTCACCTGGATAGCTTGGTGCTTGACAAATGCCTTAGTCTTCTTCTGAGCCAAGGATAAGTCTCTACGTCACTGCCGGTTGCTACGACCCAGTGTCCAGCACCTCACAAGAGCGATAACAGACCATCTGGCATGGGGCACCACTCACTACTAGTTAGCAACTCAGCATTCCCACAACGGCGAGTGTGAAGTAGTGAAGCCTGGGAGCAATCACATGTATCTAACTTCTGATCCTGAATGGAGATGGCAGAACTTGGTGATGTTTGGTGTTCAGTATAAATACTTGGTGGCACCGATGGGAAGCCTTCCTCTCACTGCCGTCCATGCATTGGTGCAAGTAAATTCTTGTGTTGGGAATGTGGTGCATCTTCATTGATAATAGAAGTAACGGATCCGAGAGGATGATTGGTACTTGTTTACAGTAATGGAAGTACCTAAGAGCACTAACCAGGGAATCCCAGGCAGCACTACCTTAGAGATATCTTTAAGGATGGCATCAAAAATGGAGCTGTGACATTAATAGCTCGTGTTGCAAAATGGTAATGTAAAGACAAGAATGCTGTCCAGCTCCTGAGCTCTCTCAGCTGCTTGGCAACTTCTGTGAAATTTTTGCATTAGGACTTGAATAGCTAGAGCAGAGAAATGGTGAGCCACCATGCCTGAATCTTCAAGGAAAAATCATATTTCATCCGAGTATAAACAGAAGTGGACTGCACTTATTGCAGTGATTAAACTTAAGGATCATTGGGAGACAGACAGACATCTTCATGAATTTAACTGAAGGTTTTTCACAAAGTGTCAAGACTGTTCGTGGAGTAAAAAACTGTTACCTTCAAGGCACAACAGCTGTCCTCCGTTTTAAAAGAATTGCTCAAACTCCAAAATCAAGGCCACAAAAGATCAAGTTTCCTGAAGACTTTGCTAAAGTTAGAAAGCACTCAAAGTGGCTTTTATTTTGAAAGCTGCAGTGATTCAGTCATGGAAATTTTCTGAAGTTATCACAGGAGATTGCCTCTTTTCTTTCCTTTAAAATACCTTGAAAGACAAACAGAAATTAAATGAAATAATGTCCAAATGGTACTTTAGAAATCACTGTCGCAGCAATCACAAGTCACAGGTCACAAGATGATGTGCAGCAATAGAATAAGGAGAGATAACTCATTTTGGTGTGCTTCATGTAATAAACCTTAATATACATACAAATTCCATTTCTACCAAGACACGGTACGCCTGCAACTTCAGTTAACATTGCTTTGTATTTTTCATTCTTGTATTTGAGGAATCGGTAGATGTTATAACATCACGGTTTCACTTGCTTTTCTCAAGAGTGCGTGAAGCCACTCTTTTTTCCTTGCTCAGCAAAACTTGGGAAGTTGGGAGAGCTTACTTCCATGACGGTGGTTGCGGTGAAATTGTTGTTTCCATGGCCTTGAATAACAGAAATGTACATAGGTGAAATGGGTTAGACAGATCAGACCTAAGATAATTTCAGTGCCTCAGGCCAAATGACCTATTTCCTATTTGAATGATGAACAATATAATTTTAGGTTTTGTCACAAAACAACATTCAGTGCTGACCAAAACCACCATCTGTCACTGCAGTGCCTTAACTACTATGCTGGCACATGGTCATACCAGAAGTGCATTAGGCTTTTTTGAGGACCACAAATGTGGACTAGACTGTGACCACCAGCTCTTTCTGTTTCCAAGACAGTAAGGAAGGTAGCTATTTAAAAAAGAGATTGAACGTAAATCAGTGTGTTTTCTCAAGTCAGTTAATTTTTATTAAGGGTTACTAGAGTGTTACACTGTTACCCATGCTACCACCCTGAGAATAACAAAGGTCTAAAAGAAAACCTAGGAAGGAAGACCAAAAAGTCTTGGGCTTTCCAGAGTGCAGAGATTACAAATAATATGTTTTGGTTTAAGAATAAGCAAATAGCAAAAATTGTGAAAGCTGTAACGAGGCTGTAACACCTCTTTCTGTAATGGAAAGAAAGATGGCAAATTTAGCACTAACCAAACTGTTACATTCCCCCAAAACAGTGTGGGAGATGCACAACTTCACGAGGATTCATTATCCCAAGAGACTGCCTATGAGCCTGCCTGGTACAAATAAGAAGAGTATCTCAGGTTACAATGACAAAAATTGAAATAATTGGGAGTTTCTAATTCAAAACATAAACTAACCTCTAAATCACTGCAATCGCAAAATAGTGAGTAGGTTTTTCCCTGAAATGTTTCTCCAGGCTTTTTTTTTTCTCTGTTGTTATACGAGAGGGGACAGTGGGTTATAGTATCTGACAGTGTACCCAGTTTGATAATTTATGTGTGCGTCTTGATCAAATCTGGATGTGTTCATCTTCCATATCTGTATGTCATTCTGAAAGTCAAATCAATGATTTTACTATCCTGGTGATTTGGGGCAGACTATTACAAGTATCTGATTCTTGTGATATCGCTCAAAGACCGAAATGCTACCCAATCCGTGTGTGTGGAGGAAAAAGGAAATAGGTTGGTGGTCGTTTTTAGCAGTGCAAAAATGGAGCTTTTAGCTACCACATTGCATCAGAAATGTCCTCTTACCTGCATCAGATCTTCTTTGGTGTTATGTTTGGGGTGTAATATAATTATGCTCACAAAGTTACTGTAGGATTTTAATTACATAAAAGAAGGATAATTTCCCTGCAAGCCAACCAGCTTCATTACATTTTTAATCTGTCTTTTGATGTCTCTGGATTACTTCGTGTGTCTGGAGTCTGCATTGTTGCCTTCTCTCCTCCACACTGGAGGAAAAAAATTATCCTTAGGATTATGGATGAGACAACTAGCTGGGTAAAAGTGACAAAATCATGTGAAGACGGAGTTCTAGCTGAAGTAAATGCCCACTAACATCACATGTAAACTGGGATGAAGAGCGAAAAAGTAAGGTAGAGTTTCTCTGAAAGAAGACACTGGGGCACAGTAAAGTGAGTTAACCACATGGTGGGATGAAGACGTGGAGGCTGAAGTGGATGCCAATATCCCCGCAGGCAAGCGGGGCCAGCTGAGAAAGGCTAAACTGCAGCGCTCAGTTTGCTTTACTTCCCAAGTAAGAGCGGCCGCACGATGATTTAGCACTCTTAGATTTATGCACTCTAATTTCTCGCACTTTGTTAATTTGTCTCACGTTGCTGAAGGTCCGGGGTCTGCCGCGCTTTAACGGCTCATTTTTCTCCACCTTAGCCACAACCGGGTGACAGCCGTGGTGGCAGAGCGGTGGAGAGGCAGGGCGGTGATGGATGGCGGGGAAGAAATGCGAGGGGAGAGGGACCGGGGAGCTGGGAGCACGGGGTGGGAAGGCGGCGGAGTGCTGACCCTGACCCCTCTCCTGCTCCCACCCCAGGGCAGCAGGGCTCCGGCCCGCAGCAGGGGTACCCTCAGCCCGAGTAGGCGGCAGATGACACAGCGCCGTTCAGTGGCATGGGCTTGCATGTTTGGGGAGAAAGGTGGGAATTTAGCAGCTTAGCCTGGCTCAGCTCTACCTGCTATGACTCTATTTGAAGTAGTGGCCATTAAAACAAACAGAGCCACAAGAAGGGGCTTGTTTTCTCCCCACAGCAGTGGGAGTGGGCCAGCCTGTGGGGAGCCCAGCAGCGTCGAAGCGCAGCGGGTGACCGGCTCCTTCTCCTCCCTGTGTAGGTAAAGCCACAGCTCCTGGTTTGAAAACAGCTCCTTTCCGCCTGAGAGCTGATCCGCTGGGAAGGGTGGAGTATCCATCGGGTCCCGAGGGCTGGTTGGGGGTTTGTGACCGCCGTTGGGCTGCTGGGCACAGAAGTAGGGCAAGACATCTGCTGAAATAGTAGGGCGACCTGCAGACAGCCGGGGGGATGTTTACAGCCCACCCAAGTCCGTGTGCCATCCTCGGTCCGTCCCAGAAGGCCTACTTCTGGCTCAGACTGACCAAGGGTACCAAAAATGGGTACAGCATCTGGAAAGGGTCTGCATTTTTTTTTTTTTATTTTGAAAGAACTTTGCATAATACCGAGGCAAAAAGGCTGGAAGAGTGGAACAGATATTTGAGATTGCCGGAGAAACTATACATAAAGTCTTCAATTACCTGGTTACTTCCATTATCAGCACAAATAATCAGGGATTTTTAGCCTCCATTAGCACAGCCCAGTGTGCTACACCCGGTTCTCATGGCTGTGAACCTTTCCCCCACCGCATTCTGGCTACACCCACCCTTGCTAATGTTTGCTTGACCATATTGCCCATGGCCAAAGGTATTTTTTTTTTAATGTGTGCATTTCCTAAGCCTAACTTCTCCCATCATTAGTACGGGCAGGCATAGCTTGATGAGATAAAATTTACTGAATGAAATTTAGGCAAAATTCATCTGGAAAAAGCAGCCTGTTTAGATGGTGACTGATCGATAAAACCATATTCATATGCCCTGTACGGCAGGGACCTGCTTCCAGTCTATTGATACTCGTTTGTAGATGCTATCAAATGGCATATTTATTAATCCTATTCAACAAATCACTTGTGCCGGGGACTAAATACATCCAATAATATATTAATGTTATTTACTTTGCAGCAGGACCTAGGGGACCTTGTCAGGGATGGCACCCATTTTGCTAGATGCTGTGTGAATACAAATAAATAAAGGTATTGCTGCTCCACAGGAATGTGAGAAAACTTGCGGGTTGTAAGTAGCTTGAAGGCAGCCTCAGAGAAGCCCAAACAATCTTGAAATCCCAAAGGCACAGCTAGGAGATAGGTTTGGCCTCACCTTCGTTAGAAAATGATGCAGCAGCGCCAGACCCCACTCCAAATCACCGTGGTAGGCACGGGGGAGCTAGGAGGGGGTCCCAGCCCTGGCTGGGGAAAGCCACCACTGCAGGAGAATTGTTAATGAGTTGAGTGGGAACAGATTGTGTTTGTCATGTGCTGAGATTTAGTTTCCACACGCAGTCTGGTGGGGGTTTTTAGCGTTGCTCCACATTGTAATTTGTGGTTTTATTCCGTGCACCTCGGGGTGGCAGGATGAAATCAGGTTACGCCTGCTGCTTGTTTTTGGAAAAATTTAAAGGTATTTTTTGCAATCAGAAGGGTTTGCTTGTTAACAACCTGCACAGTTCTTACCAGGACTAGCCAGGAGGGCTGTGAGGCTTTGCATGAGCTTTCTCTTGTAATAGCCCTGCATCGCAGATCCTTTGAAAGCAGCAATGAGATACATTCCCTTGCAGAGAGGGTGAGGATTTTTCTTATAGTTTTAGCATGCTGTTACTCTGACAAGCCCTGCTAGATGATGGTAATAACAAGCGTTTCGTATACACTAATCCTCCCGGGGTACAGCTGGCACCAGGAGTGTGAGGCAGTAGGGGCTTTGGCGATGAACTCACTGCAGTTCATTGCAGATTAAAGCAACAGGAAAATTAGTCAAGTTACAGCACAAGAGACAGAGAAGTAAAACCGAACGCAAAGGCAGGGGTTTTAGTTACACTATTTAAGAAGAAGTTAGTACAAGGAAAACTGAAAGGTGGCAAGGCTCTGTGATTGGAGTCCTTCTGAAGTTAGCAGTACTGAGCAGGATGAGAGCAACTGTTATCCCAGGGCCTTCCTTACAGCTTGGGTTCCAGTGTTGTTGCTGCTGCTGGTGTGCGAGTTAGCTGGCGGGAGAAAGGACGTCTGTGTAAAATATTCAACTCTCTCCCTTCCTTTAACGCTGGAGACAGCTCACAATGTAGGCAAACCTGAAATGTCACAAACACAATAAGAAAAACCAGCATTTTATCCTCTTTATTGTTAAAAACAAAAGGCAAGAAAAGCCCCTTAACCCCCAGATGTGTAACTGCCCTCAAACTGTCTCACATATTTGAGCCCAGGAGGAGCGATGCGCTGAAACAGTAGTACGCAGTTCCTTGCTCCTGGCTGAATGCTGGCAGAACAGATTTGACCTGAGGTTTATATATGATACCTCGTGTATTACCAGCGTGTAGCGTGGAACCAGAGGAGAATATGTGGGTAAGCTCAGCATGGCGGGGGAAACGAAGTACTTTAGTGAGGTATAACACAATGCTGGTGCAAACCAGCTGAGTTTTCCTGAAGTTGCTGGAGCTCCAGCAGTTCATAGCACAGGGAAGTCTGATCCAGAGCTGCTGTGTACCTGCGTGGCAGTTGCTCTGTGTACAGCGTGCCTCTCTTCGTGTCACTGGGTACCTAGCTGCTTGTTTTACAGCCGGCACACAAAGTAGTACAAAACGCTGACTGAGCTCACTCGCGCGTTCAAGTCACCACACTTAAACTTAGTAGGCAAAACTTCATGAGTGCAGGAATTTTCAACTGGATTTCAAATAATATACATGGACGTTCATTGTGCAGCAATTCCAGAAGATGGTAGAACCAGAATCCATGCATTGAGCAAAAAACTGAACTTGCTCAGAGTGCTGAAAGTCCAGGGGAACTCAGCTGAAGAATTACTTGGGTGCAGACGAGACCACGGGTATCTGAAAGAATCATGAAACATTTCAATGAGAAATAAGTTAAATTAGAGACTATTGCATATATTTTAGATTTCCACAATCTGCTGGTTCTTTAACTTAAAAGTTTACATCTTCTAGCGGAAAAATTAATTTCTCTTTCACAAGTTCCACTTAGATTTTGTTGCTAATAAACCCAAGGATGTAAATACTATTAAGTACAAAACAGCCTGCTGCATAATTGTTTTGAAGCAATTACAGATTATATCGAGCCATTCGTTGAGCAGAAACAGTTTTTTCCAAGACACCAGCTCCCTGTACCTTGAAATTTTATTAGTCTAAGAATTTCATGCACCATATGTTGTAATACAAGACTAGCTGCAATTGAACAAACAACTTTCTGATATATAAGTGAATGATAACCTGATTTTAAATGTGTTTATCTAATGAGATAGTAACTGTAATTTACAGCACATATAAAAACTCCCACTGTTACTCCTGGTGCACCTTTTGGCTAAAAAGGGTGATGCGCTGAGATATGCTAATGAATATCGTCTTGGTTTTTACCAAGTCAGTAATAAAATTTGCATTTGATATTGTGCACAGTAAACTGGGTTATTAGCCTTGAAAATGAGTCTCATAAAATTTAAATATAGGCTTAAATCATATTAACTGTCCTGTAGATTTTCTGAGAGGCTTTAAAGCATTGTGCTCTAGTTCTATAGCGTTGAGCATGCAGATGTCATTTTGCCTTCGGGGGTGCCCCAAAATACGCTTGTATTGGAGCCTGCAGGATGAACAGCAGATCAACCCCTTCTTCTTTCATGCCTGGGGAGCTGGATGCAGTTCCAGGGCTGGGAAAACTGCTGTGGGAAGGGGGAAAGGCAAAAGGGAGAAGGTAGTGTTGCAAAGGTGTTGCTCTTGGGCTCGGGCAAGACAAAGCAGTGGGTTCAGCCCCGCATGTCCAACTTCGCCGGTCTGTCAGTGGTGACCACGTATGGGGGGAAAGGTTTGTGTGCTGGGGTCGTGTCTGGTGGCAAGGTGGTTCTGTTGGTTCAGGGCAACGCTGTTTCAGCTGCGTGGACATGGACGAGATGAAAATTTGACGCCCAGTGTTTCGCGTGAGTAGGAGGAGGTATCTGGAGGACAGATGGATCTCCACTGTGGACAGAACTGCAGTGCCTTCAGAGGAGGAGTCACTAGAGAGGCAGGTGGACAAAAATGAAAGATGATGGCCTGTCTCCTCTTGGAGGGAAGCCCTAGTCCCAGCAGCATGCAGACACAAGCAGCACGTTGAGCTTGGCTCTGCCCAGCACTAGGTGCTCCTGTGTGCATCAAGGTGAGGGCTTCAGCGCTTTAAAACACAGCACAAGCTTCTCTGTTTCGAAAGGAAGGCCACATACATTCAGAATGCTCCACGGTGTGTCAGACCTTTTAGGTCACTTTATGATCCCAAATCCACTCTCAGTAAAGGCGGATGTTTTCATGGAAAGGAGGGCATTGCTTGCAACAAGTTGTCCAACGTCAGTGCAATGCTGTCTCGCCCTACATAAGGGGCTGCCTAACCCTTGCGCTATGTAAGAAAGGAGGGTTGGTTTGCCTCTTGTTTTATCCACCGTAATGTCATAGTGTTTGCTAGGAATCAGGTTCTTATTCCTAACTGATTCTTATGACTGTCAGGAAAGCTTTGCCTCAGGATGAAGTCTCTGTCAGTCATGTAACGATAGCACTGCGTAATATCATTGTGGCTGTAGCATTGGCTGTGTATCTGTCAGGAGGAAGTTACCACTGTGAAACGGGACACAGTCAACCTATATTCTGTGCCAAAAAACATAGTGAGCTCTGTTTGTTCATCTGTGCAAGGTCTTCTGCTATTATGACAGAAGTATAACAGGGATAAAATTTCAGCCTTGTGACAAATGGCATTTCTTACGAAATCCAAGCTCACCTTAGTGATTAAAGTGTCTGGGCACGGTGCAAAATATTACACAAACTGCTCCAAAGCATGGTACCCGGTTTGGGCACTACGCTGTAGCATGCAAGTCTATAAACATCTCCAGCAATGAAGTCCAAAGGCTGATTTTTGTACTTCTGATTTAGTAAGATGTAATATGATATTTTTATAGGATATTGTCTTAGACTATATGAATATCTGAAAAGTGGATGTGAACGCCAAACAACAACAACAGTACTGTGGGCCTTAGAGCACTGGTGTCAGGGCACAGCGATTACCTACTCGAGCAGACCCAAGGTCCGTCTCATCTCCTCTCCTCTCTGTGGCAGTGACTGGTCCTGGTTCCTTCTGGAAAGAAACCCTGTAGTAAGCAGGGTTAAGTGGCAGAGGAAGTGATGCCTTCAGAGCAGGGCCCACCCTGACACTGAGAATTCAGAGGTTGCCATAAAGTCTGAAGTATGAGGTTGAATATCCCAACCATGCTGCTGTTGGCTTTGATTATTAATAACTGCACAAATTCTTTATAGTATTGTGATCACCAACCCTTTTTTGCTTTTAGCACAATCAATATTGCACTTACACAAACAGGAACACACTTATTTTCCTCTGCGACTCACTGAACAAACACAATATTGTAACACCAGGACCCTGTGATGCTTCATCGGGCTAGGCTGACTGCCAAGAGCTAAGGGCTTGAAAATTGAAGGAAAAAAACAACCCAAACCCAGAAAAGACGAGCGAGACATTCTAAACATTCTCCCAGCCACGGATAAGGAAGGATTTCCTTACAGCATGGGGAAGTTTCTCACCCAGGTGCTGCACCCTTCGGCAGTCTGCGTGGCGCTTCCCGCGGCACTCCGTCTCCGTCTGTTCCAGCGTATTACGATTTGGCAGGCGCCCGAGCTGCATTATGCAGTGTTAAAAGAGGCTGACACTTCCTTTGGCTGAGACATCTTTCCCGACAGAGCCTTCCCCGCTCCATTTAAAGAAGAGGAAGCACCAGGCTGGTTCTTCTTGTTTGGCTGCTAATGACACAGCTCTGCAGACCACCTAGCAGGTCCTTCCTGGTGTGGCTGGCCGGGCAATTAGATGATTGCTTTATTACTAGGTTTATCTAAAGCAACTAGAACATTTCTAGATAAGGATTCACCAGGAGAAAAAATGAACTACCTCAAATGTTAATCAGATTTTTCTTCGGTTTTGCTTGATTTCTGGGCTACTAGGATATTTTTCTTCAGGAAAAGGTGGAGAGAAAAGGGCGTAGCTAAGGCCTCGAACACTAGCTGAATAGTTTAGACTTCCATCATTAAAAGCAGCTGAAAGCAGCCCTTCATCATCATTAATGACCCTATGATACCACGACTGTGAGCCCCGGCTGAGGGATCGTGTCTGACTGGGAGGCCTCACGAGCACAACAGTGTCAAGAGAAAGAGAAAATCCTAATTGCATCCCTGATACTCCCGAAGGCCAGGGCTCCTCCATGCTCACTCCTGGCAGAGATGGCTTCGCTTCCTGCGCAAATGTGACCCAGGGGAGGGTGGGTGGGAGAGAGACAGTTTGGTGGCCGGGGGCAGGTCTGAGGCTCCGGTCGCTGCCGTGGTACGGAGGGAAAACAGCAATAACATCAAACCACCTTCAGTCTAATCTCTGTTGCAGATATTTTGTGCAAGAAAATACAGTGTTGTTTTTTTTTAACCTGAGCCAAGATGTTGCCTTCAAGTGGCTTCAGACTGATGACACTGACTTGTGGAAACAGGAGTGAACGCACAGAGAAAAGGAGACAGTTTGCAGAAAGTAAGTGGAGGTAGAATGCCTGTGTTACAACCAAGTTGCTTCCTTTAGCTTGCCTTGCTGGTCACTGCTAGCAGGCACTGAAGTGAAGCAGCAGTGGAAATCATGCATACAAAAGTTATCATGCAGGGTTTTTTTCCTCTCCTTTAGACTGTTCCTGTGTATCCTCAAAATATGGAGGGTCCTGCTCATTTTAATCCTCCATGCTGGAGCGTCTCTGTCTGTACTAGCGTATTCTGTCCCCATTGCTACCATGAAGTGTAACAACACCGGTGCTGACAATGGTTTATTAGCTGATTTATAGGGGTAAATCAGGGGTAAATTGAGCTCCTCTTTAGAAAGCCTTGAATTCACAATGCCAAGATATGCTGAGCATAAAAACTCATGCGGGGGAAAAAAAAGGGCCAGAACAATACTGACGCTGTGTGGAGCCAGGTTATATATGCAAGCACGCAATCTCAGGAGGTCTGTGAAGAAAACACAGCATGCAATATGGTGGAAGGGTACATAACCACAGTATTACCTATTGTGTTGGCTCAGAAACATGTAAACGTTTCTGTGGAAAAAATGACACCAAAAGTAAAATGTTATTGCTTTGTGGGAGGGTGGAGAATTTAGGGAGAATTTTTACCAAGCCTAAACTCAAGTTTTCAACTTTGGCTTTCCTCTCAAGAAAACAGAAGAGCGTGAGAAGACATGAAAGAGAGAACAAAGTGTGTGTTGGTTTTGTTTGGACCACTACTTTTTGCAAAAGAAACCTTTTTCACCATATCTAGAAATCATATTTGTTTTCTGTATTTATAAATATATTGTATATTTATTAACTGTTTATAGAGACTTGTGTAAATGACTTTTATGTATGTATGTATGTGTATATATACAGACATGTACAAATTAAAGCTATTTCTCAGGTCTACCCACAAATCTAGAAAGAGCCAAACTTCACGCTGGAGAGCTTTTGATGCAAGCAGAAGAGCTTGAGCGTGAAACTGTGTCCCATGGCTTGTTCAGCGTGCTGTTACAGTGATATTAACAGCCACGAGGTTTAAAGCGAGGAATCAAAGTACCAGTCTCACAGAAAGGCTGGTTTTTGACCTGTCATTTCATGCCAGGAGCTGAGGATATCCATGTCTAAGATTGTACAATGCTGGAAAAAATTTCTCAGAAAATTTCAGCCTGCTGGAGGGAGAGGAAACCTGATGTCATATTCATGCTAAAGGATTTTTGTGTCTCTGGCTTCAAAGCTGCGATAACCTTCAAGGCTATGTCCAGGTTCTAGAGCAGATAGAGTCTGAGGCTGGGGACCTGCTGGAAATTGTTTTGTGTCTCTTGCCTCGTGCTACTCAGCTTTCTTCCATTGGAAACTGGAGCACAGAAGGTGGCATTATAGCATACATTAGTTCTTCATCTTCCTGTGTAGCTGAAAGGTTGTAGATGCATGTGCCCAGATACAGGAGCTGAGAAACACTCTTTTGTCCCAAATAGCAGGTGCTGCCTTTTGCAGCTAATTTTACTTGCTTTCCATGGGGAACAGAATAACAGCCACATGGGGAGAAGTTAGAAGACTTAGAAGATAAATTCCTCAGACCTACTCAGGAGGCAGGGTAGCTTGGCTCCGCTGGCGCAGGGGGCACGGGAAGCCCATCTCCTCAGCAGCGTGGCTCCAAGCGTCCATGTACACACCAAAGCAAGCTCGGCACACACACTTTCCTCCCAACAGTCTGTGAGGCACTGACGATATCTTTCTCATAGAATAAACCTCTTGCTTCAGCCAAATGCAAACTAGTAGCTTGTACACAGTCTGAAGAGGCAGCCTTTTTCCCATAGATGAACAGGTTATAAAGCTCTAGCATTTGTAAGTGTTTTGGCTGATGTTTTTACTCAGCCAATTCATGTAAAACAAATAAACAAACCTCAACATCAAAACATTTTGTAGTACTGTTCTCCAAATAACCAGCCATAGTGAGAATGGAACACATCAGCCTGCAAGACTGCGAATTTTATGGCCCAGTGCATCCTCTCTCAAACTAGCCAGCATGTCTTCTCTCAAGGGATGCAGGATTGTTCAGCCAGTACGGTGATCTGACTACATAGTGTATAAGAGAAGCCAGCAAGAACAATGTGCAGCATACAGATTCGTGGTGGTTGGTTTGTTTTTTTTTTTGTACAACAGTTTTGTTCTTCTACAGAATTTCTAAAAGTAGTGACTTTTTTTTTATTTCATAGAAGTCCTTTTTTTTGTAAGTAAGATAGCATAGTCAGCTCTCTTCCTAGCTGCTGTTTTGCTTACACTCCGTCTGAAAACTTCTGTGCTTGTGAAACTCCCTGCTTCAGTAAGAGAATGTTTCTGGCCTGCGTGGTTGCTGTGGGAAATCAGAAAACATGAACCACTTGGCTCAAAAACCAAAAGAGAATGGAGAGAATAACACATGATTTAAACAAATTGTGTGTTTGTGTGAGTTTAGCTCACAATGTGTCAACATCTGGTGTGATGTGCAATAGACCATCTTTCATCCCCTCATTTAGACAACGTTGATGATACGGGGTCAGTCTGGCCTGAGACCTGAGATGAGCTCCTCGGTACCTCTCCAGTCCTGAAGCCAGAGGTCCTTCCACGCTGGCTGAGGGTTTGCCCAAATCTTCCGTCAGAGCCCTCCGGGAGGAGTCTGGCTAGAGATGCCCGTCTAGCAGCTGCCAGACAGATGCTTGCAGGCACCTCTGGAGAGGCTCAGTACAGAAACGGGAAATCCCTGCAAGCATGTAGCTTTGCAAATGAAACCAGGTTGCTTTCAACCAGGTGAGAGCCTGATGGATGGTGCTGCTGTGCCTCTGCCCCTTCTCTGGGCGCTTATTCACCAATGAGGGTGGTGAAACACTGGAACGGGTTGCCCAGAGAGGTAGTGGAGGCCCCATCCCTGGAAACATTCAAGACCAGGTTGGACAGGGCTCTGAGCAACCTGATC
>Ga0065711_1009298_pt1 | contig 15556 bp, 9 predicted proteins | sample Hoacrofraction12_FD_59098 | JGI IMG/M metagenome (GOLD analysis project Ga0065711, IMG submission 59098) | Hoatzin crop microbial communities from Cojedes, Venezuela - Epithelial fraction 12 v2 (version 2) | ecosystem: Host-associated > Birds > Digestive system > Esophagus > Crop | place... | reverse complement strand
AGAAAGGAACTGCTAAACAAATAGAATACAAAAAAAAAAAAAAAAAATACACTCTATAGTCCAAACTTTTTCTAAGTAAGAAGTATCCACGCCATTCCATTCAGTCCCTTCATCACTCTGAATTACAATTACTGACCCTGACCTAAATTTATAACTGTCATTGTCAAAACATCCCAAGCATCGGAAGCTGTTTAATTCAGGCAAGCTGACATCCAAATCCATAACAAAGATTTGGAAATCACTGACTGTGCTCAAGACATGCACTCAACAAAAGCACCATCACATCCCTTCCATCTGGAATGCAGTAGACCCCTGTGCCTTTGAAAAGCATGTGGAGGCCCAAGACTGAGAGACAGAAGTAGGATACTTTCCGCCTTTTTTTTTTAAGCGAGTGCTGAAGCATTTCCAATCAACGCACCAAGAGGGAGCATGTTTCCAGCAAGGACACTTCTAAATTGCTGAATTCTCTGCCACGGGATGCTGTGGAGGTGAAAACCATAAACAGCCTCGGAAAGAAGTACGTCACCCCACGTACACTGTCTCCATGGCTGCCCATTCACATGACTGTCCGGAGCCAACCGTCAGCTCCAGGTGATCACTGACTTGGAGGAGGAGCGCCACCACTTGCATGCCTAGTCCTTATTCTCCCATCCCACACACAAACGCTGGACCTCAGACCTAACCAACTGTGAAACCTGAAACGCTCCCATGGTAACATTTATGTAAATACTTAGGGTATCGGGTGTATTTAAAAAAAAATGCTTTAGGTAACATGCTGGAAGGAAGACTTTAACTCAAGACACAAAGGCAAAGAAAAAGGTGGGCTGAGTAGTCACAGCAGTTCATTTTGCCCTTGAAATTTGTCTTCCCTTGTTCAGCCCCATCTCTGAAACCAGCAGAAGGTTGGGACTGTCTTCAGTCCACAACAAGCTAACGCCTACAGCTGTGCATTAAAAAAGTATCTATGACAAAAAAAATGCTTTGGAGTGTATTCCAGTCGTTACAAAGGTTGAGAGTGTTCCACAATAAACAAAAAATTGTAGTCTTACTTCTTTGACCTTTTTTTTTTTCCCCTTCCATCTACCACGATAGACCACGGGCTAGAACAGTGTAAGGGCAAGGTGTTGCATGGAAGAGAAAGATCTTTTTCTTTTTGACACAGATGGCTTATCTTGCTCTCAAGCTTAGGCCAGATGGGTCATCAAAACAGGGTGTCATGCCAGAATTTATTCCCAGACTGAAATGGATATAGCCGAGGGGATTTCTGTTGTTGTTCATTGGTTTTGTTTTATTTTCCTGCTTTCCTCAGTAACCCAAGGCACAGCCAGCCTACAAGGTTTATCTGGCTTTCTCTTACTCATTAGACCCCAAGTCGTATATTGGTAGGTCTGCCTTTTTATCTTAGACACCCAGGAGACTAATCTTCCAAAATACTTTGTTAGGATTTGTACAGTGTACCTGTTACAAATTTAATAACCTACAGTTTGGAGGAAATAAGATTAAAAGATCTAACGTATTTTTGGACCTCAAATGTAATCAAAATTTACTGAAATGCCTCTCATATCCCTTTCATTGGATGTGAATCAAAGAGTTTTGTCCAGCCCTCTGCTGTAAGACATTCCTTGGTGAAACAGAGTCTCCTTTTGGTGAAATACAGCTCTTCATTCTAAAAAGCTGCAATGCCACTGTGGGGGAAAAAAATAATCAAGAAAGATGGATCTTAATTTAAATGTAAACAATGGAAGTAAATATATTATGCATACGCCTACTTAGACCAAGAATGAAACCCTATTTGTAAAACACAAATCCAGCTTGTCAGATCAAGATGGAGCAGCTCTTTCAACCGCTCTGTCTCCCAGACATAATCATGGGGTGGCAGGAGGAAACATTTCTCCCAGTGTGACTACTGAACTAATGAATTATCTGTCTCAAGTCCTTGTTTTTTGCATTATTTATATTCCATACACTAAATTTGTAAGGAAGATTAGTGCATCATCTGGCCTGGGCCACAAACAGGCATAAAGGAGACAACCTCCTGATTAAAATCTCATTTCTTTTAAGCAGAGAGTAGGAAACAGCTATTTGTTCAGGACATGCAGACCTCCAGTCTCCTAATTAGTCTACATCAATCATTAGAGGTAGATAGCCTGGCCAGACCTAAAGTTATTTAAAAGCATCTCTAAGATAAAATATAATACAGCAAAGCTGCAGACACTCAGTTCTGTATCCTCCACAACACTGTAGTGGAAATACAGGCTCTCATTAGGTCAGAGTGTCAGAATTAATCATGAGCTCTGAAGCAAGTTTCTAATTTTTGTTATCATAAGGCTATGACTAATACTGGAATTCATCCGGACAAATCTGGATGTCTGCATTGGAGCTAGCCACCCCAGCTTCTTCTGCAGTTTGGCAAGGATCTCGTCAACAGAGAGTCAACAGCATCTCAGGTGCAATTTGTCAAATTTTAACCTCTAGAAAGGGCACAAATGAGTTGCAGCCTAATCAGTTCTACTTGATTCCACAGAATACAAAGGAACTAAGAGTGATTGATCCAGAAGTAAATATACACGCTTTTGATGCCTACGTTAGATGAGATGGATTTCCCAATCCCAGCTTACATTACAGCTGCAAAGGGCTGAGGTTACAGGGAATCTGTCATTTCTATTAAATCTATAATGAACAACATTACTAAAAAACACCACTACAGTAGTGAAGAGACGTCTGCAGCATCCAAACTCCGTTTTCACCAGGTGGTCTTTATAGCTCTCTCAAGAAATCATCTGCTATATACAACTTTTTTTTTTTTCCATGTGAAATGCGGCTGATGGGTGTAAGACTGAGCTGACTATTTCCTGCTTTTAGAATAACGGAGTGTGCCATAGCAATTACACCTACACTTATGTGCCATCTGGACAAGCGCTGTCAGTGAAAAATAAATTGCAGATGAGATACCATTACTTTTTAAATAACTATTTTCAGTTCACATTAAGGGCAAGTGTCTTACTAAACTCCAAATGTACACTTAGTGCTGCACTTGTTAAACAAGCAGAAATTTAAATGAAAAAAATACCAAGACATAAACTTGCAGAACATCAGAGAAATGTTTTTGAGGTAGAACTTGGCTAAAATAAATGATCACAACATCGTTTCAGAGTTTGCTCAAGCTGGAACTCACGGTTGCTCTTTCTGCGTTTCATACAGCTGAATTAGAATCACCTTGCCAGAAATGTCTGTCTTCCCCAGTATCAGGGTGCATAATGCAACAGCCCTTAAAACATACACACAAGTTCATCAACATCTTTGCTTCTGCCATACAAACCAAGGGCAATCTTGGTCAATAACTCATGTGTGAACCACTTGAGATTTTCTGTCCTGACAAAAGACTCATCTGTCAGTACTGTACTCATGAACTAGTAAAAATGGAAAAACACTATATATATCCACATAATAGATGAAAACAGTCTTTAGGGAAAATGTGGAAAGAATATATTTCCTCAAAGGATTCCAAAGCATTTGACAAACATTAACTCAATCTCAGAATCTCCCTGCGGGTAAGCTTTATTTAGAGAGTATTTTACTAATTGGTAATCTAAGGTATAAACTACTGCAAATCACTCAATGGCAAATCCAGAGAACTGAAGAATTCAGATGCTGATGTTTACCTACTACTGCAAACCTCCTGCAGCTGCCAACAAGAGAAAGTCTACCAAATTTATAGACTCGTAGACTGATTTACATTGGAATAGACCGCAGGACATCACCTGGCCCAGCCCTCTGGTCAAAACTGGGCAAACATAGATCAGGCTGCTCACAGTCTCCTCCAGGCAAGTTCTGAATATCATTGAGAACAGAGACTCCACAAATGCTCTGGTCAGCCTGTTTCAGTGCTTGACTGCTCTCATGGTGATATTTTTTTCCTTTGTATCTAACTGGAATTGTCCTTTTTGTAAATCATGTCCACTGTCTCTTCTCCTTCCACTGTGCACCATCAAAAAGAGACTTTTCTATATCCTCCATCCAGGTAGATGTAGACAGCCACAAAATCTCCCTCCATTTTCTTTTCTGAAGACTGAACAAACCCAGGTCCCTCAGCCTCCTCTCATGCGCCATCCCCTCCAGCACCATGATCATCTTTCTCGCCCACCAATGGACTTACTGCAGTATGTCAACATCTGTCTTGTATCTGGGAGACAAGACAGGACACAGAACCACATTTGTTCATCTTGCAAATATAGTCCAGGATGTGGTGGGCCTTCTCCATCACAAGGGCACGCTGAGTTGGCCTGTTCAATCTCTTCCACATGAGATTCCCACCAACCCACTTTTCCAGCCTGCTGAGATCCTTCTGAATAGCAGGCCTGTTCTCCAGTGTATTTACCACCCCTCCCAATTTGGTACCATGCACAGCGTTGCGGAAGGTGCACTTTCACCCACCATCCATCTTGTCAGGTTAAATACTATCAGCTCCAACATTGACTCCTGATGAGAAGACACTATTAACCAGCCACTTAGATGGCCTATGCATTGCTGATCATTCTCTCTTTCTTACTAGCGGGAAATCTGGCTGAGCTTTGTCTCTCCAAATTCAATTTCCCCCTACTTCAGCAACATCTCAAAGCTGAGGGCTGAAAACCTGCTATTCAGCTTGCTCACTTTTTTCATTATCATGAACTGCACCATCTCACGGTTGCTGTAGCCAAGGCTGTCAGCAACCTTCACATCCCTAACCAGTTCCTCTATATTTATGATTAGTAGATACAACAGAGTACCTTCAATCTTCAACTTGCTCATTGCCTTTGTGAACAGATAATCCTCACTCTCTTGAGGAGGATTTAAGGCCCTTCTCGCTAGGTTGAGAAGCCTGTTGGCAAAGATGCTCTTGCCTCACTTTGTCAGATGGATCCCGCCTCTGCAGCAGCATTCATTACTCACCAGGTCCCTTAGTTACAGAAGCCAAAGCTCTGACTGTGAAACCAGCTGCACAACCAGGTGTTCAGCCACAGGATGCACGAACGTCTACCTGTGCCTTTCCCCCTCACTGAGCTAACTGCAGAGAACACAACCCCATCCCTTTCACCTTCACCCAGAGCCCTGTGCACACATCCAATACTTTCAAGGTCTCCCTCAAGGGCACCACTGTGCTCAGCAGCCAGGGTAAGAATCTGAGGGCTAGGCTATTGTGAGAGAGAGATCCATTATTTGAAAGTAATGCTTGGTACAAGATCCTGTACTTTTTGATACAACGTGAATTAGAGACTCAAATATTTATATATGTGTGCATACATAAATTTAATTTTAAATTCTTTCTGAATGTTAGCTGCACATCTTTTAGCATCAAGAATACACTGTCAATTTTTTTAGAAATACCAGATTCATTCTAATTCTTATTTGGTGTGAGAAATAGCTACACAAAAGTTTCTCATTTTGTCCTGGTCAGATTGGCTCAAGGATGGTGTAGGCAAAGTTACTGATACTTGACGAAAGCACATAGTGCGTTATCACTGTGTCTACCTTGGTTATGCTAAGCTACATTCAGTTTCTCTTTTTCCTGTCACTGTCTGTATCCCATTAGTCACCCATGCAACAAGCTCTTGACTAATGTACAGAGGATAGACACATAACACATCACTGAGTTGAAAACTGAGTATAAGCATGGCTACATTCATCATTACAGAGCTCTAGAGTGTAACAACCTGAAGTAATGGCACGGTTGACAAAAGAAGTCAGTGGATGTTACCTAATTTTTGTCTTTGAGGGTCACTTTTCGAAAAACCTTCAGATTACATTTACCTAGAGTTCAAGAGTTATGGGAGAGTTAGCCATATTTCCTAAGTCCAGCTACACAGATCCAAATCATCTGGTTGCCTCCGGATAGTATGAAATTTCAAACACTCAAAACTTGAAGAGGATTTTATATCAAATATACTGACATGACTGGGACCTGAATTCTTTTAACTGTTATTGATATTTTTCCCACCTCTTATTCTTTCTATCAGCTGTAATATCTACTTATTGTTAAAGTCTCACGCAGTAGAGGTCTAGACGTCCCCACCTACCAAGGGAAAATGTATGCATTACTTCCCACAGTGAACCTTGTTAATTCTCTCAGAGATTATTTTTCTACAACAAAAATATCGCCTGGCACTGTGTTTCCATTATACTCTTTATTGCTACTCACTCATTAAGTTCTCATTAAAAGAATTTTAAACATTAATATTTTCTAGAAAAATACACCGTTGACATTATTGCAAATAATAGCAGCTTTTAATGCTGGCACTCAGGAGAATGTCTGAAACCGTCAGGTTAAATTACACAACAACATAACGTTTATAAAATAATAACATAATAGCCTTCATTTTCTTCCCCCCCCCCCTCAAGTATAAGGACATACAGCTCTGGTTAACATACACACTGGCACTCAGAAACCAAGGGTAATGCAGGAGGAAGTGGGAGCATGAATAAAGAAAGAGAAAATGTCTGTTTGGGGCGGAGAGAATGATGTTCTATATTTGTTTTCATTTTTAACTCTACACAAAAACCACTCTGATGAAAGAATCATACTCTGAATTTACAGTAGAACTAAACGTAAAACGGCTTGAAGCACTGTGTTGATTTTCTTTTTCTCTCCTGGAAATTCAGTGTTTTATTATTTCCAAAGCTGTGCAGCAGAATAGCAATGTGGAGCACAGGGTATCACAGTGGCTGCTTAGTACATTATTAACTACAGAAAGAATTGCCCATGGAATTGTGCCTCATTTGGAATAATGATTTAAAAAGAAATCATGACTAGACCAACTGAAAGATTTAGTGCATTAAGTATATTTCAGATAGGCTTGCAGGCACATGTGGCAGAGATCTGTGGTCTAATGTAGACAGAAATCTTTATCATAATTCAGAATATGTTTTATTTAATTGCTGACCCGCTGTAAAATCTGTGACACGTCAATGTCCATGCCTGCATGTGGTCTTGGCCTTGCTGGACTTGTCAATGACATGATCAGACTCAGGCGCCAAGAGCCGAGGAGGTAACAAAGGGAGCAACTGACTTGTGCTTATCTTCTCAGACAGAAGAAAAGGGGGACAGCCCACCACTGTAAATCAAGTGATCTCCCGGATGTGACGGAGGCCGTGCAGCCAGAGGTTGCTTAAACATTTGGCCCTCCTGAGCACATACCAAGACGTCCGCTCTGTCATCCAAGAGTCCCACTTGTGACGACACGACATTCCATGCCAAGAGACAATCGACACATAATAATTGACTTAGTCCCACCTCGCAAAAAGATTTTCAAACATATAAAACCTGGCACTTGAGAAGTCTCTTTGGGAGGAGGAGCCAAGGGAGAACTTTACCTGACGGACGGGTCGATGGGCCTGAATGTCTCTTCCCCCCCCAAGCAGGGACTCCTTTTTGGTAAGAGTCGCGCCTCTGACTTTGTCAGACATATCCCCAGGAAAACATTGTTAACTAAAGCGCTAAACCGTTACCTGTGAGCTCAACTTTTGTAGACAGTGCATTTATCAACGGCAATCCTGAACCTGTGATACCTGTCGCTTGAATAACTTACCTATGGTTTCAACTTTGCGAAACTGTTTCAGTGAAAGTCCTTGGAGGGACTCTGACAGGCAAGCTGAATCTCAGAAGTGGCTACACACTTCACCCTTTAGACATAAACTGCTGACGAAGTCTGGGACTAGGAGTAGGTCCAGCCGCACCTAGACTTTCCTCTGAGAGAGAGTTCAGAACACAAGGGGGTCTGCTCTGAACCTCATGACTCAACGGGAGGGCTCTCCTTTTGCCGCTTATCAGACTCCCTCAGCCCTTGTAACGCAACACTGTTCTCTTTCCATCCTTTGATAGCTCAGAAGACAAAGGAAGAAATGCTTCCTACAGAGGAAGGATCTAAAACAATGAGATGGACCCCTATCTTAATTGAAATCTGTATGCTCTATTATAATAAAAATCAGCAACACAGTTATCATTGTTATCATTGGATAGTTATCGTTAGAGCTAACCAGAGAAACTTTAATAGAACTAGTCTAAAAGAAAAACAAGGTCTATTTCCACCTCTACTCTGTTTTGCAATAAAATTGGAAACTGTACTCACAGTGTCAAGCTCCCAAGTTTGATGTTTCAGAACAAACACTTTTTTTCTTATTTGTAAATTTCTCTTCATAAAAAAGAAATACTGTAAAAATAAGTCTGATTGATCCTTAAGAAAATTAATGCAGAATTTGCTTTTTACAAAGAATATTTTTCAACTTTCAGTTTTCTAGTTGAAAGAAGTCAAGTTCTCCAGATCTTGAAAAATTACATAAAATTTTCCATCCTTTATGCAACTCTAGCTACACCTGCAGCCACATCAACATTTTCTACTGTTGGTTACAAGCCTGCATCTGCAAAGCAGTCATTTCTGATTCCACTTTTAAGAAATAGCACTTTGTAACGCAGTAAGAGATCTCTTGGAGCTCAGCGCTGGCCAAATTATATAAACATACAACATTACGCAGCGACTGTGTGACAGAGAAAACTGCAGACCCTGCTTTTCTTATTTCTTTTATATTTGTTATTCTGAGTTGTGGCTTGCTGAAGTCTCATCCCTACAGCCCTCAGTCAAAAGCTTCTTGTTTACACAAAAGCTCAACGGAATCTCAGCAGTAAAGTACAAGCAAAAAGGAGGGAAAAATCACAGAAATGGATATTCAAGGGCATGGTCGCTCAGGGGTCTCACTCTCACCAGAAGCTCGCATTCAAGACTATCAATCAAAGCCCCGTAAGAACACTCTCATGTGGCTGAAACTTTGCAGGGCTGTTGCTACAGCGTGCTGCTGGGGAATTGTCTGGCCAAAACCCCCCTCGCAGAGGTACAGCGCAAGAGCCTGGGCAAAGCAGCCGCACCATTTGTGTCCCTGAGGCCAAAACACCCTTTCTTCCTTCTTCCTTCTCAAATGAGCACGAACAACAACAGCAGGGGAAAGAGAAACCCGCTCCTGCAACCCCCATTTAACCATAGCCAAGGACCCGCAAGGCCCTTTTCAGACAGGGGCGATCCTGCGCGGCTGCACGCTGCAGCCAGCGTGCTGTGAGCAGCACAGGAGGAGAAGCGGGTTACCTGAGCACTCACCTGCGCCTGGCCTCTGGCCGGGACTGAAACCCACGCACTTCCGACAGCACCCTGTCTCTGATGAAGCAGAGAAAGTGGCGGTAGGAGAAGGAGTAAGGGAAAGCCATTTGCATTATCCTCTCCCATCACAACACAGTTCAACCTTTAGATAACACTTTTCTAATCTTCCAAAGGCTTAACAACTACTCAAATATAATAACCTTTATATTTGGGTGCCTGTAGCTAGCTACCATGATAAACATGATGAAATAGCTCTGCATCGACAGCCTCAGCTGTGCTCCACATAGGAACCGCTGATGCCAGAAGAATTCTGAGTCCACTGCTTTCCTCCTGGGGCTGATACACATTTGCTCTAAGCGAGTAAAAGAGGTAACCAACTTCAACGTGTAGAACAGGAGACACAACAGCAGAGGTTCACTAAAGAAATGTGATTGCATGGGTTTTTCTTCTTTCCTTCTACATCTTGTGATACTGCAGTGACCGTTCCCTTTAAATGTCCCATTTGTCGGCATTAAAAATTGCTTACTACTTGGCAGTATAATACTCTTCAAAAGGGAAAGGGTAATTCATTAAATACTAAAATATCTGAATTGACCCAACTAATGCATGAAATACTTAATGTTCAACAGAAGATAGGAAGTGCAAGTCTTACACACTTCCTTGAGGTCCATCTGATATTGTAATATTTGATAATCTCCGTGTATCCTTCTAACAAGAAATTATTTTCCCTTACAAGTTTATCTCCAAAGTTGAGACACACATATGTATACCCATCTATGTATATTTACATATGCATTTTATGTACATATAGTCCCTCTAAGGAAAAAAGAAGTCAAATATTATAGCAAATCAGTAACCTACAGTATGAATTCCATGCTCCACATCACATTGAAAACATAAATAAGATGAAGAAACTTGACCCTGAACTGAAGTTAAGAACACTTCTATTATTCTCTCTAGACTTTTTGAATATACACAAAAAATACCAGATCTGTAACTGTTTTTCCTGTTCACGAAGCTATTTGTGTTAGGCTCCTTTCTAGAAACTAGGATATTTAAAATATTTACTCCTCCTGTCTCTAAATTATGAGGATGTTGTGGAGAGACATTTTCTGTTTAGAAAAGACAATTTCTTCCCAATGTCACGAATATATTTATGCTTGCTACAGTTTTTGTATCACAAAGTGATAAAATAGTAGTTTCATATGAAGATCTGAAGAAATCAGACTGAAATTTGAGCCTTAAGTTTATTTACAGCAATGAGAATTTAAACAAAGGATAAAAGCAGACAATACACAAACCAGACAACCATAATTCGCATAATTGTGGAACAGCATCAAAGAACTTTTAAATGAAAGAGGATTACATCTTCACTCATCATTGCACTCACAATCTCTGGTAGAACTGGAAATAAAAAACAACATTAATGAGTCCTTAACTACTGCTTTAATTGTAAGACTAAGCTCTCTCACAAAATGAGAGTGGGGGAGAACAGAAGACAAGAAACGGAAAGAAGTTAACTCTTCTCTGCTGAAGACTGATGACTGTTTAATTTCAGGCTGTGCGTCGAATATACAGAAAACATTTTTACCTGATTACCAGTTTCTACATTAGTCTGGATGGACTTGGACTTGCAACACATAAACAAAAGGGTACTGTTTAAGTGTTCTCTTACCTTTCCAAAACTATTAGATTTTCTCACATAGCATGATGAAAAAGCAACATAGAAACCTTATTACTGCTTATTATTTTGTCTTCTACTACATTTGGAGGTGGTGTTTGTACTATATGAGCTATTAAACCGCAAGTGTTAGATATATTTCAATGATACCAGTATACCAATAAGAACTTGTTTTTGTAGCTGGGGGCTTCAAAGTTTAATAAATATTTCTAATGTACTTTGAGTTGCTATACAAAGTACTACTGGAGTCAAATAAAATATAATCGTATTAATAAACTGCTTTTCCTGGAGATAGATCCGTCAGCTCCCAGGAGAAGGAAAAACAGCAGTCACTAAGTAATATTGGAGGAAATGTTGAACTCAAGCAGATGACTGCTATTTGGGCAATGCCAAACTTAAAATTTTATTTTGCTTATCTGTTTCCATTCCCACTTTCAACTTGAATCTCTACTCACACTAAGATGGTGCAACATAACATCTGAGATGCGGGACAGCTTGTCCCTATTATTCTTAGATTTTAGCAGACAAGATTTATTTGCCGCAGAAGAGGAGCACAAATCATTCCTCCCCTACATCTTTCAAAAAATAACATTGATCTGGCCTACTAGGACATTTTGCACCTGCCAATGTTCTGGAGAAAATGAACCTTTGGCACATTTGGGGCAGAATCATCTTTCCATTTCACCTACAGATGGCCTAGCACTGTGGCACATCAATTTTGATTGGGATATCCCATCATTATGGCAGAACAAACAAGTTTTGAGACAAGCGTTGTCCCAATACTTTTTTTAAAAAAATACTATTTTCAAACAGAGCATTAGAAATGTTGTTGATGTAGCTCATAAAGTAGAAGAGTAGTATGCAGAAAATAGTTTCTTATACCATTGTTAGCTAAAAAGTCCATCACCCTTTGTGAATATAAGCTATTGCCAAATGCATAATACAGGTGATACTTTCATTAAGTTACGCACACATAAATCTGGAAAGAAAATTAAAAAACCTCTATACACTTCAATTACTCAGAGAAGTCAAAGGGAGGAGAGAGAAGAACACTGAGCTGAAACAATTCCCCCCAACCTCCCTTAACAAGAGAAATTTGTTCTTCAACTGGTTTAATCAAAACGTCCTATCATTTCCCTGCAGAATTCTCTCTTGCTGCTTCAGCAGAAATTCCATTCTCCCTTTGCCCTTCAACATGATGCTGTCTCGCAAGAGACCGTGGCCACTTCTATACTTTATCACCATCAAAATCCTTGGAAGGCCTGTTTCTCGGACATTTGAAGGTTTGCCTGTCTGCTAAATTAGAAAATGATTCAGCACTATAATTCTCAAATATATTTTAAGCTCACTGAAAGCACAGACCCCAAATGAGTAGCTCCTTTCCCAGAGAATAAGGCACTGTTGAATTGAATAAAACTTAACCGGTAAGTAAGAATTTGTAGGATTTTCTCAAGAAAATTCTGGAGTTTTAACATGTAGATAAGCATTACCAAAACAGACATTACAATCAACATACTACTTAAAAAAAAAAAATCAACAACAGTATAACCATCAAGACAATATACAAAGGCAGCAAATAGTTTCCGTCTGGGTGGAACTACTACAGGAGAGGGTAAGATGAAAGAAGTTTAGGTAAGCTGTGAATGGGTGCTCCAAGATTTTTATTCAACATCTCTATATATTGATGAGTATCTGTCATAAATACCAATTTTGCAACTCAATTTTCCCAATGATCCATGTGAAATCTTGTCTAAACTTGCAGTACAACTAATACTTTACCTATTTCATCACCTAGAGAATCCAGATTTTACTCATGTATTGCACAGTATATTAAAAAAAATAAAAAATAATTAAGTAACTTGTTCTTTATCTGCAAGGAAAAAAAGTTCTAACAGGAGACAGTTTTAAATGCTGGAGGGGCAAAGGTGACCGAAGGGGATAAGAAAAACGTTACCAGCTGCTCAGCTAGTAACCATTTATACACTGAAAACAGATAGATGTGTTTCCCTGCCTACCTGCTCATCGTTTCAGAGCCTCCTGTGAAAAGGACATACAACTGTCTACACTCCGAGCAAGAGTCCACAGTCACACTTGCCCCTCTCCCCCTCCCACCCAAATGAATCCACCTGGGAGGCCCTGCAAAGCAGTCAGAGAATGAAAGGCAGAGACTTTGGCGAGCTCCTCCCAAGCCACCACTCGCTGAGCATCCTGTCATAACAAACGCGATCCGGTCATGTTTCACATGTTATTTTTTAACATAATTTTTAATTATTCCATGTAAATGTTCCCTTCCCTTTCCATTTTTCCTTTATTTTCCCTCTGACCCAGACTGCCACTGAAGTACCACCTGTGCACACCCGAGAATGGAAGTACAAATCTAGGTTTGGTTCCTGGTTCTTTAGTTAAAAATACAACGCTCATAACTGTACTGAGGTTTAGGAAGGAGATTAGAAATGCATGTCAAAGCCTGGTTTAACTAGTTTCTCCTCCAAATAAATAGTGCCCTTCAATGAACAGAAGGGGCACCATTCATATCATTGCTTAGACAAAAACACAAGCTCTTCCTCTGCACAGACCAGGAGTAGCTTTGCTCTGATAAAGTTCTACTGGCAGGTTAAAGGCTGATTTCATTTCTTGGTAATACTCAACCGCGCACCCATTTCAAATGATTTGTATTCTCACCTGTATCATTCTTGGAGACTGTATTTTATGCAGATATCTTAGTTTTAAATTCAAAAATCTATTACAACTGCAGACAGCCTTTGAAATCAGGCAGCATGAAAATTCAGAAACACAGAATGCGGATTAAAGATAACAGGACTTCTAAAATTAATTTTCTGGGCCCTGGTGGTTTTAGCAATAGTAAATAAAACATACACGTATTTTCAAGGGAATAGGTATCAAAAAATTTAACTTTTACACTGTATGGCAACTGCCTACTTTAAAACCGTGTCTTAAACTTTTCTCTAACACTATTAAAAGTGTGGCCAGCTTCTTAAGCAAGGCCATGAATTAGGCAAGGCATTACTTTATTTACGCTAACTGGGAATCAGATGTGGTTGTCAAGGATGCACGTACAAGGGATATTGACTTCCTCAGTGAATCTGCATTCCAGGTTGTAATCCAGAGCCAGGTGGAATTCTGGTAGGCAGAAAAGTTTCTACAAATTTGCCACAAAATTTCCAACAAAAATTTCTGGCTGAAAACATTGTTTCAAATTGAAGAAAAATAAAGACTTTTGAAATAATGATGAGGTTGTATGCATTTCATTGCAAAAACTCAAAGTAAATATTTCAAGAGAAAAACATAGCAAGTGTGTTACAATCTTTTACTAAAAAGACTTGAATCTCACTTTCACTGTTCTTTCTGAACTTTTGTTTAGTCCCCTGTGAAGAGCAATAAAGAAAAAATACTTGCATCAGCTACGGATCACAGACTTTTTTCCTCAGATGGGGAAGTGCTGGAAATGCCAGAGCTCTCTGGATGGGTTCAGTTAAAACACATTACAGCAGTTTTCTTATTCCCATCAAGAACAGCACTTTGGAAGGGATGCCTTTGAATTCTGCCCGCTCCCAAAGAGCCGCACCAGGGCTATGAGAGAGCAAACAGGCCCGTTCTGGTTGAAGAACAACAGTCCCACTGAAAGAAAGTTCAGTCTCTTTTCCTCACACTGAATCTTTTGAAATGCTGGGTTTTTTTCCTCCTAGAAAGCCAAACATTTCCCCTCTTCAAGTCCTACCACTAACACATCAAAACCACTGGCTTTTTAAATGAAACCCACCAATCACATATTACAGAGACACAGTTCATGAAAAGAAATGACAAGGGGTTTCCTGCCACTATGTTTTGCTCAAAAATTGCAGAGAGAAATATTCCAATTATAACTGCTTTACTAGCATCTCTGAGAACACCCATTTTTCATATTGCTAATGTTCTAAAATACGGTGGGTACTTGAGGCTACAGATGCTCCACTCTAAAATGCAGAACGTCCATAAAATCTGTTTGTAAATAACAAGGAAGAAATAGACCATTAAGAAATGTGTTGGTGTGGAAGAACTGCAGCGCTGGGCAGGGCTCCCCCTCTCCCTTCCAGCACTCTTCTCCCCAGCCGCCTTTGGGTTCCCAGCAACCCCAGGACCTGCCATCCAGCTCCACCGGCCACATGGATCGGGAACCATCGGGAGCAGGCTTACGCCAGAATTCTGCCCTGACGCAAAGGCAAACCCCCTCATGGAGGTTGGGGAGGAAAGCAAGATCCCGACCCATCGACTCCACACACACCACTGGCTGCTGATCTGATCACAGTGCCTCTTCTCTCACTATCAAGCAGAATTAATACTGATTCTTAACACAGATTTTTTTAAGCGTAGGTAGTCTGGTCCACAGTTACTGTACCTTTTGGACACGGCTCACCTAATTCAGAGTGTAAACCTATTATTCCATATTCTTCACACTAAAGTGTTATGCCTTGAATTTGTGTGAGATAAAGAACTCATTGTAACTCATTTTAACTGCATGAATTTCTTTAAAGAGAAAGTACAGTGGAAAAACTTCAGTATACTACAGTTTTGAGTCAGTATCTGACAGTTCTACATTAAAGAGTATTGCAATATTTAGATGTTCAGTCTTTGCAGTTATTCAATACAAGGTAATGGCAGGCATGCCAACAGTATCATTTTTACTGCAGTATTAATATTTACTGCCCTAGCTCTAGGATGTTACAGGAATATACTGTGTAAAAGTGAAAAAAAA
>Ga0065711_1042216_pt1 | contig 15557 bp, 18 predicted proteins | sample Hoacrofraction12_FD_59098 | JGI IMG/M metagenome (GOLD analysis project Ga0065711, IMG submission 59098) | Hoatzin crop microbial communities from Cojedes, Venezuela - Epithelial fraction 12 v2 (version 2) | ecosystem: Host-associated > Birds > Digestive system > Esophagus > Crop | place... | reverse complement strand
TCTGAGGCTGATGGAGCACTGGAACAGGCTGCCCAGGGAGGTTGTGGAGTCTCCTTCTCTGGAGATACTCAAGACCCGCCTGGACAAGGTCCTGTGCAGCCTGCTGTAGGTGACCCTGCTTCGACAGGAGGGTTGGACTAGATGACCCACAGAGGTCCCTTCCAACCTCGACCATTCTGTGGTTCTGTGATTCTAATTCTGTCCAGGTTCTTGCTCATGCGATCTCCAGAGCATTGGCAGAACCAAGTCCTGAAGTCCCCCTGTGTGGATTTCCCTGAAGTAACTTGTGTTTGATTTAGATTGTATCTTTCAGGAAAAACAAGGTTAATCTTCATTTAAATATTGCCAGAGGCAAAGAACCCTTGTCCAGGAAAACTATCCATGTGATTGTTCCCACTCACTGTTAGAAAACTTTGCCTGTGCTCTGGATACACCTAATGACAGTTTCCAGCTACTGGATCTCTCCTGTGTTTATCTGGTGGATGATCAAAATTTTACTCCCAACCAGCATTGGGGTCACCCTGCAGCCATCTGTTTAAGAGACTGGAGACACCGAAATCCTGGGGTCTGTGACCAAAAGGCATCTTATTCCAATTCGTAAGCACTAGCATGCATGTTTTCCCTGCTTCGTCTACACATTATCAATCCGTTTGTGCTGCAAATACCAGACATGAACATGGTATTCCAGCTGTAATAACACAAAACCCAAATACCGGTGTGATATAACTTATTTTGCTGATGCCACAGCCAAAGAAGCCGTTTAGCCCTTTCAGATATAGAAACCCTGAAGTCTGGAAACTCAGGCTCAGCTGTGACTGATGTGTCCTTTTCGGTATGTCTGACCCTTCCCCTCCGCATGCATATCTCCCATCTTGAAACTATGCTTTATTATCCCTACAGGTATGCTTTTAAACTTTGGTCATGCTCAAATGTGTATCGTTCACCTCAATGCAATTTTGCAAACTGGTTTGCTCCGCACTGGTGACACATCCTTTAATTTCCACCTCTCCTCTCCCTTTTGGTGTCATCTGCAAAGCTTGTCAGTAATCCGCTCTGTTTCTTTACAGTCCTTGATAAAATATCAGTGGTGCAGGTGAAGAACCGGTTGTGCAGGGTTACAGGACCATATTGCGGTTTTCTGCCGTTAAAAAATAATTCAGAAGTAGTTACCACCTTGAAAGTTCACACAACACACCAGCCATCCCAGGCTGGGAAAGGGCTAGAGGGAAAATAAACAACTCACAGAAAAGCCGGCTGATTACAGGGGTCTGCCGGCAAGCAAAGGGAAGGGGTGCAAGGACTGAGGGCTCAATAAATGGTTGGGGAGGGACACTGAGCCCAGTGTCCCAGGATGGCACCCAGGGAGCAGAGCCAGCTGCCCGCGTTGCCCCGAGCACCCTGCCAGGAATACCACGGTGGTGTCTGAGGGATGATTAGTTAGACAACCATTTTATATGTGTCACATCGGGTTTGTAGTGTTCCGGTTTCTTAATCAACATGTCCTGCTGCAACAAGTTGAAGGCCTTAAAGAGGTCCAAGTGCTTTACATCAGCTTTGTTACATTTATCACTCATTTATCACTTGCAATCTCCTTGGTGAAAGGTAACAAGTCAGTTTGAAAGGGTCTCTTCCCATAAACTCCTCTTGATTGGCATTAATTATGTTTCCCTCCCTTAATTCTTTGTTAATCTGGATCCCTATGAGTCACTCCGTTATACTGCTGGGGCTCTTGTCAGGAGACAGGCCTATAAATACTTAGATCTCTCTCTCTACCTTTTTCAGAAACTTCCCCAACATTTTCTTTTTTTCTTTGGAGCTTCCCCACTGCCTAGGAAGTTACTGGAGACCACGCGCAGCTGTAGTGCTGTGCTTATGTATTGGAGAAGACACCCTTGATAAATCACCCTGACAAAGCCAGCCGTGTTATCTGTTCTACTGAAACAAGGGCCTTATAAACAACGAATGAACTCTACAATCATAAACAGCTTCTGCAAAAGGATGGGAAGAAATACTTCATTTGCATGTTTATCCTGCGTTTCTGTATCACGGCCTAGTACTGTGACTACAAAGGGTCTTTTTTAAATGCATGGATGATTTAAAAAAAAGATTTATGGAAGACCAGCCAGAGGGATGCATAGCACAGATGGGTTCTGTGTACGGTCACTAGCATGGTGCTTCACAGCACCTTTGCTCTTGTGTTAAACCACCTTCTGCCTTCCATTCTCCTCAAACAATGGCAGCCACCCAGGAGATGAAAAAACAGCCCCATACTTAGTACTGTTACTGGAGATGTGAGGTAACATCATTGCTTTTTGTTTGTTTGTTTGTTTCAGAACATCAAGGAGATGACAAATACATAATGTATTTGGGCTTGTTTCATAGGAAGAGATGAGCTGCTGATTTGAAAATATCTGCTAGAAGGTCAACAGCTTCAAACTGAATTTGAAAAATATCACACTAATGCTGTTGCCCCAGTCCTGATTAGAATTCACATCACACGAGAACAGAAGAACGCTTTTGGAGAGAGAAAGGATGTTTTATCATCTAAGCACAGGACAGTTTTCAAGAAGCCTACAAGAACAAAATTAATTAGAAGGCATGTTTTAATATCATCAAAATAAAAAGCAGGAATTAGGACTATCATTTCAAACACACACAAATAACAAACTGAAGTCCTGGATTTATCTGCATCTGGATTTATCTGAACAGGTATCTGAAGCTGCTGGTGAGGGCCAGGTTCCCCCCGGCCGCCCCTGCGGCGAGCCCGGCAGGCGCTCCCGGGCAGGGAAGATGTGCTCCCGGCTCAGGCTTTGGAGGAACGGGAAATCTTCGTCCCGAAATAGCCAGGCCACTGGCTCTGCTTCTTCCCGGCCATGAGTGCCAGTCACAGCTTAGCCTTTTTTTCACTGATGACAATAAATGCTTCCGGATTAGGTCTGCGGTCTGTATGAATCACACAGCTCGGTGTGACTTGCGTGAAGCGCCCGGTGCAATTCAAACCTGGTCAATGAGTAGTCCCTTTTGGCAGTGAAGTCTCTGCATGCTGCAGGTATTCTCCATGGAGAAAATTCAGCCTGCGGCATACAGCTGAAGAGTTTTCTCCGTATATCACGGAGTTTCTCTTTAAATAGTTTGCATCAATTTTCTTTTCACATGTTACACAGCATCACATGATTTGCAGGCAAACCTCTAACTACAACTGTATTACATTAATTACCATTCGTTGCTTTTCTTCCCTTTTGCCCTTCCCTTTTTTAGCCTGGGACTTCTCCTGGGACTTGTTGGACCAAAGTCTCCTTTCACCATTCATAAAAATGCCATCGGAGCTACCGCAGCCATGAGCTGCTGGGAGCAGGGCAGGCAGGGAACTCCAGGGACCCTCTTGCCTGGGCAGTGCTGCTTTCAGGGGGCTCTGCACCCCTCTCCTGCCCTCACTAAACCCCCACTTTGCCACCTTCCTTCTCCCAGGCCTCTTTGCTCCTCTGGCAACGGAGCGGTAAGCCTTGCTGGCAGGATTTACCCTTGCAAACATAGGATCCCGTTGAGCTAATAAATGCTTCCCGTCATTGCCCAAGGTTGCCAACAGTAACATTCCCTTCCCCATTTACAGGAGGTGTTGAGTATGGCGTTGGTACTGTTAACACCTTTAACGTTTCTCCCATTAACATTTTCTGCCCATAAAAGGGTTCTCGTATTTTCTGCCCATAAAAGGTTTATCCTATATTCTCTTGGTTCTGGTTTTACTTTCTGTTGTGGCTACTGAAGTTTGAGCCACCTGAACTTGGGCAGTGAGTCTTTTATTTTGTTTTAAAACTTGCCCGATTATTATAGATTTTTCAAGCTGATTTTGAAAAGCAGGGTAATACTGGAGAGAAATGCGGGGGCATGACGCTGAATGCTTTAGAAACCTTTCATATGTATGCTTTTTTTCAGTAGCAAAATGGGAAAAAGGAAGAGAGAACCAAAACACCCATGAAAAAGAGCCACCAATAATTTTTAATATGAAACTTCTCCAAGACTCGCTGAACAAAGGAAAGATTCCTCCCTCTGGAAGCCAGCAGAATGGAGAGGACTTTGCAGATTTTTGAAGATCCCGTGAATGCTTGCTCCTGTTTTTCAAACAGCTCTTACTGAAAGGAGTTTTGCGCATCTACATTAGCAGATGAAATGGTTTCCACCCCAGTAAGTGGGGAGATGGGAGCCGTGCTCGCTCCTGCTGCCTTGCCCGGGGAGGGGTAGGGAAGGACAGCATCGAAGGGCCGGGACTGGGTGGGCTGTGCGAAGCTTCTGCGGGGAGAAGAGGAAGGCAACACACGTGCAGGACGTGAAGGAAGATCTGACAGACTGGAAAAGCACACGGATCTGAGGGATGGGGAAGGAGCTAGTGGGTGGAAAAACATGCAGGCACAAACCCTGGGAGAATTTTCCTGTTGAGTAAATCCGCTCCTGTCATAAAGAGGAGCGAACTGAGAGGCCATGTTAGGTCCCACGCTGGGTGTGATCCTGGATGGTCTGAGTTCGTGTTTCCTGGTACCTCCTGGCCTCAGTGAATGAGCCACTAGGACACCCTTGAAGAGCAGGAAAATCATTCTGCCTCTTTGTGTGAGGCAGACGACCTGCTGGGGTATTTGTCCCCATGGGACATTGCTGAAGGTCTGAGGTGTCACCTGAGACCAAGCCTGGGCTCACCTGAGACCGAAGTCTGACTTCAATGAGTTGAGTGGGGATATTTGGAGGACATTAAAGAGATCCTTTAACAGGGCTGTCCATTAGAGGAAAATGCGATGCTTTCACAGGGCTGTGTTTGCTCCGTGTTTGCCATCCGGTGCCATATCCCGTAGCCCTCTCCATGGCATTATGCCCTTGGACTTCAGGACCTCCCTCATGGCTTCTCCAGGAAGACCCAGCATGGACTGGGAGATGGCTTGGGAAATGCACTCTGTCCTCGGCAGACGCAGCCAATGCACCTCGGCAGCGCTGACAAATGCTGTGTAAGCAGCCATACACGCACATACACATATTTATATCCCTGTGTGTGTGCACACAGATAACAGGAAACCACCTTCTGCTCCCTTCGTGACAGACTCTGCTGGTATCTGTAAGTGTGACACATGTTCCCCTTGGGAATCCATGGAGGCTGTAGTGTATAACAGAGCGGGATTTATCACATTCCCTAGCACGTAGGGAAAAGACTAATACAATTTTCTAAAGTACTGCACTGTTTTTGGGTTCAGCTATATGCTTTTAATATTTTATGTGTGTGAATGTGATGTACTGCAACGAAAACACCCTTATGTCTTTTTCTAATAAGTGCGTCTTTCAAAACAAGGAATGATGTCAAATGATGGAGAGGAGCTCTGGTTGTGGAAGGCACAAGGAAATGCATAAAAGATGAAGTCTTATTTATGTTTCTTGCACGCATGTGAAAAAAAAAACCCAACCAAAAAAACAACCCACCTACATTAGAGGAACGCTGTTCAAGCTACAAAGGAAATCAGCCGGCATGTGGCCTCTCTGTTCGTGCACATTAGGATTCAGGCTTTAATTCTGCTTTTCCAGAATTCCCCACGTCCAGGATGGGCTCTGGGGGTGCAGAGCTGCGCGTGGGAGAGGGATCCCCTTTGCTGTGCTGCCGGATGTGTGGAGGCTGCGGGGCCGGGGGGGAAGGTGTCTCCCCAGGAGGCTGCAGCCTGCAGACCGGGGTTCAGCAGGGGCTGCAGAACTCCCCGGGTGCTGAAGTCCAAGGGAGATTTGTGCAACGTCAGTGTGGAGCCAGCACGCTGGCCAGCGTGGAGAAAGGAAAATCTCAGAGCTGTTCGCCCGCATACGCCGATGGCGCACAGCCGTGCTGTGTGGTTAGCTGGGTTAGAGCAGGTACCTCTACCAGCAGCAATATAAATGCGTTAGCGCAACGAAGCGGGCGAACTTCCCCTAAGCTCGGCAGTTAAACTGCTTTAGGGCTCGTGCGGGGCTGCTTCAGGCAGCTCTCCAAGCAGGATTTTTGCTTAGCTGTTGTTCTGCAGGTGGGAACCGTCCGTTTTGTGTGCGGAGATGATCCTGGGTGGGGAGCCCCGAGGAGACAGTGAAACGAGAAATGTGCAGAGGCAGCCTTCGTTCGGCGTCTCCTAACTCTGGAGTGGCCGGCTGCGTACCCTCCACTTTCTGAAGGTCGCGTGCCTCTGCATGGGCACTCCTGAGTGGTGGGAAGCAAGATGGACATCCCCAGCAGGGCCTTGGTGACAGGGCCAGCAGCAGAGCGGGAGTGCCAAGGCCACCAGGCAGAAGTGTGACGGGAGCTAACAAAGCATTTGTCGCAGAAGAAGGCTGCCATCCACAACGTGTCAACCGACGTGAGACGTAGGAACAGAAGGTTTCAGCTGATGACAGAGGAGAAATGCAGCAGGGAATATTTTGGTCATCCCAGGCATTGCAGGGGACACATACTAATGGGGAGGAGAGACTCCTCTTTCCTCCTTCTGTCCCATGTCCTCTGAGGTCCGGCTCCTCCTTTCCCCCAGCTCCTCATCTCAACTTCCTTCTCCTCACCCGTCCCACTCCAATCATCTCAGACATTCTTACTCTGTCCCCACATCTCTTTACTTACTCATGCTAGAGCTTTCCCAAAAGGTCAAGGACAAAGCATACCATCCCTCAGCCTCACCCTTGCTAAACTACATTGACCAAGCCCTCCTGGTGTGGCCATCAGCCAGCACGTCCGAGGCCAGCCCAGGTGGGTAGAGCCTGGCAAAACATAAGCGACTGAAATAGGTCTTACAGCAAGAAACGCCGGGCCGTGCTGGCAGCAGGCAGTGATGCCAGTCAGCAGAGACCTCTTGTGCCCAAGCAGCCGGCGAGAATGGCTGGCAAAGGCAGGGCACGTTCCTGCAGGCTTCATTCCTGGTGGTCGTGTGGTTGTAGCCATCAGAACACAACTTGTGGATCCTTCTGCCCTGTTAATCTGGGAAAATAGTTGGCTTGCTTCTCACGAGCATCTCTCAGCGTCACCAGCGCTGGGCTTCATGGTGAGCCATTCCTGGGAACCGGATCGCCGTTGGGAACAGACACTGCTGCTGAAGCCGGTGTCTTCTGCTTTCCACCAGGCAAGGGTCTGGCTCTGAAATTCACTTCAGTTGCCCTCTCTCCTGAGGAAGCTGAATGCTTGCATGGCTTTGTGGGCTTGTAAGCATTTCCTAACTTAATAATAGGTCACATATTAATTCATCTTTTTGTTCTGCCTTTACCCTTTAGAAAGACGGAAGTTATTTTTCAGAAATAAAGCATTGCATATGCCACATGTGGGAAGTGGTGATTCTAGCTATGGACTGAGGGGGCAAAATTGTATAATTTATAACTGTATCATAAATAATGAGTCTGATGCCTGAGTTACTGTGATTTTACACTAGTCTAAAAGTGGAGTCATGAAGCTGAGAGTCAGCCCCAATATGTTATCACTCCATTGCAGAGCTACTAAACATTGGGAACCAGATCCTTGGCTGAAAAAGAAGAGTTTCATTAACTTTATTTTTCGGTTCAGCTAATGAGCCAGGCTGTGAATCCTTTGCATGAGTCAAACCCAGCACTTTTGCACCAGAAGGTAGGCTGGGGTAGGTGTGGAGTCCTGGATAGAAATCAAGGGCTGGCAAAATGTCAGGAAAATATCTGCTCATCCAGACTGCCTTCAGTGCAGCTACCCTGACTTGCCCCAACTGATGAGCTGGCCCTGAAGTCACAAGGCAGCACCCAAACCTGCAGCCTCTAATTTCTTTGGGAGACAGTAGTGCAAGGAAGGATGAGGTCCAAATCTCCTCAGTGGGTTCAGTTCAGAGAAGCAGATGTTTGCTCAGTCTTCCTCCAGCATGCCCACGTCTCCAGCAGCTCCGCTGCCATGAGGGACTGAGGCGTTTGAGCTCCATTCACGGCACATGCGTTGGAACGCAGAACATGGGCAGGGTGAAAAACCAACCCGAACCACAGCGGCACAAAATGCCGGGGTGCGGCTGCCCAGGTGCGGGTTGTGTTCTTCCAGCAGCCACAGGCTGTGAATGAGGATGGAAGGTGAGGCTGGCACAAGGTCCCCTCTCGTCTTGCCGGCCCCTGCCATGCTCTGTGCCGCTGGGGGATGCTGCCCGGCGCAGGCTCCCTCCCCAGTACACAGGCACACACGCCCCCCTTCTCAGCCTCTCGCGCTGAGACGAAGCCACGTGCCGTTTGCCCATGAGGGTTTATCCATCCTGATATCCTCAGGCTGCTGCGTCCCCACGCCACTGCCGGGAATATCCCCCCGCTCCCAGTGCTGCTGCCTGTGGGTGCCCCTCGCCCTGGCTGCCCCTCCGCTGCCAGCTCCAGGAGCTCCCCAAAGGCCCGATCCTCCTTTTGTGCCAGAGAGACAGCTGCTGTAGCCACTGCTGGCAGCAAAGTCCATTCTGACGTTGCCCTGCTTAAATGAGAGAAAACCCAGGCTCCTTCACCACGGGAGGAAGGCTTCCTGGCCGAGGGAAGAAGATATCCCCTCTGCTGCCCTCCTACCAACGAGCCCTTTCATTACTAGCACTAGTAGACCTTTCACTACAAGCACACAACAGGGAAAACCACAGGTTTGGATGCCAACCACAAATTTTCTAGTCTGATGAATCTCATATTTTTCATTTCCCCAGCAGTCCCTCTGGTTGCAGGACCAACTTCATGGCAGGACTCCTTCCTCTCCCTGTGCGAGGGGGATGGGATGATCTTTCAGTGGGTTTGCCCTTCCCTAGGAGGGGAGATCCCAAGGGCCATGGCTGCCATGGCTCCCCATCCCCAGGGCCAGCCGCCGCGTGCTTTCCCAGTGAGGTTACACAATGGCTGTGGGGAACGGCGTGTCAGGACAAGGCGTGTGAGTCACAAAGGTACCAGAGTCTTATACAACCCCGGCACACATCTTTGGAGTGCGCTTCAGCTGAAAGGGCTGTCAGGAGCCTTGACAAAAGCGACAGCCTCGGAGGAGCAGGGCAGAAGAAAGCAAATACTGCAGTTCCTTTTCCCCCTCTCCTTATATTTGATCCTTCTGCCAAGACCTTTTCCGTATCCAGGAGGCCCTGGGTAGTCGGAGGGCCAGGCACCTCACACATCCCATGGTGTATGATGACAGCTACTCCAGGAGGAGCTTCACTGCAGTGTTTTAGGTCCGAATCTGAAATCTCCATAAACAGACCAAATTTACCTCCAAGCCCACTGTCCTCTGTTTCTGACCCAGGGCTTTGCCTTATCCTCCATCATCTGAGCCTGCGTAATCCCATTTCCCTCTGCGGTCTTCTCCATGGTGGTATCATGAGCCTTTCCTAGGATTTCTGCCATCCCATCTGCACAAGCAGCCAGGGACACTGGGGTGCAGCAATGACAGGGCTGCACACCCGACCCACGGCTGACAACACGCATGTGAAACCCCTTGTACAGGGCCCACACCAGGATCTCAGCAGGATCTCCCTGAGGAGAAGGGCTTCATTTGACCCGCGCTCAATCCTGCACGCTGGCAAAGAGGGACGTGGCACGAGCCCAGCTGCCAGCCTGGGAGCGTGGCACACTCAGAGGTGTAGTTTAGGAGAACATAGGCGAGGATCAGAACAGTTTCCAAGCAATGGGGTAAGTTGCTGATTGCTTTAACTTTGAACTGAATGCATCTTCCAGTTCCTGCATCAGGCCCTAAGTCTGACGATGCAGCCGATGTGTGAACTTCCACCAGCAAATGTTCACTTGTGAAAGCCAAGATGTTTCGTGTTTCAGGTTTATCTAAGCTTTCATGAGGCGGCTCTCCTGGCTCCAGGATGGGCTCTCCAAGCAAACCCAGGGCCAGAGGATTGCAAAGGTTTATGGCACTCACCCAAACCACCAGGACCCCAAGCCAAGCTCCATCCCACGCTTGCCAGCAGCCTGAACTGGAGCTGGTGGGCTAAGGAGATGCAAGGTGTCTGAACAGCTTGTGCTGGGCTGGTCGCACTTCTCCACCAGCAGGAATTTAACCATTTGCATCATGATTCCAGCTCTCCCAGGGACTGGGAAGCCCGGGTTGAAGTCCTGCCCCTGCTGAGGCTGAGTTGTGTTGGTGGAGGGGAGCGGGCCACCCAGAGGGGCTGGAGAGGGGCAAGAGAGCAGGACAGGGTGCTTCCTATGTGGGGAGAAAGTGGCAAATGAGGGAATCTCTCTTTATGAATTGGGTAATTTCTGCATAAACAAATGTTTAACAAAGTCTTGGCTCCATCCCAGCACGGAAGTGGAACACTGTCTGAGACCGCTATGTCACGGGCTCCCCCAGATGCCCGAGGCTTTCTGCAGTGCAGCAGAACACGGCTGGTGTGGACGCCACCAGCACGGCCAGGGATTGACTCGCCATCAGCCAGGAATGACAACACATGGGGCTGGGAGAACCAGGGGCACACCTCGGAGCTGGACTTTGCCGAGCAGCATCCACAATGGATGCCAGCATGCGGTTGGCATCTTTGCAGGGAAGCAGGGACCGGCCCCCGGCACAGCTCCCTCTCACCCTGCTGGGGTTTTCTCTAAATGGAAGAGGGTTTCAGGATCAAGCTCAGGGGCTGCACGGGTCACGTAACTGATGTGACAGATTCCCAGTGGATGCTTCCTCCAGGCGTGTGCTAGCTCAGGCTTGAGGTGCCCTGTGCAGCACCTTCTCCCCATGACGTTCAGAGCTGGTGAGGAGCCCAGGAGCTGTCTCTAGTGGGTGAGAAGTCCCTCTTCTTCTAGCCAAAAGAACCCAAACATCTTCCTCACACTTGGATACCATGAGCCCAAGCTGCATAGACCGTGTATCTCCGTATCTTACGCAGGCCAACCCTGCAGGCATTATTCATTCTGGAAAGCCCGGGGGGGTCCTGCAAATGAGCCAACTGCTTCCACAGCTGGAGGGAAATGATGCGCTTGGCAGCGCACCCCACAGCTGCAAAACAAAACCCGCATGTGCACACCAGCCCCAAGCACCACTGCTTTCTGGCCGGCCTGAGCTCAGGGAGGAAGCAGGGCTGAGAACGGACAACCTCGGCACGGTGGTGGTGCTGCTTGGCGAGGAGACTGGGGCTGTCCTTGCCCTGGGGCTCAGGTGGCAAGGTGCCACCGCATCACGCGGGGCCGGTTCCTGGGTCTCTTCCCCCAGGCAGCTGCTTGCTGGGCCAAGCAAACCTGGCGGTGGGGCCGGCCCTTTGGGGCTGTGCAAATTCTGACAGCCCGAGCAGGCTCCTGAAACGGGCCGGCCAGATGCCGCTGCGACGGGGCAGGGCGGGATGGCTCCAGGGCCAGGGCTGCCCTTCCCTGCCAAGCAGCTAATCTTAACCGGGTACATGAGTGTCAACAGGTGCCATGGAGGGAAGAGGGACGAGGGGATATTGGTGCAGCTGGAGGAAGTATTTATAGATGCTTTTTGAAAAAAAAACAGTGTGGATCACATCTCTGTTAACATATGTAGCACAATCGGGAACCTGAGCTTTTCATGACCCCGTGGCTGCAGGATTTCCTGTGGAATCCTCTACCGGCCACAAAACCAAGTTAAAAATAAGTGCATTAAAAATGAGACTCATACTGAAACACCTCCATGCCCCTGCCTCCTCTCTGGCCAGTGAATTGGGTAGTAGCAAGAAGGGCAGGGAAGGGGACATCACCTGGGAAACTCTCTGTAATAGCTGCTCTGGAGCTCCCCGTCCCCAGAGAGCTCCAGGCATGGAAAGGTGAGAGCATTCACGATTGACAGGGCGTTCAGGAGTCCTAAATATAAAAAGCAGTGGAAGTCATGAAATGGGAGGAACTCGCTTCCCATCAAAATTTCAGGAGATTGGAGTGCCTTGTTGGTTCATCCTCCTTGAAAATATTACCGGGAGTTAATTTCCCCGAATGCAAGAGAGTAGGTCCAGTTCAGATCTCCCTGGCTTTACACCCTCTAGTGACTCAGCTAACTCTTGAGCATTATTCTCCATTTTATCCAGGAGGAAGAGAGCAGAAGCAGATCTGGATCCCCTGAGTTGGCAAGCGAACATGGCGAGCCTGCCTGTGCCCTGTGCAGGCTGGTCCCCAGCTCCCTCCAGCAGCACCTTCCAGCCCGCCCACCGGAGCGAACACCACCACAAGGCTCAGAGCTCCGGAGAAGCAGACCTGCATATTTAGCACTCTCATGTATTTTAGAAAAAGATGCAGAAGCAATGGTTTTCCATTCACTGAGAGATGGACAGGGCCACCAGTTCAGCATTGGCAGCTGCTGGGCTGCCTGTGAGGCTGGCCAGCGAAAGGCAGGGAGAGGGTTTGCATCAAGGCACGCTCTGGTACGGATTCTCGTGGGCCAAACCCTATGGGTAGCTGTTGGCCATGCTGGGGTGCCCCACGACAGAGCATCGCTGCTCCGCAGGGCCTCCTGGCCCCCTGTGCCAGGCCCCGGGCACCAGCTCCACTGGACATCACGGCTGCGATAGGATGCAGTTTAGTTCCTGGAGGGAGCTGTGGGGAGCAGACAGGACTCGGAGAGAATGACAGCATCGCCTGGAAGCTCAGCTTCTCACCTTTGGGCTCCTCACCTCCTCTGGAAGGGGACCAGGATGCCAGGCCACCTTCTCCCCTGGGATGGGTAAATCTGTCACCCTGGTGCTGCTGTCTGACACCTGGCTTCAGTGTGTAGCATCACCCATTAACAGGATACATCACTAATTAGGACAGCGCCAGAACTGCTCAGAGCTACCAACAATGTCCCTTGGCAGGAGGGGAGGGAGATTCCTCGCAGCAAACACCCTGCAGGCGGCAGAGTGAAGGAAGGTGGCTCTTTCTGCAGATTAATTCAGCTGCTGCCTTTGTTCCAGCACCGCCGCAGCGCCTAGCAGCTGCTTACCCCGTGTACTCCTGTAACGGGACTTTTGGCAGCGACACATGCTCCTGGCTGCCACCAGCCTGTGCTTTTTGTGGAGTCACTGCACACAGAGGCGGCTCTGTCCCCTGTCCCGTCAGCGCAGAGGCAAAAGCATCACCTACAGCACAGAGAGAGGGGAGATATTCTGGTCGCCGCTGTAACCGCATATCAAAACCTTTCTCTTGCTAGGAGGGCACGTAACGTTATTAGCAAGAAGGTGGCTTAGATGAGCTGCTTTGGCATATGGTCCCTTCCCCCAGCGCTCTGCTGTTAGCCGCCAGAGATGAAAAGCCGTGAGGTGCAGAGAGAGGGCGGGAGGTGTCAGAGATGTCACCTGCAAGCTGCTCTTTGCAGGGATCGGGATAGGATGGGGATGGGGTGCGGGAGAGCAGCCAGCTGGAGGGAGCAGAGCACCCTCATACCGCAGGGGATGGCAGGCAGGGTTGGGGCTGCTCGGCTGTCCCCCACCCTGTGCCCACTCCGCATCCCCACCTCCTGCCCCATTTCTGCCTGCATCCCCCACAGTGCGGGGGGGAAGAGCCTCCAGCATCTGGGGATGCCTCCCTGTGTGGGAGGGAGGGGGCTTTCGCAGCACGAGCACTGGGGGACATGGAACGGGGTTCCTGCAGTTCACCAGAAAAACTCCCTTCCCAACGGGCCGTCTTGTGCAGAACAAGCTACAGATGTGAAGGCTGATCCCTGGTTTTAATTTCTGGAGTGATCTTTAAGCAGCACCAAGGGAAGGGAGGCAACCCATGGAGAGAGGAATAGATTTACCCTTTCTGTGCTGGTGGGGAAGATGATCTACAGGTCTATTGCTGTCTGCCTCTGTTCAGTGTTCGGAGGTCAGACCCTGTCTGCTTGGATATTTCTGAGTATCCAAGCTAGAGAAGAGTAGGATAAAGCCCTTCACATCTAGGGCGGCAATGTCTCTCATCTTGTATACTTCAACCTCTCTGGCTGTGGTCACAGAGTGTGCACCCCTTCAAAGCACTTCTGCAGAGCTTCTTTCCCTGGCTTTTTGCTTTGACAGGTTTTCTATGCATGGCTTCCCTAGCTCTTCCTTCCTCACTGCATCCGGGAAAAAAATTATCTCTCTTTTCCTGGAAGGCTCTTTACAGCCTTTTCACATCAAACATGTGGTGCCAACCAGAGCCTGGTCACTCTTTTACCAGATACTTGCCAAGTTTCCCTGTGAATGATCTTCCTCCTGCAGAGGTATTTCTACCTTGCAGAAAGGTTCTGCGAATGCCTTCTCATCTTCCTTTCAAGCCTTTTTTAAAAACCTTCCATTAAACTTTAAACCAGAGACAAAGCAAATCGTGATACCCTCCCAAAGCTCCACTTGCTGCCACAGGTGTGACCCTCCGGCAGGTCTGAGCCACCACCCACCCCGTGGTTGCTGGAACCCCATGGACACATGGCTGCTCTGCACAGTCCATTTCAATTCCCCTTGCACAGCAGTTCTGCCAGCTTCAAGGAGCAAACCGAACCTCCTCTGGAACCAAACCAGCTCAGCCCCTGTCATCACCCTTGGTGACCGGCGCTGGAGGCTGACGGATCCTGCCCCAGCCTCTCCATGAAGCTGCTGAGCCCGCCCTGTCCGCACCCACCACCCACCCAAACCTTCCTGGGTTTGCTTCCTTGCACAGGTGGGCACCTGCAAAGCAGCCTGGGGCTTCTCCTGTTCAAGAAACAGGAACCTAACTCTGTATTTTTGTCTCCTTGCTGTGGACAAGAGCATGGACCCAGTGAGGGCTGGCAGGTCACCGCCACTGCGGTGGTGACCAGCCAGGAAGGGTGGATCCAGGGTCCCACGTGTCCTAGGCTTAGAGTACAAGGCTGCCCCAGCTTCTCCTCTGCTGAGGGCAATCCCTGCTTTCCCAGTGGCAAAAATGAGAAGAATCAGGCCCAAAACACCCTTCCCACCCTGGGCTGAAATACTCAGAATAGTGTCAGGAGAACTCAAAAAAGCACAATGCTATTAATACAGATGGGAAGGGGAAAAATATTTTTCAGACCTGGATTTTGGGGTGTTTGAGTAAGAAAGACCTACTCAGAATCACTGTATGGCCTGACGGCTGCTGTGGAGGCAACCACGTCAGCTACTCCTGCCCCATCCCAGCTGGATGGACCAGACGCAAGCCAGTCCTCATAGGACTGCAAGGCTGGGGTTGTTTTTCTGTAGAATTAACCACCATGGCCCCCAGCCCTCTCTTCATCCTCCATTGAATCCATTTTCCTGTGAAACTGGAAACCTTGATTAACAGCCTGCTAGGGGAGACAAATCCCTGGGGTATTTCTGTGTGCCCAGGAGACTGTCCCTGCCCTGGGGTAAATGTGTGCTTCGTGTTTGCTCTTCCAAAGGGAGAAAGGACTGAGCTGTCCTCAAGGAAGATGATAAATTCACAAGATAGACTAGAAAAAAAAGCAGTTTCTTTGGAAGTCATTTTCTCTTAAGAAGTTCTGTCTGCATTTTTTATTAATAATACAACACCCTGGATGTGTCAAAAAATATGAAAATACATTTCCTGGTGGGGAGCTCCAGCCTCACAGAGCCAGGCAGTGCAGCCCGGCTGTCATTTGCTTCTTGGAATTTCATTTCCTAATCAACACATCTTGTGAAATCACTGTATTTTCAAAGCTTAGTTTCCAGAGCTGCTGGGATCAAAGCCTGGGGAGG
>Ga0065711_1042212_pt1 | contig 15557 bp, 11 predicted proteins | sample Hoacrofraction12_FD_59098 | JGI IMG/M metagenome (GOLD analysis project Ga0065711, IMG submission 59098) | Hoatzin crop microbial communities from Cojedes, Venezuela - Epithelial fraction 12 v2 (version 2) | ecosystem: Host-associated > Birds > Digestive system > Esophagus > Crop | place... | reverse complement strand
CCCCCTTGTTCAGAAGTGTTCATGTCTGGGGGTTTGGCTCTGAAAATTGTAGATGCGGGGGTGGGGGGGGTCTGCAAATTGCGGCTCTGGATGCAGCGTTCAGTGGTGAGAGCCATCTCTGTATCAATACCTGTGATGAAGCACAAGGTGAACTTTCTAAGCACAAAGCTCTCCCATTCTGAGATTTGTATTTCACGAAGAGGAGAAATGGAGATACACGTGCCACGTGTTTCTGAGCTGGAAAACATGAAAAGTTGTGCACAACAAGGAAGCACGGCACATTTTTAGTAGAGAGGTAGCTGGGAGGGCTCTCTCCTTTCAATCTCTCTGTCTTATCAGCAGAAGAGATGCTTGCAGATTGCACCCATCCTGAAGCCCTCATTTTCTTTTGCAGAATAATAAGCGAAGAGGTTTCAGCCTGTTGCCTGCAGGGAAACGGTTCTGTAATGGAAGGAGCACCCTGCACTAAATCAACAAACAAGAGAATGGCTGTGTTTGTTTTTCCATGTACTGGAGGTGAAGGCATAACCACGCTGGGGTTTCTTTCACATCCTCTCCACTTGACACGGGGCAGGGGACAGGCACAGGCAGGCGCGGAGCTGCACATCTGCGTGGAGGGAGCGCGTAACTGGAACAACAAAGTTTCGCTCTCTGCCTGCCGTGCCCTCCCTGTCGCTGGAGTGGGAGACGCGGTCCCGAAGGCCGCACTCCATGAAGGCTTTAGGCCAGCACTGGCCACCAAAGGGAGCTGCCTCGGTGTCCCACCACCCCGGCTACTTGCTTCCACACCTCAGCTCTTGTGCAATCGCACTGAAGGGTATCGGTAGATACAGAAAGGAAAATTTCTTTAAACCCAGCTCTGTTCCCCACTCCAGTTCGCTCTCTGGCACTGGGAGCGATACTCACGTGCTGCTTCTGGCAGCAATGCTGGCTTACGCCAAGGCGTTCCTGGCCCTCTGGCCTGGGGCAAGGGATGACCTGGAGGCCAGTGGTGGGGCCATGCTGGCCCCAGGGCATCCCTGCCTCCCTGTGTGGGTGGCAAGCACAGCTGAGTTATCAACCACAAACAGTGATGCTGGTGGAAGTATCTATCTAGCTTACGTGCATTTATATACTCATAGAAATGCACTTTAATACAGTTAATTTCACACAGGGTGGGGATTTTTGCTTATTGGTTATGAATACAGAACTACCAGTATCATTTTTGTCCATGCTACGTACGCTTTGTTGGTACGTCCGAAGCAGTGTGCCTGGCACAGGCACAGACTCGGCGCTGATTTGGAAAAAGAGAGCTATCTAGCTCAGACAGAGGTAATTTTTCCCCCCTTCAGCTGCATTCCAGAGACGGTCAATTATTTGGAAGTATCTTGCGTGCTTAGTCAGTGCACAGGGAGCATTTTCAAAGGCAAGGGCAGGAGTGAGTTTATGTTTTAAGCCTGTCTATATAGAAGTATTGCCCTTATCCATGTATTCCTGCCATTTGAACCATTAGCTCAAAAACAGACCTATGGCAGGAATGCATACTTTAAGAGAGCAATAGCTAGTGCTCTCCATGTCTAGGACTCCTGATGCACAGCTGTACACCCGTATGGGGTTTTTCATCTATATTTCTTGTCAGCCCTCTTTGCTCCTAGCAGATAGAGACAGGTATTTGTGGGTGCATCTGTGTGTGTTCGTGTATGTGTTAGGACAGGTACTCCTGTGCCTATACAAGTACTTGTAGACACACGCAGATATATATGTGCCCATACAGACCCACATGACTAGTCACATTTACACCTGTCTATATACATGCCTATCCTGCCATGCAATCAACATGCACAGAAGTTCGCTGCAACAAGCCAATTGGTTTTTTTCTCTCCTGAATTGCCAAATGCTGGAAGCCGCAGGCTAGCTATTGTGGTTACCCTGATTCCCAGGTTTCTTCTGCAGTTGGCGAGTAAGCGGCACTGCAAGTTTCCTAACAACTGGGATGAAGTTTTGTGTAAATCACCTTCGAGGCATCAGACTTTTCCCAGCAAAGGAGGGGGGCGGGTGTTTAGAGGAGGGAGAGTTGCTCTCTTTGATGTGGGGATTAGTTCACATGTCAGTGTTATTCCCTTTTTTTAATATGCTGTGATTTATAGAAGGGCGACTATGAGAGATAGCCAAGGGGACACCCACGTGGGACCTACTGACAGACACCGCCTCCCAGAAGATGCCTACAACTAAAGCAGTTGGCATCAACAGAAAGGCTCCAATAGCAAAAAAAGAAAGCATCATAAAAAATAACCTGTTTTGCCTAACAAATGCTTTCTAAAAATTAGGATGTGCTTTAATGCTTATGGAGCAGGAACTGGTTTTCCCAGCAGCAGAGGGGGAGTCTTTTTGCACATCTACAATAAAGAAATTATAAATGATTTTTTCCTTTAAAAAAATGTTTGGTTTGTATTTTCCCCATAGAGCACACATCACTAGTGAGAATGAGTGTGGCTCCAAAAGTGATTCTGCTCGCTTGAAACGTATTTAGCAATGGGACTGCTCCAGTCAGAGTTTCCATGCTCTCCTGCACGAATCTTTTATCAGTGCTTTACAAAAACTTCACTTTTTGGTCAAAAGTTACATGGTTGTTCTGCAATCCAATCTTATGTCTATTAGTGTTGGAGGAAACTTTCCTGATGCTTTTCGTGGGAACTGGATAAGGCCCTGGCTTATTAGGCTAGAGGCCATATTCAGAGTAGCTTTGCTTAACATATCTGAATTGTTTAGGCTTAGTGTTTTGTGGAGTGGATGGCTGAGGGGCTGGCAAAGGAGACAGTGGTGGGTACAGTAAAAAAGATTTAACTAGCTTTTGCTTAAAAATAGTCTTCGTATTTTTTTCAAATTTCTATCTGTTTTGGCCCTTTTCAATTCCTAGCATTTTTATTTGTCCAGTTCTCTTTGAATGAAACTTTGAGACATTCTGGTAAAGCAAACCTTCTTTGTATTTTATAAAAAAAACCAGTTTAGTTTCCAGCCAGATCAGTGCTTTGAGCCAATTCCCTGCGTGGCTGCACGGGTGTTGAAGGCAGTGGGGGAAACAAGACTGTGGCAGCCCAGACTTCGGAATGAGCGGCTGTAAAACTCTGCCTTAAATAAGCAGTTTTACGATGTTGTTACCACAGTGGTAACACGGGGTCTTCCTCGGGTGTTTCCCCTAACTCCTCTCCCATCCAGACACCCAAAGTCCCACATTCACCTTCCATGCTGCTTCATGTGCGGGCTCCTCCCAGCACGTCAGCGGCAGCTCAGTGACTGCCCAGCCGCCTTACCTTGAGGAACAGACAAGAGCCACACCGCTGCTTCTCTGCTACATTTCCAACGGCCTCCCGCAATTCCCCGGCTATTCTCTTAAGCAGAAAGAGGTTATTGTGTCACCCCCCAGGAACGCACGACTGCCGCTGACAACCAAAGCGTGACGCATGACGGGACGTGCCCCACACAAGTAGGCTTTGTGCCCGGCGCGGTACAGTGAAGTGGCCACGTCCAAGTGCAGCCTCGCGCTGTGACCTGTCCTGCCGCAGCCGGGGCTGCTCCTTGTGCTCTGACCCAAACGCTCATCGCCCTTCCCAAACCCGCCGTGAAGGTGCAGACAAAGCTCCTCCGGCCTCTGCCCAGGCCGCGCGCGCCCCGGCCCCAGGCTCCTGCGGAGGTACGTCGGGGCAGCACGCTGGTGCAGCCCGGCACGGCTCTGCAGAGCACAGCAGAGCCGCGGGCAGGTTTGGCTCCTACGTGCCTGCATACGCACTGCCTCGGCTTGCGGCTTCTCTTTTGTGCCACTGTACAGTGACTGTAAATGCAGTACTCCTCAGAAACACGTGCAAAATAACGCATTATGTGCATGCGCACCCTCTCCCCCCAGACAGGCAACAGTACAGTAATTTAGAGTGACGTTTCCTTTCACCCCAGCCTGATGCGGGGTTGGGGACGGTGAGGGGTGTGTGGAGACAGCAGCGTGACCTGGTGAACTGGAAACGATAACCCTTTCCACAGTCTGGGAAACACGCCACGGATGTTTGTGGCAAGAAAGGGTATTTAAGAGGCATGGCACATGCTACGCTACTTCTTCTTCTTCACACGTGGCCCACTGGGGCCAAAAATCAAAGCCATTTTCTGTTTGTTTGTTCAAATTGTCAAAATATTGGACTGAATGAATGTCAAGCAGTATCCTGACGACAATACTTCACAGAAGGAAAGACAGCTCGGTGATCACAGGGGTCCCCATTTCACTGCACTTTTCAGAAATGGAAAATCCTCCTCGCTGGTTCCCTGGCCGTCAAGTGGCAGGGTGGGCAATGCCAGCAGATCACAGGCACACACATCACCAACTCGTATTTTCTTCTACAAACAGGTTACCATTTGGGTGCTCAGACCTATCGCCATTCTCACCGGTAGTTTGAATCCCTCCTGAAGGGTTAAATAAGTCTTTCCTTTAAATAAACAGGCAGCACAGGCTGATTAAACCCCAGTATTTATGCGCGTATTTTGTTAATGCTTTTCAGGTATGGTCTCAGCTGGGAGAAGCAGGATTTCTCAAGTCTCTTGTTTGGATTGAGTTGGAAATACCCAATTCAAAGCAAAGTATGTTAAACGCCATATGTACTAAAGAGCCACTTTTCAGGAGTTACGTTTGAGTGTAGAGACTGAGACTAGAACTCAGATTTTATGATTTTGGAGGCTTACAATTAAGAATTAAACAACGTAATAAAATACGAAGCAAAAATCAAACAGCCAGCCAGCCAGTCAAGCAGAACAGGCTTACACTTTTGAATGCATGCAAAAAGCAGAGAATTTGAAAAATACTGTAACTTTGATTTGAGGTTTTTTGGTTGTTTTTGAAAGTTATGTTGGTAATGATGGAGCTTAAAACAGAACAATACAAATAGACCGTAACTTAAAACTCTGCCATGGTCTTTTCACTTCAACCCACAAAAATGCATGTATAGGTTGGAGTTCATAACCAGCCTGCCCCCTCCCCTTCACAAGAACAGAACCAAAACTGAAACCAAATGCTCGGTTTGATTATCCAGCTGCTTGGCTGGAAGGTGCAACTGGCACGTCTTTCTGTGGGCCGTCTGAAACCCAGATGAACACCGAGCCCTGACACAATTCCTATGCCTTCCCAAGCCGAGCCGCAATCCACAGATCACACACTGCCACATGCGTGATATCCTGTGTGGGAGCATCAGGTGGAGAACAAGAACTCTTTCTTCACTCCCTCATGTTGCAGCGATAGCAAGAAAATGACTGTCACTGCCTATATCTCAGAAACAGCTTTTGAACATTTCTGCCTTTTATCTGTATTTAATAAAAAATCACTTCCATTTGAGATCCTCCAAAAGTATGTGTTTTCTCTGATGTCTCACAGATAGAAGGGATGTGAAAGAAAATATTTTGTCACTTTCACAGGTTGTGTGATGAATTAAGTACCTGCACTATCATCTAGAATTTTGTAATGGAAGGCTTTAGGGAAAGGCCTGTGTTTTCTTTTTGATTCCCTAGCAACAGACATATTGGCAATATCCAGTGAAGGTTAAAATTATACTGGATCATAGCTGTGTACCCTGTATATAGGCTTTAAGAAGTGATTCCCATACTCTGCTGAAGCAATTAACCATTAGTATGGCTGTTGGGCTAGAGAAAGTGGGGCAACAGCAATATGCATTTTGTTGGAAAGCTGCAGTTCTTTTTTCTCTTCATGTCTAAATGGCAGACTCGTCAGACATTCACCTGGCTCCACTGCTTGTATTTCCAGCTTAGGAGAGAGCTCAAAGACTCTGGCAATGGTGCAGCTAAATAGCCACCTTCTTAGCACCCTGCCTGGTGCAAAGCTTCCCTGGCACCCGATTAGGAAAACACTGCAGGGGATTCACAGGAACGGGGGGCTGGGTCAGCAGAAAGCATTAAACCTTCGCATGTAACTCTTCATGTGACCGGCCTGGCGGTCCAGTGACCGCGGACTCCACTGGCAGGCAGTGGCTTGTGGAGACCTGGGATATTATATGGGATTGGGAGAGAATGCCAGCAATGCGCACAGGGCTCGGGGGGAGGGTGAAAGGCAAACGCCACTCAATGAATGAATTCAGAAATACGCATGCAATTTGTGAATGACTTCTCTCCCTTTGCTGAACCTGCACACGAGTTTCCACAGCCACCGGTGAAAGCCCCATGATACTGTCCCACGGTTGAGAAGGTCCGTGCCGATCCCCTCAGCTCTGCCGGCCCACCCGCCGCAGCACGGCTGTTCCAGGTGAAAGATGCTACCAGCAGCAAGAAGAGTACTGTTGCAGCACGCCGGGCACGAAGCTCCATGCCAAGGCACGGGGGAGCCTCCTGAACGCAGCCGCCCTGCCCTCGGGAGGACAGCGGGGTGCAGCTCTTCTGAATGCGGCAGCTCCCACTGGTGGTGGCAATGCCGTGGGGCCGTGGTGCACCCATGGCTCAGTGCGAGGGGGTAAAAACTAAGGGGTGCTGATTCGGCAATCTGGACCAAACAGCGCCACAACAGCCCATCGGCTGGGGGATGGAGCTCCGGCAGTGCTACCTCCGTCGGCACCATGGTGGCTGGGGCTCACCTGCCTGGTGGCTGGCCTCCAGAGGCGGCCGCTGCAGTCGGACACCCTGTCCATGCGGGCACATGCTTCAGAAGCGCACGTAGGAAGAGTAACTTGCTGCCTCCTCACTGCGTGTAATTTTGGAAAGGTGGGGGCAGGGCATTTGCCGTCTAGAAATGGTGTCTCTGCAGCTCCTCACTCGGCACGGTAGAACCATCTTTCATTATTCTTTGGGGCTACGGCTGCAAACAAAAAATGCTTTCATTTCACTTTGGCGGCGGCTCAGGTTGTGTGTGCTCTGGCTGCTTCCTTAATTACAGTGGTTGTTGACAACTTCTTCTGATAGAGACCCTCTCTTTGAGCAGTCCTCCCACTCCCTCAGTTTTTTTTGCAGTCTGGACACGTAACAAACCGGGACAACGTTCTGCAAAAATAAGCTCACTGTAATGCAGTGATTCCTGCGTGACAGTTATGCTGTGTTCCTCTCTTCTGTCCTCTCAGCTTGTGCTGCTGCTGTTTATTTCCTCTTTCTGGCTGTAAGACGTTTTATTTATTAGTGCTGGATTTCCTGTTGCCTGCAGCTGCCCGCACTGTACTCTCTCCAGCTCACTTTGCCGTTCGAGGCAGCCTGTCGGTTTGTTATGCCACTGACTGAGGTGCTCTCAGCAGGTTTGGTCCGTGGTTGTATTAAGCAACACTTGACAAAGAGAGGGACTTGCACGGCAGCCTGGGCATACAAAAAACCCAAACAAACTAAAAGCTGATACGGGGAGCCCTCACAGGCATAGGAGGGGTCCCTTTTTCATGACTTGCTGATGCAGAGATTATGCTTTCTCAGATGGCAGGAACACCTCTTGTTTTGCTTGCATGCACTGCACCACAGGGAGGAAGTCAGCTCTTCAAACTCTACACAGTCTGCAGGTCTGACGGATGCAGGGTTAAAGGTTTGCAATTATTTATACTTCAGACTGTGGGCCACAACATGGTAGAAACGTCTTGTGGACTTTCCACACGTGAGGTTCATGAATGACTTCCCTGACCTTTTTGCGGACATTCAACATCCTCGTAGTAAACACTAAGATTGCTTATACAGAAGTTGAGATCATGAAGGGGAAAAAAATGTTTTGCTGTTTTGAACGTGATTCTCTGCTGGAAGGAAGGAGGAGGCAGGAGCTCTTAACACTCTGTGTATTACCGACAAGGCCAGTTGGAAAAGCTCACTCATCTGCACTGGGGAGAAGCAATTCATCGAATTCTCTGTTGTCCGATACCGATTTGGTACTATTTCAAGTGGCAGAGGACAAGGTTGAAGCAGCACCTAATTGTAATATTCTCTCTTGTGTTTTATGAGCGAGGGGCTGCCCTAGTTTTATCATGTTTTCTTTCTGTTTGGTGGGGATTTGGGGCCTGAAAACTGAGTAATGAGAGCTAAGGGTGAAGCGAACTTGAAGGCATGGAGGCAGCGGTGGCTTGTATTAGCGTGACGCAGCCGCAGCCTGTCAGGATGCGATCCCTTCAGCTGCTGTTCACGGCAGGCAGTCACTGGCGGAGAAGCGCTGCAGGTGCAGCACCATTAGACACTTTTCCCTTTGTGTCAGATGTTCGAGAGCTGCCCAGGAACATTAAATAGGGAACGGTCTTCTGACATCTTCCAGGTAAGATGGAAATGGGACATCCTGAGCATTGGAATTATGAAAGATCCCAGTGTGTTACCTGCAAGCCAGTGTTTTAACTCCAGCATCCTGGCCAAATTCCAGCTCTGCTAATTACATCCTGCCTATGTGAAAATTCCCCTGTGTTTGTGCACTGCTTTCTTCCCTGCTTGTTTTCAGCAGCTGCGTGGAGTTGCCAGGCGCGGTGAAGTGCTTGCCATGTTCTACCTCAGGCCTGGCTGCCTTTCAGCAGGGAATGAAACGAGCTCTGTGCATGGCATTTGCAGTGAGTCCAGACCCTCTGCAGAGAAGGGTGCTACAGAAGAAGCATACCCAAGGAGCAGCACTGGGGCCTTGCCATAGAAAGTAACAGTGTGAAAGGCCAAAGGCAGCAGTGCTGGGGTGCACTGCAGGGTCACAGGAGAGACAGGAGGAGGCTGAGGCACTGTGATCTGGTTTTTCCCCCAGCACTGTCTCACCTACAAGGGATGGAATAGCTGCTACCCGTTGATCCAGCTTTGGGGGCCGACTGACTTCAGGTTTGTTTGCACAGTGGGAGAAGCTCTCAGTCCCGCTTATGCCAGCCACTGTCAATACATTTCCAGCTTTTGCATGTGTGGTTATCGATCGGTGTGGACAAGGGAAGTAAACCTTTAAATCTATAGATTTGTTTCCTTCTCTTCCACTTCACGACTTGTGCACACTGCTTTTTGCTCAGCCCTGTTGGGAACAACTCTCTTCAACTGCCCATTAATCCCCCTGACTCATACCACTGGAGAGGAACTGGCTGATGGATTATCGCTCTCTTCTGAGGAGGTGAAAGAGATGGCTGCAGCTGTAGTCACAGCATTCTGATAATAAGAAGTGGTAGGAAATGCAGGTCACATACAGAAGGATAATGAAATCACATATATTCAATACACTAGTGACTTATTGGCTCATCTGTCCAATTTTCTTGTCAGCCAAGTTCTTTCTTTGATTATGGCATTATTAGCACAGTCCTGCCCGTGTTTTATGCAGAAACACATAGAAAAATGTTTGAGGTTGCTCCTGATGGCACACCAACTCCACTGGCAGCAGCAGAGGCAGAACATTCCCAAGGCAGACAGAGCAGTGACTTGTTGGCTTTTTTCCCCCTCCCTCACATCCCTCTCTGATCTTTTCAATATCCTAATCCCACGGGACAACAGCTGTGAGAAGTCTCTCTGTTCCAAGGAGCAAAAACCAAGGTGATCTGAAGGTGTGATGCCAGCATGCTTTCACTGTATCCCAGAAGTACAGCAGGCCTTGAAAGGGGAGGGAATGTGTGTTGTCTGTGCTGTAAGGTAGAAAGCTGGGACTCGAAGACCGGAGTCCTCTTGCCACACGCTGCCCATGTGACTTCAGACAAGGCGCAACTTTTTTAGTCTCATTAGCCCTGCCTTCAAACTGTATTTAGTACTTGCTTCATAGGGGCTGAGAAGAAGGGGATTAAGCTTTAATTCATTAATGTTTGTAAAACATTTAGAACTTGAATGGAAATTTCCCAGGTAGTGCAGAGAGCATGAAAAAGCTTATCTCCCTCTCCAGCCGCCAATGGTCCCACAATATGAGAGAAATGAGTGAAACAGTGCTTGCATTTCGGTGTTTATAATAACAGAAAAACCTACCCTCCAGCTTCCCCTCTCTATCCTCCATGTTTTTTATAGAAAGGAGAGGCAGCAATGAGAAATTTTAGTCTAAACAGAGTGCAGTTGCTCCCTGGAGACTTGAATGCATCTCAGTGGAATTTTCCCTGCCTTCAGCCTTTTGTGCTTCTGAAAGGTCCTGGAGCCAGGCATGTGACTGTGAGAGCAAAAAACACTTCTGTGTCTGAGTGCTTTACCAAATATTTACAAGATAAAATGGCTACAAGCAAGTTCAGCAGGGTTTGACTGGACGGCCAGGAGTTAAGCACTGTCAAGAGAAGAGAATCTAAACCTCAGTTAAAATTAAATTTTACAAAGGTCTTTTCAAAACACAAAACTGGTAACACTGAAGCTGGAGAATTGCTCTACCCCAAGGTGAAACACACCAGCTTTTAAAAGTAGCTTATTGAAATGGAGTAGCTTCCTTGCTGTGATAGAAACTTCCTTGTTAAAGGAGAGCCCAAAGCTGCGTGAGCGGGCATGTAAGATGATAGCTGCAGAGCAGCCTTCTCCATGCCATCCTGTTTGGTGGCTGGGAGAGGCATGACATCAGCTTCCACATCCCCTCAGCTTCTCAGTCTATTGAAGCGCCACGGTAAGCGTGTGCAGCACTTTTTAACAGGGGCCATGTGCTCCCCAGGAACTCTCTCGCCACACAAAGACTGCCTAGCAACCTGCTCGCCTCACCACCACAGGTGGCCCCACTGCTGCCCATTTCCTCGCTTCGTTATCTACAGTCGCTTCGGCAGTACTCCAGATCTGCAGCATTTCTGTACAGGTTACTCTGCTTTCCCAGCGTTCGCTCAGGGAGGCTTTCCCTGTGACTGCAGAGGACAGAACCAGCCTCTCGGGTCAATGGTGACTGTGCATCGGCAGTCGGCACAAACTGAACCCAGGGCTTTCCCTTAGGGCTGTGAGGCTTGAGAGCTGGGAACAACCTGATCCTGATCACAGTGCAGCCAGCGATGCCTTCAGTGGCCTTGAGCAAGTCATGCATTCTCTAAGACTGTAAGGTGAGTAAATAGTTCTGTGGTTTGCAGTCACATGAAGACTTTAGAAGTGCTTTGAAGAGAGAGGAAGCTAAGCAGCTGTGGTACACACCGATCTTCCCACCTTTTAGATTGCTACCTTTTCTTGTTCAATTCTGAACTGCCAGAGCCTGGCTATTAGCAACTCCGTTTACATAATCTCTGATGATTTTCAAGCGAGTTACAGGAATAAGAGGTCACTGAACTATTGCTTCTTAATCAAGCCAATGAGTGGGTTCATAATTTCTCTTAAAAAGCAGAAGCGAACATTTCACTATGTTATGGGCTGTGGACACCAAGCATTCTTGTGTGTTTGACTGTCGGTTCCTCCAGATTGGTCAGGTGATGGGGTGAATTAGGAAGGCACGTGTGGCCTGTGCTTCTTCAGCAGCATGTGTGTTGTTCAGAGGCTTTTATTACTATGTCACTTAAACTAACCTGAACAAAATACAGGATTTTCATAAGTTCAGAGTTAAATATGGCCCCATACATACAAAGAACAGCACTTGGTTTTAAAGTTAGTCTTTAATGAGATGAAAGAAGAATGCTCACTATCTGCTTCGCTGGATTTTTGAAAACCAGTGTAGCCATTCACTCATTTCTTAGTGGAGGTTTCATTTGTCCTTTCTATAGATTGGATGTATTGCTCGGAGTCTCACCAGTAGTGCTGGTTAAAGCAGCATCAAGCAAAGCATCTTTCAAGGCAGTGTTCCTCACTCGTATGGTCTGCAGGGCAGGACTGGTTCCTTCCCAGGTTAAATTTGTGTGATCCTTTCCATCTGAAACACACAATAAAGACAGGCATCTCAACACCACTGTGTCAGAATGAGATCACAAAGTTGCCATTTCCTCCAGCGTACAACCACTTGGAAGCCCATTTAATCCACAAAACAAAACAAGGTAATTAGTGCAGTATGGACTAATTTCACTGACTTGCTGAAAATGGATTGACTTATATGTAACGATTGTCTTTCTGCTGCCTGCCTGGCTGTCCTTCTAGTTATCAATATCCATATTCTCACTCTCATTCTGGCTGGCAAAGTTTCTGATGCTGCTCTCATGCTCTGGAGCCAAACCTTAGACTAGCCCAGGCCCCTCTACCATCCTTTGGCAAAGCTCTCCAAAGGCCAGCGTATACTTGCTGAGGACCTTTGCATCACCCTAATTTTCCAGTAAAACTCTTTTTGGTAGCCAGTGCCTATAAACAGAGAATGGGATGTGCAAGAGGACTGACATTCTCTACTACAGCTTCTTTTCTACAGTTCAAACGTATTTCCTAGAGATAAACAGAGTACAGCTTATACCAATATATCTTCCAGCTATTAGCAAATTGCCTTGGATTCAGAGAAAATATTATGGCTCCACCCTATATGCTTTCCTAATACCTACGCTGAGAGCAGAGCCTGCTTCCTAACAGTGAGAGCTGCTCCTCTTCTAATCATAGCCCCATGACAGTGCCATGCTTTAAAGTGCTTTGCTACTGTGATTAGACACCTTATGTAGAAAATGGACTGTTGTTTGTGAGAGGTGATATTAAAAAACAAAATAAAAGCCTTCCTGATCAACCTGCAAGCTGATGAAATGAACACAAACTGAAGAAACACACACAGTTATCAGGACCAAAATACCCAAGGTACTAATGAATCATCAGTCAGATCATGTCATGTCCTCAGTTTTGCTGCTATTAACTGCATTGCAAGGTGTCCCAGGCCTATTCAAATATGTACTTCTCCTCTTCCCATCTCTACAGCTGACCCACTGAGACAAGCTCCATCGTAGCACTGGGGACTCTGCAGAGCAGCCAGTTCCTACCTGGGCTGATTCCTACTGTTCTGTATCAAAAAGCTCTGAAGAAAGTCAGCAAAGCTGAAAGGAGAAGGGTGAAAAGGCAAGGTATTCCACTGAAACAGGTCATGACATTATTAATATTAACAGAGGTGACACTGTAGAAGAAACACAAGGCTTACACAGGTTGTCAAGGGAAGTTGTGTCTCAATTCTGCTCCTCCACTCTAGCCCTGTTTGTTAATTATATGCAAAGCAACTACACTAGAAAAGAGTTGCTCATATAGCTGTCCCGGTATAAGTATACTGACAATGACGATAATCTTAATGCAGGTAGAACAAACCCCACTTTTGCCAGTACACCTTTGATGAATTCCTCAAGGCAAATGCTATACTGACAAAAGCACCTCTAAGAGTGTTTAAAACAGCTTTGGTATTTACTGCAAGGCATCTACAGCATTGTTTAAAATTATATCCCTTTCCAACTATACTTCATTTTAATGTAGAGCTGGCTTGACAACCCAGAAAATGTACAGAAAATCCTTCTGTGAATTTGCTGGGAGAGCTTAAAGAATCAGTGCAGTTGTCTATACTCCGTCTAGCTTTGGTAGAGGGCTGGCAGGAAATGTATCTGAGAACTTGTTTCAATAGAAAGCTAGGAAAGGGAGTAGGTGAGAAAATTCTTTCCAAAGAAACAGCTCTTACCGAGCCTTTGGGAACTTTTATCTTCTTATCCTATTAAAACAAATAAACAAGTAAACAAACCAACCCCCCCAAACTCCAAAAGCCCGCTGTCAGCAAGGGAATAGAAAATACTGTCTTGTCTTCAAGAAGAATTTAGGCATTCCATAGTCATGATACACTAGGCTTATAAACAATGTCATTCTTAGTGCATCAAAGATAATGTAAAAGATTTTTGTAGTGTCATATTAGCCAACTACATTTCTGAGCCTGAGATAACCCAGTAAATACACATTTTCAATATGCTATCTCTTTTTTGCTTGTTTGCTTCTGTTAAACTATGTTGTTTAAAAAAAAATCACAGGAATTTTGGAAGTCTGTTTAACACAACTGCTTTTTGAACAGCATCGCTCAGGAATTCCAGGCCTAATGAGTCTCAGATTTTGCAAAAGCAGCTGGCCATAGATTTCAACTACAGGATACTATAGCTTTTTTTCTGGTTATCAGTAAGGTCCATTTTCCACCAAATAGTGTTTGTATATGAAGCTTGGTTGAAGAATGATACCAGCCATACATAATCACAAATTATAAAGCTTAGCATAGCATTTTAGCACTGTTTTTCTAGAAAAACTGCTAGTCACTAACAGGTATTGAACATTTCCCACTGGTTTTGTGTGGAATAGCATTACCCAGTTGTATCCTTACCTGAAGTAGGCTGATGCTACATAAAACTGCTTAGATTTCTATACAGGCTCTGACTCAGTCTTTTTTATTTTCTCTGAGTGATTCAACTGGTGAAACTGGCCTAAATGATTATAGGCAAGCACATGTAACCCTTTCATGGGGCTAGAAGCCATTGCAAAGTTATTTGTAGTGCATGTATGCAAATCAGCTTCAGTTTGAGATAGTCTGGGACAACTTTGAGGGGGATTTCCCTGCTTTATGTAATCTATTGTTGCTTCTTAGCTTCCTCTATTCACATGGCCAGGAGGCATAAGCATGACACTGCTGGTAATTTCTCAAACTCAATCTGAAAGCAAAGACAATGTGCTCAGTGACCTACAACAGTCTTGCAACTTTCGGTAAATCCTCAGATACTGGCTCAATGATATCTGGAATAAAGGAGGCTTGAAGGAGCAGTAGGGGGAATAGCTCAGAGAGTAAGGGTTTCACTTACTGGGATACTTTGAAGGTGGTCAGCAGCCAGGAAGATCTATGTGCTATCCCTCAGTTGTAACTCTGGCATACCCAGAGCTCTAACTGCACGTTCCTCCACCCATACAAAGTGCTGCACCTTGCACATGATGGGTGCTGTCAGTTCAGTGTCCAATCCGTGTGGGGCAGTTACGAGACCGCTGCAGATTAGTCTGCAAGCACACGGCTGTGGCTGCCTTCCCTGGCCATTCTCATGGGGAGGTGAGGAACAAAACTTATCTCACCACGTGCTCAGGTGGATCCAGTCCCAGTAAAGATATTCACTGAAATGACAGGCTGGACAGGCAGAAGCTTTAAGGCAGGTAGGAGAAACACCCTGCCTGCTAGCAGCCCATGGAGAACTCTGTGCTCCTAAGGCCAGGCTGCTTCTGATACTCAGGTGAGCCTGTTCAGTGCTAGGCTGGGGATTGCTCTCTACCCAGTGCATCGTGCTGTAACAGATTGCAGTGTTATTGTTCCAAATGGAAGATTCACAATTTAGCAACTCACCAGATTCTGAGAAACACGCTTACCGAAAACCACAGCTAAGGGAATTACGACAGGTGAAGTAAGCACGGTGGCACTGAGGAGGAAGGAAATCTCCCTGCAATGCACTGATAAGAGTGTGCTTGATATATACTGTGTTCAATCTGGACAATCTGCAACTGGGGAAACACAGGCTAGCTGAAGGAAATTCAGCTCGGAGGCCCTAGGGACTGAATCAGTCTGTTAAAATGCTTTGTTGGTTTTATTTATCACTACTTAATTAGGATGCTTAACCAACACATTGGAAAGATAGTAACTGTTAAATATTCAAGAGGCTGACCTTTCAGTTACAACATGGCAATTCTGAACAAAGTTCACGGAAAGCTTGTCCTTCCTAGGTACTCCAACAAAGCCAAAGGGAACTGGACAGGACAAAAAAAAAAAAAAGAAAAAAGAAAAAAGAGTAAAAAAAAAGAAGGGCACTATTGTGGAG
>Ga0065711_1042205_pt1 | contig 15557 bp, 7 predicted proteins | sample Hoacrofraction12_FD_59098 | JGI IMG/M metagenome (GOLD analysis project Ga0065711, IMG submission 59098) | Hoatzin crop microbial communities from Cojedes, Venezuela - Epithelial fraction 12 v2 (version 2) | ecosystem: Host-associated > Birds > Digestive system > Esophagus > Crop | place... | reverse complement strand
CGCCCCGCCGCCAGGCACCGCCTCCCGCCGCGCCCCCGGCACTGAGGGACCCGCTGGCCCCGGGGTGACGGCCCCCCACCGCGGCGGCCCCGCTCACCCCTGGCGAGGGCCGGGCGTGTTGCTGTGACCCCTCCCGCCGCCCAGCAGGGTTTCGGCTTTGCCGTGAGGGTGGCTCCAGGAGAACTGGCTTTGGGGGTGGCCAGAGCGTACGAGCGCGTCAGTCACACCCGACCTTCCAGCCAGACGACGGAAGGAACAGAGCGTAAGAGTCCGGACAGGGTTCCCTGTCCCTCTTCCATAGTACTTCAAGTGATGGTTCGTGGAGCGTGGAGACAGGGGCACCAGTGGTGGTGACGGAGCTGCACGCGACGTACAGGGGATGGATCAAGAATAAGCATGGAAACACAAGAGATCTGAGCAGGCCAGGCTGGAAATAGTTGTTGTGTGCACGAGTGGATGGAAGGGTCGTGCTGGAGAACCGCCGGGAGCACCTGGATGGGTGGTTGTGGCTGAAGGCAGTCATGGGGGATGATCGTGTGCGAAAGCTGACGCTCTCTCATTAGGGAGTGTGAGAAAGGAGGGAATCGTCCTGTTTGGCCTCATAGCTCAGACTTGTATCTGTGGATGTAAATTACGTTCTTGACTGTTTTGCAAGGTCGCTCGCTTGTTCATTCGTTACCTCGCTTGCTTGCTTGGCTTCGGAACAAAGGAAACTTGCCTTGAGGAGAGAGAAAGCCCGACTGATTTCTTCACCACGTTTGGTGATTTCAGTCGCCGCATTGGGCTGACTTCTTCGCTGCATGGTGGGAGTCACAAATACTGACTACAGGAGGTGCAGTCCTGCCTTGTTAGGGAGAATGGGAGGGGAGAAAACGTAGGAGCCAGGAAGCAGAATGAAAATAGGTCTAGATCGACGGTCTAGCAAAGCTAGTGATCGCTCACGGGCCCATCCTCTCTTTTGCTGCCAGGAGCCGTTCCTGCCCCGTGCTGTTCCCTGCATCCTGCCCGGGTGTTGCGTGGCACGGTGCTAGCTCGGTGGGCCAAGCAGCGCCAGGAGGTGTGCTGGCGATTAGACGGTGGGACGGCCACGGGGCGCTGCCCCAGCCTGCGTCCTGGGCGTGCTTCGCTTGCTAGGAGACCTGTGTCCTGTGTCTCACGCGCGGTGGGTAACACTTTGTTCGTGGGCACTAAGTTTAATGTCCAGTGCTAAGGCTCTCGCACCTTCGTGACATCCCAGGATGAAATACCCTTCATCTTACAAGTACGCTGTCTGACAAGCATTCTCTGTTCCCTTGTATTTTTCATACAATTACCGGAATGGCTTAGGTTGAAAGGGACCTTTGAAGATCATCTGGTTTACCCCCCTGCCATGGGCAGGGACATTTTTCACTAGACCAGGTTGCTCAAAGCCTCATCCAGCCTGGCCTCAAACGCTTCCAATGATGGGGCATCCACAGCTTCTCTGGGCAACCTGTTCCAGTGCCTCACTGCCCCCATCATAAAATATTTCTTCCGTGAAAAAAAATTTCCGTATGCTTCCACCTTACTTTCCTCCCCTTCTCTGTTTCATCTCTCATTCCCTAAAGAAGTGCTCTCCATACTTCTCCTGCCCTTTTTTTAATCCCTTTTCCAGCCCTCTTCACCTGGATACCTCCTCTGCTTGTATCTTACCCGCTCTTTCTCCAAGCCATGTGCCAACTGACAGATGAAGTTCAGCCTTTAGGATGAAAGCCTCCCCAAACCTGAAGAACTAGTGACCTAAACCCCATGATTTCAGCATAAGGGGAAGTTTGGGTTAAAGGAAAGATTAAAAAAAAAAAATCTAGAGAAAGAGCAGTGTCTAGCTGAAACTAGTTTAGCACAGTTCTCAAGATCTGAAATATGAAATTTTCATTTGATTTACCTGATATCTTTATTACCTTGTGACTATCAGATTAATAATTGCAGTGGTGATACCCAGAAAACACATGGAACATTCATCTGTCATGGGAATGCGATTCCTCCATGATCATGAGTATTTTCTGGTTTGGCTGGGAGTAGGCGTGCCAGAGGGGCAAGGGATATCAGGGTGCTAGGGATTGACCCATCGTCTGGAGGGCCAGGTCACCTTTTGGAATAGCCAGGGGAATTCATTACAAGGCAAGGGGCGTATGGTACTGTTTGTTTTTTTATGCTTAGCAGAATGCTACATTTATAATTCTGAAGTTAAGTCTGGTTGCTGGTAAGAGGAGAGATCAGGGCAGATAAGGGGAGACAAAAAAGGAGTAAAAGAGGAAGAGAGGACAGTGGCCCTAATTTATTTGCCTTTTGTCTGTGCATGTTTTTTTCACTCACTCTTCATTTTCTGAATGTGAGAAATGAACCAATACAGTTCAGAACTTCAATGAGATTTCTTTCTGAGGATGCTAGTCCTAAGAAGTAGTTAGCTAGTACCTGTATTCCATTTGATGGGGTCAGCAATAAGCTGCGTTGCCATACCTGATATGTTTGATGTCTAAGATATTTTATTGTATCAGAGATTTGGGTCTCATTTCATCACTGTACTTACGAATATCGTAACTGCACTTAAGTGCTGTATCTGGAACTGCAATTCCAGACAGTTTCAGACATTCGATTCCATTTTGTGCTGGTGGAGTCTGCTTTGATCAAAATGATCTTTTGCTTTAAAAAAATTATGAAAATTTGTGGAAAAAAAAACCCCTATTGCTCCTTACCCATTTTTCTCTATTGCTCTCATTCCTTATCCAAGGTCTGCTAGATCTTTGCCTAGCTGCTTGCTTACCCTTTTTGTGTACTTTTAGATGTGATCTCTTCCTGCTTAAGGTCATATATGTATCAACTTCTTGCAAAAGAAAGCAGTCGAATGAGAGCATCCACATTTTTACTTTTATTATTGTATTTCTACCTAGAAGATATGTGAAGACAAGAACCTTTGCCTCATAGAATGTGTCATAAATATCTTCCTCTCAAAACATTTTTTTCTGAGTGATACTTGCCCCGGTTGGAGCAATGCTACATGATTGATCATTGACAGGGAGAAATTCCTTATCTTTGAGAGGAGTGGTTAGTAGAGAAGAGACAAAGAGGTCTCTCCAAACAACCTGAATAAAACATTGTTGGGAGACTGACGAGGCTGAATTAATAGAAGATGCCATTTTTTTAGTTGCTGCTACTCTGAACAAAATAATTTGTCTGATTCGAGGATGGTTAGATCAATCTCCAAGACTTCTTCATACCAAGAGACACACAATTATCAAGTGGCTGTCAGAAAGAATAGTTGTAGAGATGTTTTCAAACCCCACATGAAACATTGAATGGTAGGGGAGGCTATTCCAAAAGCAGAAGTGGGTAATTTTATTTGGGCTATTGGCAAGGGTAACTATGGTTTTATCTATGTACTTAGTGTCAAGTGCCACAGATTCCCAATGTCCACAATATGTAATGCTTACTCCTGGGATTCCTCTGGTCCCTGTCTTCCTTCTGTGGCTCTAAGGAATAGTAATTAATTTTATTTTTTTTTTTAATGTGAGTGTTTGGAACAGAGGGCTGTATTGCCTGCAGTTGAGGGTATGTGGTGCATGCCCTAGAGTCAAGTGAAGGTCCATGGGAGTACTTGAGGGCACAACGTCCTCCAAGGGCTGCCGTTGAGATACAACAGAGCAATCACCTCTGTCATTAAGTCTGTTTTTCTGTCATCATGGACACATTATTTAATCCTTTTAATCCTGCTAATGAATAAATCCAGCTCTGTCTAAAGCAGGCCAAACCTTCCCCAAAGCCAGGGTGGCAGTTTTTCTCTCCTCTTTCCCACAAGAAGTCTGTTTCAGAGATTAATATTTTTCATCTCAGTAGCTTCTGCTTCCAAAATATTTACAAACATGATGCATTTAAACAGATACCGTATTCCGCTTTCTGCTTTTCTGTGCGCAATGTTGATGCTTGTCAAGCACTTTCGTATTCTGACATACTGGGATACACATTTGCTGATCTTAATAGCTCTTTTATATGCCTGTCTCAGTCCAAAAGTCTCTGTCTTCAGCAGATATGGCCAGAATGGTGTACGTAATTCTAATAAAGCCTCTTTGATGGCATAAAGATTTTGTCTGGAATCCTCTCTTCTAATCAAATTAGGATTCTTTTTCTGTTTTTTATGGCCCCACTACTTCTCTCATCCCATGTGGCTCTAACTAATTAAACAGATACAGAGTCTTCTGCCTGGATTTTGGTGCATTATACTTTGAATGCGTAATGTTAAAAGCAAAACAAATTTTCTAAGAAAACAGAGCAACTGAGAGCTTCCAGATTTTCTCACCTTGGAAGAGAACTCATCTGAGACAAAGTGTATTGTTTTCATAAGTTTTGTTAGGCACTTAAATGCTGTGGCAATGAGATAGCATAAATAGCTATACTGTCTGGTAGAAAATGTACTGACAGCCCTGGACTAAATTTTGAGAAATTAGTGGAAAGTTGATGGAGTAGAGGTCAAAGCCAAAGACCTCCAAATTTACAAAGACCAGGAATTAGAATTTAGGCACATGATTCATGACTGTCTGGTCAGTGGCTGGTAAAAAAACAGTGCAGCGTTTTAAATTACACATCCTGTCAGCTGCTGCTCCTTAAATAGCAGTGCATTTAATAAGCCAGCTTTTCGTTGTTTGTTGAGTGTTACAGTCGCTCTTCATCATATTCAGCAGAAAAGTCTCCGCTTCAGGAGAAACCAGTTTTCACTGCTGAAATTTCCTGCTGGCAGGTAATACATGTTGACATCACCTTTAATCAAAGCATCAGAATGGATTCCTCTGTTACCTGCAAGCTATATTAGCACCTGCATCGCTAGGGTGCTTCAGCAACAGCGGTATGGTCAGAGCCAGGAATTCTCCTAAATTCCTGGGTCTGATTGCAAATTCACATTGCGCTAGGTCCATGTCAGCGAGCCCTGGGCGTTCGTCCTGCCTCCCACCCTTCCGCGCCCTTGCCACCGTCCCCCACCGCCCAGGGAGGAAGCCCAGGCACACAGGCTAGGTGGACACCATGGCATACCACAGTGAATCCCAGGCTTTTGTAACTGGGATCAGGGCACAAGGATGTGACGGGTTTTAGGCTGTTTGATGGTGAGTGGTTCAGGCTCAGGAGCACAGGTAAGTCTAGGCACAACCTTAGGGCATCGTCGTCACATAGAGAGAAGCTGCAAAGAGAAAGATAACAAATAGGTTGGTTGTGAAGAGCAAGTTTGTATCTTCCATCACCCGCGGGCATACACTGAGACTTGATGCTTTCAGGCACCTAGTGAATTTGGTGCTTGTACTTCATTACTGGTTTGTGGTGGAGAATCGCTTGAAGGTAAGGTGAACATGGCTTGCTGCCTCTCTGGTCTGCAACCAGGTCATGCTCTTCTTCTCGCTAGTACCTTTGTGTCTGCTGAATACTGATGTTACAGGAGACAGGCAGGTTTAAATAAATTTTTAAGCATATGTTTTACAAAATTCAAATTTCTATAAAGCAACCAGTGCAGAAATTGTGAAAAGACATGTCAGTGCTTTTGAAATACTGTACAGTTAAATGAGCATGAGCTCCAATGCCAGGCTTTCCAATAAAGGAAAACCGCTGCAAGGTGTCTCCGGAGGTTGTCTAGTCTGTCCCTTCGCCCTGCGGCGGCATCAGCCATGACCGAAATGTATCTTGATTAGCAGTGAATGTTAACTGGAGAGGCTAAATGTTAATAGCCAGGACTTTTAATCCAACATACAACAGTCTGACATTAATCTAGGTCTAATAAGCAAAAATTGAATATTTTGTCAGTCAAATTCCTTTCAAAGTAGGACTGATCGTTAAATGTAAAACCTACAACATTAAACCCGTTAGTAAAAGCAATGAGTGAATGTAAACATATTACTCCTGAGCACACACAGCCGTAGCGCAAGAACAGAACAAGGGTCCGAGTGCCATGGCGCAGCCAGGCCAGCAGCTGCCCAAAGCCGAGGGCTGGGATCTTGGGGCCTCCCCATGGGAGGGTGGCAGGGCAGGCCCTGGTAGCCCGGGCCCATCCCACCTGCAGCCCGGAGCAGCCAGCGGCACCGGGACAGCCCTGGGCATCGGGTATCTCCCTGGGGATGGGGATGGGCTGAGGTCTCGGCTCAGCAGGGCCCGTGGCTGGGCAGGGCAGGGCTGTGGTGAGCTGGAGACCAGCCCTGCTGTGGGGGCTGATGCCTCCGGGGGACTGACATGGCGTCCTGGGCTGCAGGCAATGGGGGGAGCCCCAGCGGGCTACTGAGGGGCAGTCAGGGCTGGTGATGCCTTCAGAGCCCTGAAGCTGAGTGAAAACTGCTTTATGCATTTTCAGGTTAGTCAGAAAGACCAGCAAAATTAGGTCCCTACTGATACCATAGCCATTAAATACAAGTGCACAAGTTTCTAGACTGCAGCATTATAACATCAAATGATTTTAGTTTTCTTCTTATCAGCTCTTTGTCTATTTAGACTTAGGGATCCTCCTGGCCAGAAGCATCTGTAATGGATATAGAGGCAGCCTCCAGTTCAGTGGAGGGAGGCCATGCAGGCTCTTAACCCAAGGAGGAGTCATTCACATGTCCCCTCATTAGATCTCACAGAGAACCCATTCATCAAGACTGCTTGTGTAATGAAACCCCAAGAAGGAGTGGAGGAAAGTTGATGTGATGTCTCAAACCGCTCCAGCTAGTCCTACTTCATAATGTCTAGCTTCCTTTCCCTTTTCTTTGTCCTAATAAGCCTACTTTTACAAATCTCTGACTGATGTAACCACCGTTCTGATGCATAACAATAATAATAATCATGGTAATTATACAAGTATATACATACTTACTAATATAGCCAACAAAGAAAAAGCAGGAAAAACCCTCAAACTAGCATAAATTATTCTCCCACCATCAAGCTCATCCTTGCACTACGCTAATCTCTTCCTGACCATTAGCTACAGTTTAGGCTGGTCCAATTTCCTATTACTTTTCTCTTTTGCAAAATTTCCCTCCAAAAGAAATCCACCACCAAGTTTGAGGTGATATTTGCTGTTGGTATTAGCACGTGTATCTGGAAGAGGTGCCTGACACTGCCATGGCATCTGTGACATGGACTTCTGGCAGTTTCAAAAGACGCTTTGCATTCATTCACAGGCAATGCCAGTTCCCACCATACAGAACTCCTAGCAGACAGGTCCACAGGTGACCCATACAAACAAGGATAACGACAGAATGGAAAGCAATGTTTCAAATACATGTAAAGGAGTTAGAAAAATTGAAGTCTCTTAGAAGGTAACAAAAATGGAAAAGAAAAAAAATCTCAACATCAGCAGCTAAACTGAATTCCGTATGTGCATCATGGCGAGGTGGAGCACCGGTTCCCCTGTTGTCCATGTGGGAGAACTAGCCTGAATGCTGTGCTTCCAAGCCCTCCAGTTCACCTCTAGCCTGAATGCTACAAAGAAGACCACCAGGCAGGGCATGACCTGGAATGGCAGAGCATAGTCCAAATGCTTATCTTACTGCTTCAGACAGAGCCAGACTTCAGTTTGCAATTGGAGGGTATTGTTCCAGAATAATCAGTGTTTTGTAAGCAGTGACCAGAATACATATGTTTTGAACCGAAAATCAACAGTTGTTTCTATGTAATGCCTATTTTGTTTTCTGACCCTTGTTTAGAGTCTGTTTGAGCTCAATTGTTTGTTCTAGAACTAGATGAGCGAAGGCTAAAGCTGCAAATCAGATGAAAGCAGTGAAATTCCTTCTCATACCTCTAAACACACAGTGCCCTGTGTAATGTGCATTGGCGTACCTCAGAACACATGAGTAAAATAAAACACTTTCATCCTTTTAACAAAAATGACTCCCGTGTCCTTCGACAATAACCTAATCTGAAGAGACAGGTTATGCCTCTCACTTGTGTCAAATGTTTTCTTAGTGAATAATGGCAGATGACTTTTTGTTTTTTCTTAATCATGCTGGTCCTGCTGCTTCGCATCTATCGAAGTCACAGCACACTGTTTCCGTCTGTCAGTTGAAAAATAGTTCCCTTTCAGCCTCGCCGCTGCCAGCCTTCATTAATTCACTGCTAACCTATTTCACCTGAACTGGAGTCAAAAGGAGTTCCTAGGTTTGCATTCCTCTGGTTCCTTGTTCTCTAATTATGTCTTTCCCCCAGTGTTTCTTCTGATGCCTCATTCCCTAATTGTTAGCTGTGGTGGAATAGACCAGCATCAGTAGCAAAACTCATGTTCCTCTGCAGGAAAAAGCGTACAGGAAGATACTCTGGAAGCTCCTACAGTGCACACTTAGAAAAGAATTGAAATAATGAGCAACAGGCTATCATATATTGATATGGAGGTCATTATCAATGAGGAGGCTATTATGTATGTATTATGTATTACTATGTATGTATATGGTAATACCACTGTGACTACTAAGGAGATGTTGTTTAAACTTCTGTACACACTTCCATAGTCCAAGATGGCCCTGTGTAAGATGAAGCGGCTTCAATGAAGAACCCTGAAAATAATTAACAGATTGGGAAATATGCTTGCTAGTGAAAAATCTAAATTTAAAGAGGAGAAGGTTAAGAAGTTATAGTTTTTACAGGTGGGATTAATTTCATCTTATGTTGACCATCTGCACTGGCCAACAAGCTCCCTTCTCTGGGCAATGGAAGAGAGAGGTAGGTCTGGAGACTGATTCATTCTATAGTAGGATAGTTAATCAAGAGAGGTGGGACATGTTTCCTCCTGGGATGCCTGGCTGTCTCCAAAGAACTGAACTAATTGACTGAGACTAGAGAAACTAGAATCACTAGAGAAAACCAGAATCAAGTTTTTATCTTCTAATTGCCCTTTGCATTCTGTGTTTTCTAAACATTTCAGAATCCTGGCATTGCAAAGTGCTGAGTTTAATCCAAATCTTTCTGTGCTAAATCCTCTGGGGTCAGGACTTGATCCTGTTCTTTCAGTCTTGGGGTAGGTTTTCCATACTCCTGTTATTTTTCGTTTCTGTTGTATACACAGTTTTCATTCTTTTCAGGCCTAAACTTTCTCCAAAATCTTTAATTACCCTATAAATTCCGAAGTCCAGCTCCTCGTCAGTTTTTCCTTGTATGCTTCCTTTAACTCATTTCCATAAAACATAAACCTCCCCCAGCAAATTAAGAAAATACATATGTATCCACTTACTGGATATATGATAGTTTAAAATCTGTAGAATCTTGATCTAACAGTAAGCAGAGCTTTTCATATTGTCATCATGCTGTTTTTTGTCTCTCTAAGTATTTAGGTCTGTCTTCACTGATTGTTTTCCGTTTTATAGCCTGCTTCTTTTGAAACACTTAGTTATTTTAACAAGCCTATCTTGTAAAGGTGTTTTGTTTGTATTAACACATCTCTACAGTGCAGCTAGGATCAGTCATAAGTCTCTTTGTTTTCTGCAAAATGAGCCTGGTACATTCACTTGAAGTGTACAGATCTCCTACAGAAGCAAATATTCTAGTTTCAATGAAAATTACTTTGAGTTTAGGTACATCAGAATTTTAACTACTCTCACATACAGACACTGAACTACTGTCACATACAGACACTCTTTTCAGATAAAAATGTTATTTGATCTCCTCTCACATTTCTCACAATCAGTATTTTGGTTTCATGAGGTAGCCAGCACATAGTTACTGTTACTGTGGGTTGTATTTCACAAAAGGTAGCTTTTAGAGGAGCTCAGCACTAGACAGGATATTGTAAAATGCTGTTACTTTACAGAGATGAGCAACCAGCTGGACAGCCCCGAAGGACCTTGTCTCTGTCCCATTCCTCAGCTAAAGGAGCTCTAGTTTCTCGTTACTGGTGACTGCACTGAATGGAATTGTCAGGGCTGAGAGCAACTTTAACTATTTTACCTAAAAACCTCAGCTGGTCCTGGCTCTATCTTCATGAACTAGATTCTCGAATCAGAATGTCATCTAGAATCTAGAATATCATCAACTATTGGGGTTGCAGTGTGAAAACAGAAGCTTGTGATGTTCGAATACCTGACCCTACTGTCATGGTAGAAAAACTGCAGAGATCCTTCATCTTCTGGCAATTACCATTTCACAGCAGATGGCAGAAAAAAATCAAGGTGACTCTTCTGCATTTTCTCTGTTGCAACGAAAATCTTGGTCCTGAGCCATAGCGTGTGTTTGACTGATTGCCTCCTCTCTGTATGCAGTGGCCATTGCTTTCTCTCATGCCCTTCTGGGGAATGGTTGATACCTGATGATGATGTAGCAGACATTTGTAACTCATTGTACGCAGCAGGCACTTGCAGTAGAGTACTTGGCAAGGCGATTTCCATCTGTTTTGCTTGTTCAGACAAGCATTCTTTTATATTAAATGTTCTATTAGAACTCCAAATGATGACTTGGAATCAGACCATACACTGATTTGAGTGTGTACTCTTTTTGAAGTCTTGCCTGCTTCCCTAGCATCTTTTTGGTCTGTGTTGTTTTGCATTATTTTCTTCTGTTTCCCCATTGTTGGCATTCCCTACTGTTGCTGAGTGAGCCTGAACATCCTCAGTCTTTATTCCCATTACCTGCATGTATCTGCAATATAAGCATAGTGGCCATGGAAACTGCTATGACATCTTTCTGAATACAGTAGCAGTGCTTAGTGTTCTTGTTTATATTGTGCATATGGATAGTTCAGCTATGGGTTCATTCATCTGCTATGTCTCTCCACCAGTTGGGAGACAGGTCACAAAAAAAGTCTCATTGTTTGGATTTTTTTTGTATTGCAGACTGTGATGTGAGGGGCTAGTTTATAGCCATCTGCAACTTCTGCCACATTTTTTTGCTTGGCATATTGCTGATCACCAGTGTATTTTGTCGTCTTGTTCCAGTGACTGTCAGAGTCAGCGGAGAGATTCATGCTGGTGTCAGGGACTGTTTTCTGCGAGCCTGTGTAATGATTTTTATTGTTATTCTAAAACTCCTGAGTTTGAAAAAAATGGTTTGCTTTTCAGGCATGATTTTAAATGAAAAGAACATTAACATGTGCAATCAGTTCACTGAAGTTAGACAGACTTTTGTCTAAGCCACAAAGGTTTCTGGAACTGGGACCTGTCCAGAGATGTCTGGACAAAAGTACAAGAAATATCTCATCTCGTAATTCTTCTGACAAATAAATGTGACTTTTAAGTTATGTCAATCAAGTGAAGGAATTGAAGCAATTCTGCCAGTCAGGTCTTAGGAATTCATAGTCATAAATGCCTTAGCACTAACGTAAGATTTTAATAAATGAAGTATATTTGCATACTGTCATACTTGGAGAATGTGTATAGACAATACCAGAAAGAAATGGCCTTTTTAATATTGGTTGGTGATTTCAAATACCCTGAATTCATTAGAATAGTCAGCATTTCATCTGGAATTGACTGACCAATAAAAATAGTAGAGATAAGCAAAGTAAACACACTATGATTAATTGGCAAATACACGTGGTATTTCTGAAAAGAATCCTGACATTTTCATAGGAGACTCTGGGTTTGTAAACATTATATAGCCATGAGGCTTGCTGAGTGAGGGAATGTATTCTGAAGCGAGATTCTTTGATGTATCTGTGTCTTTTAAAATGGCACTTGGCAGCCGTATCCAAATGAATACTGGCTTTTACTGCATCATGGAATATCATTCCCTTGAGAAACAGGTATAGATTTTATTTTGAAGATGTTGCATAGTGTGGATTAGCACTCCCTAGCACAGCTGCTAGGCTCTGGGCTCTGTAGACTTGGTCCCATGGTGAGTGGTGAGACATCTTGCAGAACCTGATCAGTAGCCACTGAATTGTATACCCAGGACTCAAACTCTTAAAACCTTCTGTTCTGCCCTTGAGCTGTCTCCCGGGGAAAGCCAGCATCATTTTCACACCTCTAGAAGATCACGATGCATAAAACTGTTTTCTAAGTGGCAATGCTATTGCAAACTGTGTTGCAGAGCTAGGCTGGCCGGTAGTGTCTGTATTTACTGATGTTGATCAAATGCTCAGAGTTAAACTTGCAGGATTCACAGGAGCTCCGTGTTGATGGAGGCCAGAGAGACCTCCTGAAGCCAGGATGGCGGCTGCATGCACACTATTTCAGGTGGTGCAGATACTGAACATGTTGCTAATCCACGTGAGGAAGTGGTGAGACTTTGGTCTAAGAAGATGTAGAGGATCCCAGCAAAATAAGCAGTGCTGTTGTTCACTTCAGCGTTCTTTTCAGCCACTCTGAATGGGAAGGGAGATGGCAGTCATGGCTTAAACCACAACAAACTCCTTCCAGGGAACTCTCCTCTCTCTGAAAGTTTGATTCATGTCTCCCAGGATCATGCCTGGAATTTTCCATGTCATGTTTTCCTTTGCATAACAGTTTGGAAAGTAAACAGTGTTCATGCCTTGTAAACTGTGTTGTGAATTTTCATGACTAGTTCTCATCTTGTGATATGGCAGCATTGCCATACCTACCTTCACAGTGGTTTCCTATGCTTGAAAAAGAGGTTGCAGAACAGTACACAGCGAAGTGCAGATACATCTTAGATGACGGACTTCATGGTGACAGGAGGTTAAGACAGCACAGATACTGGCACAGGTACTGTGGAGGGGTGAATTTAGTGACATTTAATTGACCAAGACGTGGAATATTCTCATGACAGCTCTTTGGTGGTGTTTGATTTCTTCATTAAGAATAGCTGTAATTTGTTTTCACTTCCCTCTGAAAAGTATTTGCAGTAACAGCCTACACAAGTTGTGCTGAGCTCCAGATGAGTGCTGACCAATGACTGCAGAAACAGGTATGGCACCTGTGGATAGGACACGCTCTAAAAAGCTAATCCCAGGGGTTCTGCAGACCCAGAGCACAGTTCTTCTGTGGATAATCTTGCTGGCATACAGTCAGTCTTATGTGGCCAGGGAACTCACTGTTGGGTTTGAGGACCTTTTAAAAAAAGGGGACACTGGAACCTGGCTCCGGGGTTTATGTCTTAAGATGGCACTGCACATTCAGAATAAACTTTCCCCAAATGACCAAGGTTAGATAAAAAGATGCCATGGGCAGTAACTGTAATTTCTTTAAAACAGTTTTGTAGCCTGCTGGTGTTCATCATTCCACTGACTATAATATGCATCCTGAACACGGATATGTTCCAGAGATAATGGTGTGGCTCATTAGCTACCAAATAATGTCATTCTGAATTTTAAAGGAAATTACTCTTCATACCCTATAAATGAGTCTTGAGGAACTGTTTGTCTTCAAAGTATGGTGTTCTGTGAGACCATGGCAAGTGATCTGCAGATGATCATGGAGCTAACATCACCTTCTCAATATTTCCAATTAAAACTATGCTGAAGATGCATGGTTGCCTACAGAAATTCTGAGAAGTGACATGGGCCTGAGGGTTAAAAAATCAAGAAATCACCAAGCAAAGAACGCCAGACTCCATAACCTCTGGGTGTTATGGAGGAGTGGAGATAAAATATAAAGGAGTATTAATGTCTGGGGATAGCTTAATGATACAGCATAAAATTTAAATGAGGTCATTAATTCCTCAGTATGGAACAACATTCTTTCTTAGAGGAATTGTTTTGATTATGATTAAAAATGTTTTAAAAAAGAAGGTTCTTCTGTTCATAAATGTCTGTCTTTCTTTGGCTGGTGTGAAATGCATATCCTGCTCTATGCCCTAGAAATAGTGTGAGACTTGAATCTCTTAGTGTGAAGAGACACTTCCAGCACTTACAGATGCAAGGTATATCTCAAAATTCATCCATGCCACACACAGCATCAAATGGTTTATTTCAAAGGAGAGCTGTCACTGCATATATTCTGCAGTTAGCATTTGTCCCGGCCTATCCTGCACTAGTATTATTCAGAGACTGTAGTAATTTTAGTTGTATTTCAACATTATTAGTGCTTTACAAGAGAAATTCTTTGTAAGTATTTGTAGCAGAAATAAAAAGAGGAATATCATAAGATAAACAATTTGTATCACAGGCCTCATTATTGGATAGTTATTTCATCTTGTTAGCATTTTGATCTGTGTTCAATGTAAGACAAACTGTATTGTCACTATTTGCTTTTGAACAGGCAAGCAAAAAGGTGATGTGTCTCAGCTGTGTTATGAAGTACCTGTTCGTTCTCTTTCATGACAAACTGTGGTCTGTTATTACACTCTCTTGACATTCATTCTGTTCTAGCAAGATTCCTCTTCATTTTCCGATATCTAATCATGCGCCCATCAAAGTGTCAGTCCCCAGGGGAGATGGAAGGAGGGGAGAAGCACATATGTTGCCTGTCAGGAGGCAGAGGAGCTGTTTATATTTATAATGAAAGTGATAGAACAACCTGGTTTAAATGTATGAAGGAGCAAAATGGATAATCTCTAGTTTTATCAACAATGAGGTTATTATTTCCTCTATGTGTTTAGCTTTGGTAGATTAGTCTGATCCTCAAAGGTGATTCATACTCCAGCAAAATCAGAACGACACCTCAGAATACAATTAGAAATTATGTTCTGGTTATTACTGTAGTCCTATGAAGCCTCAGAGCCTGAACACATGTCCTATACTTAGATCTCAGTACAGAAAAATTTTCAGTGCTGGCATTTGAAAAGGCCATGGCAATTAAAGGAGATAGAGGCAAAGCATTCAACTAGCTGGTGTATACTTCTCCAGAAGGTTCATAACCTTGGTGATTTTAGGTTACAGATGAAGTAATCTTCAAATAAACTATGAAAATGTCACCCTGTCTCCCTGTTGACGTTGGTCATACTCCTGATCACAGTTATTGTCCAAAATGATCCATAGCATGTTCATGAGCTGTAAGGGGTATTTGTGTTCCCCAGCAGACTACGTAGCGGCGGTCTCTTTGTGACTGAAGGATTTACACTTGGTACAAAAGAGAGAAGAGCTCCCCACAATCGTCCTGTTTCCACACTGCCTCTTGCACTCCAACCAGCTGTAAAATACAGCTGGATGGTGCTAAACACCAGGCAACATGGAGCTGCTCATTGCCTCAGGTGTTGAAAGGTAGCAGAGGAGCCAGTGTCCAACAGGCTCTTGCTGCTGTCTCTCAGAGCAGACAAGGGAAAGAAATATCACAGACCTTAAAAGTAGAAAAAGTACAGTGGGGCACATCTTTCTATTGTATGTTGAGGTACTCTGCTGAACCCAGAGGACGAGGAATTTGGCCTCACTTCTTCTCGGCACAAATGAACGTCTGGTTTTGTAGGGTTTTTTTCCCCCGCTAGCTTGTCTTTGAATTCAGGAGGGGGCATTTTAATGTTGCTTCAGTGGAAAGTCAGCTGTTCCAGGAGCACAGATAAGCAGTTAGGAAAGCAGGGAGTATACAAACATAACTCCCTCTTCTGTTGGGTTTGAGGGAGTGGACAATAGGAGGAAAGGATCATCAGCTCGTCTTCAAAATGGGAGTACTTGCTTTGTATTTGTAACCATTCTATGATTCTGTGTAAACATTTACCTAAACTGTTCTTAAAGGCAGCTAAGGATATACCTTAATGCCCACCTACTGCAATTT
>Ga0065711_1042214_pt1 | contig 15558 bp, 8 predicted proteins | sample Hoacrofraction12_FD_59098 | JGI IMG/M metagenome (GOLD analysis project Ga0065711, IMG submission 59098) | Hoatzin crop microbial communities from Cojedes, Venezuela - Epithelial fraction 12 v2 (version 2) | ecosystem: Host-associated > Birds > Digestive system > Esophagus > Crop | place... | reverse complement strand
CGTTGTTGTTCCTGTTTCCCTCTGTTTGCTGTTCTGTTAAACTGCCCTTATCCCGACCCACCAGTTTCTGCCTCGTTCTTTTCATTCTCCTCCGCACGCCGGTGGGGGGAGGGGTGGCCGCCTGGCGCTTTTGTTGCCGGCTGCAGCCGAAACCAAAACAGTTAGTCAACAGGCAATAGTTTCTGCTAACTGATAGGGAAAGTTGCGATGTTTTCATTTGATGCTATGGTAGTTTCCATTAAAATATAGCATAGTAGTAACATTGACATTGGTCAAAATCTGTAAAAAATTTGCTTGCAGCACTTAAACGTTAAATTAGTGGAGCTACTTGGGCATGAAGTCACATAAGTGAATCCTGTTAGGCTCAATAGTGTTAGTTTCTTTACAGTCAGCTACTTAAGTAGGTGTATTTCTACTGACAAAAAATAAGTTTGCTTTTAACATGTGATGGTTGCCTTTTTGTTTGCAAGTCATAAAGCAAGTTTAGCTCACTTAAAAAAACAAACAAACAAAAAAAACCAACCCACAAAACCAAAAATAAAAACTTAAATTGAGAAGGTAAGATTAAATGGATTTACCGTAGTCCTGGCAAGTGTTATAAGATTATGTTATCTTCCATGTGCTTATTGTAATTTCCTGTCACTCCTCTGTATTGTGCTATATGTGAACCCCTGCACCTTGTTCTGGAGGAAGGATGTAGTCTGAGGAAGTACCCCAAGAGACAGAGCTGAATAGAGCTCTAAGACTGCTGCTGCTCCAGTACCTTGTCTTTTTGATACTCTGGCAACTTAGTATGTCTGATTATGCAAAACTATGGTAAAAGCTATTCATTTTTAAAATCCTATGGTACTGGCCACCTTTTATATTAGACCTTTTTACTTGAATGAGCTCAGATTGTGTTAAATCCTAATCTAGGCTGGGAAAGAAGATACTGTAAAGATAGCTATCCCTTTGCAAAATATTAAAAGTACCGTTCAACACTCCATTATACTACTACACAAAGGACCTAGCTGGGGTAAACACTGCAATAACATTGAGTATCCCTTACACTAAACTGCTTTCTTAGATTGCCACACAGGCAGTTTTGGTTGCTTGCGTTAGAAGGAAATTAGATTTGGGGATGGTTCTTTTTGTTGCTTTGGGGTGAGAGGGGAAGGTTGAACCCCACATCAGAGGAATTTGCTTACCGCTCCAGCAGAGCTGATTTCCATTGGACAAAATTGTATTTATATTTTGCAGAAAATCGCAGTTTGGTTTGGGGCAGTGGAGAGGTAGGGAAGACAACCCAAACTCTTAGTAGCAGCTCTTGATGTGTTGTATTCCAAAACCATCAACGACCTTACCAGTTTCTTGATCTATTTGCATAGGCAGCTGAGTATCTTAGAAGATGAATTCTAGTTTTTGGTGTAGAAAATACTTCCTTTTGATGTTTTCAGAATTTTATGGTGAGGAGAAAGACAAATTCTTTTTGATACACGGTAAAATCGCTTTACCTCTTCCAAGGTATCATTAGATGAAAGTTAGGTTGTTCACGTTTGGGGTTTTTTTTGTTGATTTAGAATGGAGAAAGGTAATTGCCAGGTGTTAAAACTGTTGCTATAGTTTAGTATAGAACTGTGTCTCATGATGTTGGTATTAATAGTGAAATACCCATGCCGCATAGCTCTGACTTAAGAGAAGTACTTTCAAAGCAGAATTCTTCCATAGTTCATCAGATTTTTATTTCTATGTAAAGGTGAAATGTGATCCTCTAGTTTACTACCCTTTTCTGTGGTGTTGCTACTGCTTAGTTCCTTCACTTTAGCCAGAAAGTAAAATACTTCAGTAACTTACTGATCACACTGGCCATTTTTGTGCACCTTTGTAGACAAAATGGCTACTAGAGCAACCATTTCAGTGTGCGATAGAGAGAACCAATACAAAATGAACTTTGGTTATACTTACCAAGACAGCAGGTCAAATTATGGAATGAAGGGTCAAGTTAATTTACTAGTTACCTAATAAATAGAGTTTAGGATGGCTAGAAAATGAAGTTGAATCCACAGTCAAGACAGTGAAATAGGAAGGCGTGATGAATAAAAAGCAGAAGAATGAACTACAGTAATACACATGACCAGTTGATGATGTTGCTAAGCCATTGTGTATTACTTTGAGTTAATTTCTGCAGCCTCTTCAGCTTCAGAGATCTTCTTCTGTAGAGGAAGAAGAGAAGACAGATTACCTTATAACAGTATATGCCTTTTTACAGCACTTACGTTTTGTAGGACCGTTCAGAGCAGACTTTCAGATGCACAGAGATAGAAAAGTTGGTGAAATTCAGCTCAGTAGATTATATAAGTATGAACAAAATAATTGTAACCATTTAATGTTGTTTTTCATTGTAGTGTGGAGTTCATCTCCTTACCCCTGGGTTATGCTTTTCGAAGATATTTGTAATACTTGACTGATAAGCTCTGTTTATGCAGTACTAGAAGAAGCAACAGTGGCGGAAGATGGTTGGTGCAGCCTGAGAAATGACTGTATCACTTTACACAGCTCTACAGGAAGCTCTGCTTTTCCTGACTAATGGTTTTATGGCTGCAAATAAGTGTCTAATGATATCTCCAAATTGTTGATGCATCTGAAAGTGGAGGGAAAACTAATTCTGGTAAATTAAAGCAAAATACGGATGTTTTCTCAGCATAACCTGTAGTACCTTGCAAAGCAAACAAAAGCCTCTTAAAAGCCTAGAGCAGAGACAGTCGTGAGGGATTATTAATGCTGCTGCATGCTAGTTGATGTTCAGTACAATGTGACTATTTTTTTTTTTTTTCTTCTCTGGTTTGAATTAATTGTTTAGTTTTTGCTTACAAAACTGTTAGCTACTGGAGACTTATCTATTCTTCAGATTTTTGTTTGTTTCATTTTATATTCACCTAGGGTTGGCAGACTTCTGGTGGGGAAAAGTCCTGGAGGGGGTAGTGAAAGTAAAGTGGCGCTATCCATATACAGTGGTAGTGATTGTATGTAGTGCGAAGGGAAAAGCATGATAAGCTTCATCACTGTGCAGTCTGAAAAGTGTTGGAATTCAGCTAAGCACATGCAAGTGAATTTAATGTCTTGGTATGCTGCACGCTGTGCAGGCCTACTTAAGAAAATAGTGATGCCTCAGTGAGTTGACTTAATTTGGCAGAGATCATATGAAACTTACACCAGCAAGAAGAATGTATTTTGCTTAGTGAAAATTGTCTATGCGTACCACAAAATATCAATTTTTTATTAAAATCTTGCTTCAGACCTTGAATCTATTGAGAAATCCTTTATTTTAGGTAATTTTTAATATTCTAGTTTCCAGTAGTATTAGCATTTTTTTTCCTGATTTGCAAGTGCAGAATATGAAGTATGTAAATTCATGTAGTCCTTGGTTCACAGGACTGACTTACCAACCTTTGTTTGCGTTCCTGTTGCTGTAATATCCAGAAAGTGTTAATTTTAGCAAAAAATGGCTTTGTTGCTTCCGCTTATCCTCACAAAACAGTCGACATATTTGACGTGAGCGATAGCATAAATGATTTCTCAGAAAGGAACAGAAGTGTCTTTCTGCTTGATTTTTAACTGAAATTTGCAAGATCAAATTAATTGTTTATGTCTGAGCACTTGATAATGGCAAAGAATATGCTGTTTTTTCTCAACAAAATTTTATTGGTTTTATTTAAAGGTGTTGGTCCCTGCAGCATATTTGAAACATTTTTGTTGAGTGTGCGGGAATTTTATTATTTTCTCCCTTGCCAATTTTGCAGTTCGCTCCTTTGGTACAGAAGATAGACCAACTGATAGACCTATACCACCTCGTGATGAAGTTTTTGAGTATATTATATTCCGTGGCAGCGACATTAAAGACCTAACAGTCTGTGAGCCACCAAAGCCTCAGTGTTCTTTGCCACAGGACCCTGCTATTGTTCAGGTAAGTCAAAACATGTTTTTAGATGTTTGTTGCTGAAGACATAACTGGGTAGCTTTAAGTGCTCTCTAGCCGAGTGTTTAAGAAATAAGATGTGTGTTGCTGTAAAGTTCACAACCCAATGTAAAGAGCTCTGGAAAGATTTTCTTCTTTTGGATCATGTCTTAAGTGTGAAAATCAAGGTTGGAATCTAACTCTAGCACAATGCACTGGATACCGAAACTGCCTGTTTTTCAGAAACAACTAATGACTTTTGGTAGATGCCTTTTTCAAAGGTACTTGCTTAGGAGGACACGTGTGCAGGACTGCTGGTATAAGTCAGATGGAGCGCGTGCTGAAACCTCCCCAAATAATTAGTGATTTATTTGTTTGTTTTTTTTTTCTTTTGGATTTTAATGTTCAACCCTTTTTTTGCGGACTATGACTTTAAAAGTGTTTCATCTGGCTACGTGCTTTTTAAAAGGCTTCTTACTAAGGGGCAGTTATTTGAAAAGGACGTACTTGTTTGGTGAAGGGAAAGCAACTTACAATTTGAAGCCTTCAGGGTTAAATAATCTGTGATTTTATAGTAAATGGACTGACAGAGATAGTTATTTTTGATCTCTGAAATCTGTTGCCTTGTTGATTGTGCTTGTGGGGTGTCTTAAAATAATCCCTGAGAGCAAGATGGAAGTTCTTGGTGCAAATGGAACTTGATAATTACATTTCTAATGTTTAACTATTCCATAAGATAAAATTCTTGATACTTTCTTACAAAGTACCCTTGCAATCCTCTAAAGTCTTTTGCTGAATTGGGTGCAACTCTTTCTGTCAGCGGTAGTTGAGAGCTGTGAAATTGCATTCCTGCTAATCCCAGTAATAATAAAAACAACCCCACCAGACTCCAGTATGTTTGGGTCTTTCATTGTTCATGTGGTTTTTGAAACTTCGGAGAAGAAGCTGACATTTTCCAAGTTTGCCTGCAAAAGCTGATACACGTGTTTGACAAGAGAGTCCAGTATGTGAGGTTCTAGGGAAAAGACTGCGAAATCTTGTGGTACTGTTCTCACAACTCCGTGATATTAGAAGGGTAAAAGTGCTTTCTAAGCTGTGTACATACTGGAGAAGATGTTTTCTGCTAGCTGTTGTCTGGTTTGAGTTTTCCTGCAGAGTAATGTGTGTAATTCATTATTTTTGTGATGTCTTTGCTTCTGCTTTAAAGTGGTTAAATTCTTGGTATTAAAAGAAGAAACTTTATGAATGTTAACATCTTTCGTACATATTAGCCACAGTAGTGGTGTTAGGCTAAATTTAACAAATAGTTTTAGACTTTCCGCATTTCTTGCTTGCAGAACTGTTTCCTGCTTTTTGTGTAAACATTAATTTCTGCAAGTGCGTTTTGTCTGTAGTCTTCACTAGGATCTTCGACTACATCTTCATTCCAGTCTGTGGGGTCCTATGGTCCTTTTGGCAGAATGCCTGCGTACAGTCAGTTCAGTCCAAGCCCGCTGGTGGGGCAGCAGTTCGGCGCTGTTGGAGTTGGTATGTTCGTTTTTATTATTTGGCGTTTTCCTGTAAGCGAAGTTGCATGTGTATGCGTAGCTGGTAATCAGTGCTGATAATTCCATCAAGGCCTTATCCTAAGGGCACATCCAAAGTCTTCGTTCTGTGTCAGTCCCACAGTGCAGCTCAGAAGTAGAGAGTTTTCCATAGCCTTTGCAGCTCAAATCGAAGCAATTATGATTGAGAGCTGAACACCCTATCTCAGAGGGACAAGTGGGGAAAAGTTCCTGTATTCATAAATTCATTCTTTTTCATATATATTCATTACATTCATCGTGTATTCATTAAGTTTCACAAGTGGTAGAGGCAGCTTCTCCACAAAAGCCGCATAGCTGTGCTGTGGACATTTGGTATCCCAAGCTGATGAGGCGGTGTGTGCCTTAATGAAGGGTTTGGATTATTCAGTAGTCCATGTGCCAGCACAGTTCTCTAGCTGTTCATGAGGTGCTAGCTTGGCATGAAGTACATGCTTGAAGTATTTGTGAGCTGCGTGGGTTAGTTGCTGTCTTACACTGCAGATGCACTCTGACACTCACCAAGCAGCTTTCATTCCTCCCTTGAAGTTTTTGTTTCATCTTTTAGTTTTTCACATAGGAACTTGCATTCATGTAACTGTTACGGTGAGTGTGTCACTCCTGGTGCTGTAAATGTTAGCCATGTGAAAGGAACGCTGTAGAATTGTGTGTGACTTGATACCAGTTAGTAAGTTGTTTTTGTTTAAAAGATGTTAAGTGGAAATGTATACCAAGAACATTTATTACTCTATAAGATGCTGTCACGTCTATGCTATGTTAATACTTGTGATACTGAAGTTAGCAGTGCCTTTTTTTTTTTTTCTTTTGAGAAAAAGCATCAAGGTATTACAGTCTTACCAATTTACTGTGAATGTATACATTATGTTACACTTAGTGTATGGGAGGGGCAGACTTATATGTATTCTAGCATAACTGTCTAATATGGCTTCACTAGTTGTGTAGTGCTAAAAAAAAAAAAAAGGAAAAAAAGTCTGAACCAGGTTTTACAACTACGTTATTTCTTTCAAAGCAGGAGGTTCTTTAACATCTTTTGGAACAGACTCTTCAGCCAGTGCTAGCATGTCCCAAAGCACCACAGTTGGTTCTGCGTTTACAACAGATGCAAGATCACTAAAAACACAGATGTCTCAAGGTAAATACCTTTGAATAACTCTTTGATCTTTTTTTGACCAGTCGTGCCCCCGTGATTTAGGTGGTTGCCAGCAATACTAACCACACAGCTGAATTCTGGCATGAAAATACCTGATACCAAAACCAGAAAGCACTGAGTCTTTGTACTGTGTTTTCCTACATTCCTTTGTACTGTGTTTTCCTTCATCTTGGTGTGCTGCATAGGTAACTGTTAGCAACACGTTTGTTGTTATCCTTAAAGCATCTATACTGAGGAGTAGGACTTACTTTAGTTGAACAATGTTAGCAAATAGGTGCGTATGGAAATCCAGTATCTAGTTTAATTGATAGCATGACAAAACTCAAGGTACTTCATGCTGATTGAATTGTGAAGTCCTTCAGCCTACTGTTTTAAAATATTTAGTCCTACTGGTATTTCTTTGTTAATGTATATTTATATAAATAATGCTAACAGCAGATCACATTGCCTGTAGAGATAGTGAAATGACAGTTAAGTCAGCTTAATAGTAATAGAAACTGTATGGGTGGTTTGTGTAATACTGGAAAAAAGTAGAAGCAAAAGGGAAGTTCTTGATGCTTTTTGAGTGGCAAAGAAAAAAGAAACTGAATGTTGAGCACTTTCACCCTCACTTTTCATGCAAATATGTTAAGATTGCTCCTCAAAATCCAAAAGGCATTATTTTCTGCTCTTCCACTTTTCGTTACCGCAAGTAAAACTGTGTGCTAAGATATATTCGTAATGCTATTATTAAGTTTATGCAGTCACACTAAAAGGCAAAACACTTAAAGCAAACAGGTTTTTTTCAAAATTCTAGTTGAGATTTGTACACCCATTAGGAGTGCTTTCTAGCATTAGTTGAGTGGATGTTGTGGTTTTACCACGTGGATTACCAAAAATAGGTTCTACTTTGTTGCATTAATTGAAGGCGGGGGGGGAAAGTGTGCTGAGCATTTACTGATTCTGCTGTTGAAATAGCAGCTTGGTTTTCTGTAGGTGAAATTAAAACCTGTGTGATTCTTGGACTTAGTATACAACACGTACAACGATGAGCATACATTCTGCCACAGATTTCCTGTGAGGCAGCAAAAAGTTTTTTCTGTATGTGTTTGCTTTTAAAAATACTTGGTCATCTTTGTAGATCCAAAGTGTGATGTGGTTGGTTTTGGGGTTCCTTGGGGTTTTTTGGTTTGTTTGTTTTTCTTGTTTAGCTTTTTTTTATGGGATACAATGTTATTCTTTTCTTCTACTTACTGGGACTTTAGTCTTATCCTAGTTTCTTAACAGATTTACCTATGTGGTGTCATAAACTTCTGTGGCTGGATCAAACATCTGCATTCTAAACATGCTTCTGGCTCCAGTTGCTCATGCTGCAAATGGAAATGTATAAGCAGCAGTTTGTGGGGAAGCTTTCGTAGCTCCTTCGTCTGCATTATGCGTGGCACTAGCCATGGCTATTCATTTATTTTGTGGTGAACATACAACAGAGTGCGCTAGATGAAGTGAAATTTCAGTATCACAACTGTAGCTCTGCCTTTGGGAGCCATCACTTTCCACTTGGCTTTCCAGGGAGGCAGAAAGAGCGTTTTTACCTCCAGGCAAACAAAAAATTTAATTCCACAGCTAAATGCACAGCATGAATGGGTTGGTAGGGATTAATTGTCCTACCCATTTTTTTCTTTTAGACTGGGGGAAGGGGAATTGCTAAATATCCTTCATTCTGGATTAGTGGATCTGAGGGTGCAGAAATATTTATTTCTTCTTTGGACACAGCTGTCTTGACTGGTAAGGCAGATAAACCTGACAGTCTAGATTGGTTGAGACCGGTACCTCGAATTGTGGATGAGAAATAACTCTTTGGGTTTTGGGTTTGTTTTGGTTTTTTGCCAGGTCGTTCAAGCCCTCAGATAGATCATTTGAGAAGGAGCCCCACCATGGAACAAGCAGTGCAGACAGCTTCACCCCACTTGCCTACTCCGGCGCCAGTTGGGAGGAGGAGTCCTGTACCAGCCAGACCTTTGGTGTCTGCTAGCCAAAAATCATTAGAGAATCAAGAGCACAGACGAGGTAGTTCTGGATAATTCGCATATGGCTTATTGTCTCTCATACACGTATGAAGTGCTCTTTTTAAGGGTAACATGGGAATTTTCCTGCTGTCCATTACTAGTAGACTGGCCAGCAGAGACCTGGATTGTATATATTTCTTTTTGAAGTCAAGCATACATTCTAAATTATTTTTCTTCTTTTTATAAAGTTAAGCTTGTGGTTTATTTTTATAGGTTGGGATTTTTTTGAAATCTGAACTATATAACTAGATACAAAAGTATGATCAAAAATACCTAATTGGATAAATAAATCATTTTTTTATTTCCGACTTTAGCTGAAGCACACAAGGTTTCAAGATCAGAAAATGAACTCAGAAATGAAAACAAACGACAAATTGGTAAATCTTGTTTTGAGAAATAGCTATCATTGATTTCAGACTTCATTAAGTTTTTTAAAAGTCTGCTAAAATACAGCATTGTGTATAGTTTGCGAAGTGCTAGGACTTCGTTTCTAACGTCCAGAAATCATGCAGTTCAGATTAAGTACACAAAATTCTTTATTACTGTAGATTGCTTTCACGTGATTGTTTATAGTGGGTGACAGTAACTTCGCATTGGGTCAGAATAATACAAGCACAAAAAGCACGAAAGAGAAAACATCTTGTCTTTGCTCTATGTTACATGTTTTGAACAAAAGGGCAGAATCGACCAGTATGCATGGATTTATAAACACAATAGCATGAAATAAAACCTGTTACCTTTCTACAAAAATACTTGACTGAAAAGCCACGAACATTTTAACTCTTCTTCAGAAAACTTGTAATGATTTCTAGAAAGTCTTTTAGTACCCAAGTTTAATACCGTTACGCTTTCTGTGTTGCTGCCGTAATTATTGTAAGTGAATTTACAAGTAGCTGCTCCGGCGGGACTTTGCGCAGCGGAAGTGCAGGAAGAGGATGCATGAACTCCCAACCTGTTACCCCAGGAATTAAAAACACAAAACAAAAAACCCACCCCCATGACCCTCAAAGAAAAAACAATCTGGAAAACAAAACCAAACGGAATTTCCCTCTTTTCAGTTCCAGGTGGACCTTCAGCGCGAAGGGGCCGTGGAGGTCACAGAGGAGGGCGAGGAAGATTTGGTATTAGGAGGGATGGTCCAATGAAGTTTGAGAAGGACTTTGACTTTGAAAGTGCAAATGCACAATTCAACAAGGAGGAAATTGATAGGGAATTTCACAACAAACTTAAACTAAAAGGTAAACCAATTTTTGCTTCAGATTTGAGCATGGAAAAACTATGTCTTGCTGCTTGAATGCTACCTTGGAGAACGACTTTCAAAAAGCATATCGTACTCTTTTGCGATCATTGGAAAAAAAAAACCAAACAATCAATGAACAAGTAAACTGGGATCATCTGTTTAATGAATTTAATACTTGAGTCAATATTTGAGTTTCGAAAGAGTTTTAACTAGCAGATACCATACATTGTGTTGTGACAAATCTGTTGGTTAAAAATGTTGATTACTTGAGCACAAGTGCCAATAGTGTGAGTTTACCCTTGAGTTCTGGAACAGATGCAATAAAAGAAAACCCTTATTTTATGTTTTCAATTATTAATAGATCAAAAGCAATCACAAAAACAGGAGTTCGGGATCAGCTTTGCTGGAGGATGCACAAGAGTTTCAATTTAAGACAGTTTCTCTCATTTCTTTGTTTTACCCTTTTCCAAAGAAACACAGGAGTAGTGCAGATCCGTGCTGCCAGCACTTCTGTTTGCTGGCAGGCTTCTGCTGTAATTATCTCATGCTCTTGTGACCAGCCACCTGTTCATTACGCTGCTGCTACTATTTTTGGACAAAATTGTTACAGGTTAATATAGAGAGTTCCTCATTTCAGTATCTGATTGGCTAGGCTTGAAGATCATAATAGCAAGTTCTGTTGAACCTTCAGCTGCTTTTTCAGTGCCATTCAAAACAGTTAAGTTGAACTTTAGGCATTGTTAGGAAGGTGATGCATTATGAAGTCAGTTCATGGCACAATATCTTGAATGCTGGCCCTGTGTTTCGGAGGGGATAACAGCAGAGCCAGCAGGCAAAGGAGAAGGGTAGCAGCGATGAGCAAAACATGGAGTGGGTTGTATATGAGGATTGACCGAGTGAGGCTTTAAAGTCTGGAAAGGAGGTAGCTGGGAGGTTATAAAATCGATGGCTGCCGAGTCCATTCTACCACGGGGTTTTTTGTTAATTAAACCCACAGTGGATGTAGAAGATACCAAGCCTTCAGATAGCAGCAGCAAAACATCCTAATTTGAGTTGAATGGTTTGACTGCCACATGAAATTCTGGAGGGGGGTTGTATTTCTGAGTGTTTGGTATAGTTGGTGTCTGTCTGTGAATAAAATAACAGTGCCACTTTGTTTAGTGTGATGGGCTGGACGGCTTCTGTTTACTTTTATTTTCCAGAAGATAAACTTGAGAAACCAGAGAAGCCTGTAAATGGAGAAGACAAAGGTGACTCAGGTGTTGATACCCAAAACAGTGAAGGGAATGCGGATGAGGAAGATCCACTTGGACCCAACTGTTACTACGACAAAACCAAATCCTTCTTTGATAACATCTCCTGTGATGACAATAGGTACGGCCTCTAAGGGGAAGCTTGATAGTCTACTTAGTGCATGTTTGTGTCACGGGGTAGTGTCAGCACTACTCATTGCCATCAACTGGATTGAAAGTGAGTAAAGCTTATTTCCACATGCGGTGGACAAAAATAAAACAGGAGTGTGAAGCACAGGGTTTCTTTATGGGCAAGTGCGGTACGTTAATAGGAAGACATTTCTAAACATAGTTTTAGAACCGAGTGTGCTTCCTCCAGAATCTCCTTTGCAGGTTTGCTAAAGTGGGGTTTTTGTTTTGTTTCGGTGCTAAGTCACCAGTTCAGTTAAATCCATTATGACTCGGCTTCGGTGGTGATTTCGAAGTAGATTGTGTCACCGTCCTGGCCGATAGTGCTTCCTGGCTGGGAAGATAGCATTTCAGGAACATCGAAGCTTATCTTGTGCTCTTGCCTTTGCATTGGAGAAGACGATGTGGATTGCGGACCTACTTTGAATTGGCAGGGGGACGGGGGTTGTTTTGTTTTACTGACAACTAGGTAAAACAACACCTGTAGCTGCAAACTCTTGCTTTCTGTTTCTTGTTTTAAATTGCAGGCAGCTTTTATTAGATGTTGCTGCATGCAGAGGATACAAACTGTGTCGTTCTGTAAGGGAAACTCTTAGGGCATTATTAATATATAATTAAGGATACTGTAACATGTCCCTTCTCGTTGAGTTAAATGAGTTTGTGGCAGAAACCTACATTCTCGCAGAAGGGATAGTGCGGAGATTTAAAATGTAACTGTGTCGTTTTTCATTTCATGGGCTTTCTGGCGGGTCTGACTAAGCCAGGCAGTCGTCTTTGAAGCGTGTTTTAAAACAATGCTTGTTCCTTTCGTGTGGCAGAGAACGGCGACCCACTTGGGCTGAGGAAAGACGATTAAATGCCGAGACCTTCGGAATACCCCTGCGTCCCAATCGCGGCCGTGGAGGGTACAGAGGCAGAGGAGGGGGGATTGGCTTCCGTGGTGGAAGAGGCCGAGGAGGTGGAAGAGGTGGCTTCACTACTCCCCGAGGATTTCGTGGTGGATTCAGAGGAGGTCGTGGAGGCAGGGAGTTTGCTGACTTTGAATACAGGGTAAAATACATTTAATCTTACTATGACCTGATCCGCTGCGCTTGGAAACTAGTGGTAAAAAAACTCCTGCTTTTGGACTTGGCGTTGAGCTAGAATTTCTTGAATAATGTTTTCCGAGTACTCTGAGCTACTTAATTGAAAGTCCATTAATGCTGAAATTCTAGTTACGTGGCAGCATTTTACTATCAACAGCAACCAAAACTGAAAGCTACCTTTCTTCACATGTTCACATATGCCCTACATATTTGTTCTATAGCTGGAACTGGGGGAGGGGGAAGTAAAAGCTCTGCAGATTTGTTAGAAAGTAAAAGGAAAAGAAAGCTCTGCAGGTGTTAGAAAGGTGAATCGCAAGCATTTTTCTGAGCAGTGTTGTAAAATGTAGAGATTGAGAGGGAGTAACTTGACTTGCTTTTGGTGTGCCACAAACTTTCTTGAATTCTTTGTGAATGAGCTGGCACAAAGCCTACAGACCTCTAAGATCGTATATAACCCCTAAAATGGAGTAATTGAAGTTAATGAAGCATGGCAAGAAGGAAGATAAAAAATATTTGAGTTCTGTAAGGTGCCGTTACACACTTTTTACTATAACTTTACAGAATTGTATCCAATCGCTGTTGGGAAAGCTAAGGCAGGGTTGAGTTTTTTCAGCCAGTCATTCAGTGAAAAGGAGCTGTGGGAGTTAAGGTGTAAAAACTTCAAAAGAAAATATTATCTCCATCCCACAGAGAAAGCATATTTAAAAGATCAAAAGAAGTACTGTTGCTTTATTTTTAGTTAAATGTGAATGAAGCTTAAAGTTTCTTTAAGCATTACGCAGAAGCCGCCGTGTAAGTCTGCGAACTGACGTAACCTGATGTGCAAACGTGCTTTCGTCATCCCGTAAGCATAGAAATAGTCATTTGTTCTGCAAGAGCTATGATGGCTAAAAAGCAGAATCTTTCTTTACAATGAAGTTACACAATTTGTTACTTTTGCACACTATTAAGACATTCATTGTTTGCTGCTGAGGATCCTGACTCTTCTTCCTACCGGATGTTCCGAGGAAGGACAAAGTTAGCTGTCGGCCCCAGCTGGCAGAGGGACGACTCTGTGCTAGTGAGGTCTCAGACGCGCTTTCTCTTTCTTGGAAACAAGGTGGGTTCTCCCCCTTGTGAGAGCTCCTTGATCGTACAGATGATGTAAACCAGCAGAGCTCAGTCGCTTGCAAAACCAAAATCTTGTCATAAGTTCAGTGCTAGCCCCTGTTCTTGGTGTTAAGTGTGCATATTCAGCTCGAACGTTAGCGTGTTAAGGGGCAGAAGTAATACTGGCGTACCGTTCAGAATCAGTGACAAATGTGATTAACCGGATCGGTGCAAGTAAATGTGGGCTTTTACAGTTCCGACTGGGGCAGAAGCACCGCTGGGAGTTTACTGCAGGAGCAGTTAGGGTTTTGAAACACAAAATCTTTGCTTTCTGGTTGAAGACTTAAATATTTTTAATTAAAAAAAATGGGAGGGGGGCTTTTTTCATCACAGAAGATTTCTGACTATCCCTCAAGATACTCCTTCGTTAGTTTGCAACAAGTAGTCCTGTGATACAAAGAAATTATTGGTAGCTGAGCATGAATTGAAATGAGGGGTTGAAGATCAAAGATTTGCGCTTCTGAGTGAAGGAATTTTGCAGCCTTCTGGATAAGTAGGAGGTGGTGTAAAGGCGGAGTTTCTGTGCCACACGTCTGGTCCAAGCGAGGAGCTGCCCCAGCGCGTGCCGCACAGAGGGCGTTCTGAGCAGACGCGAGCCCGGTCGCGTAGCGAGGTCTCCTTTCTGGTGTCAGAAGATGGGAAGTAGCCGTCACCGTGTGTCTTCTCCCAGCGCTGTTGCCCAGATGAAGTTGTGATTTTTTTTGTTCTGCAAAATTAATTTTAACGTTCTACTGTTGTTCCCTCTAGAAAGACAACAAAGTTGCTGCATAGTCTGCAAGAAAGCTGAAACCGGGTGAGCGTCTCGAGCTTCTTGATCCAGAGAATTAGTTTCAGTCTCTGCAAAGAATGAAGTTAATTTGCTGTATACTTGTCACCAGCACTGGGATTTAACTATTTAATTTCAAAGGGGTGTAATGCAGTTACTTTTGAAAAATGGCCATCTTTGAAAACAGTGAGCATTAAATATATTTGAGACAGAAGGAGAAGTAATTTCTTATGTATAGTTAATTATAAAGCAGTACTTCGATGGAGTTCAAGTATTTTTTCATCACTGAAAGGATTTTTCTTATTACTAAACTGTATTTGATAATTGCTTCGAGCTGTAAGGACAATTGTATGCAGAAGGCCGTCGATACTGTGAGTGTTTTGATCCGCCGAAGGTTGTTTTCTGGAAATCCTGTAATATCCCTTTTGAGATAGTTGTACTTTTATCAACTTAGGGTGCTGGACAGTAGGAAACTCGCTTTGTCAGTCCGATATGTACACACAGTAAATACTGTTTCTTAGGCAAAGGAAACTTTTTATATAGTTGTAAAATTCCATTATATCCCATTGCCAAAGAAACATGACAAACTTTGTATAGCTGTATAAAAAGCAACTAATTTTTTAAAGAATAAACATTTTTAAGTCGGCAGACATACTGTGTTATTGCAAAAGTTGATACGCTGAAGAACACTGAATTAGTCGGGGTTTTTTGCTAGCAGCTTTTCAGGCTTAAACGTTTGATTTTGTATTTGGAACCGCAATGACAATTTGAAATTGTTCTTCCATGACACGGAGCCGGACGCGCTCTTCACTTCTCTGGCGAGGATTTGATTTTGTAGTTTCTGGCATATCGCAGGATTTGACCAAATTAAGGAGATATTTTCAAATGAGGAGAAAAGAAATTTTCATATGTTGAAATTTGCAATTAACTTTACTTAGCGATAAATATTAACTTTTTTTAAGAAGGGCCCAGGCGCAGGCGTTGGTGACTCCCCCGGGGGTGCCTGGGCCAGCAGTACGTCTCCGTGTGTCCATTCTCGAAATGTTAACTCTGTTGTAATACCTGTAGGCGTAAGCAGCTTAAAGAATTGTTAGTGTTTGGGGGTGTTGGCGTGGCGGTAGCCCCCGGCCGGGAGGGAGCCGTGCGGGGGGCGGGCGCGGCGGGGCCCCGGCTGCGGCTCCCCCC
>Ga0065711_1042213_pt1 | contig 15558 bp, 10 predicted proteins | sample Hoacrofraction12_FD_59098 | JGI IMG/M metagenome (GOLD analysis project Ga0065711, IMG submission 59098) | Hoatzin crop microbial communities from Cojedes, Venezuela - Epithelial fraction 12 v2 (version 2) | ecosystem: Host-associated > Birds > Digestive system > Esophagus > Crop | place... | reverse complement strand
GGGGGGGGGGGGGGAATGGCCCCGCAACTTCTTTTTAGAATAATGTTGATATATGGGTATTCTGCTCTGCCTTATCTCCTCCTTTGTATAGTTGAACTGTTTGGGCTTGTGCAGTAGACCACATCTGTAAATGGGACCAACTTTAAAAATCATATTTTCTTCACAAAGTGAGTTTCAAGCTGGATCAGTTCCCTCCTCTGTTTCAGCGTATCACCCCTAGTCTGTGGGGTGGGGGTGTGTTCTGGGGACAGGGGAAGAGAGAGGGAAGGGAACTGCTGTGGAAGAGGCAACACGATCCTGTGCCTGGTTGCTGCTGTAGATCTCTGCTAGGGTAAAGGCAACAGGAGCTTGCATCCCCTGTGAATTCTGGCAGTGGAACAAAGCGTAGGGGGAGCTGCTTGTAGTAGAGGTTCTTCTCTTGCGGGTGGAGGAAGCATCATCCATGATTCTTCCCAGACTTGGGACAAAGAGGAGAGCCAGCAGTGGGAAAGTGATTAGAGTGTTTGCTCCCAGAACAGCTGTAACAGGGAGCTAATGGCTATGGCAGAGACTTTACAAATACCTGGTGGGTAGCCCAGATGAAACTGCAGGACTAACTGAAATGTCAGCTGATCTCATCTGCCAATATACAGCTTCTCTAAACACAGGTTGCACTGCTTTAAATGCTGTTGCTTAAACAAGCAAACCCCGTTGATCCTAAATTGATCTGTTCCCCTAAAAGAGAGTAACCCTTGCCCTTCTTATGTGGCTTTTAAAAATATGAAATATATAATGGATTATACTGAATTAGCTTTTTAGCTTTGTCACTGAAGTTTAGCAGGTTTAATTTCACTCTGGTATCTTTTGTCCAGAAGCAGGGGACGGGGGAAGGCATTCCCCCGTGTTGGTGACCCTTGCAGCTGTGCTTGGAAAGATGCAGGAGAGGGACGTATGTAGTCATAGAATCATGAAGTGGGTTGGCTTGGAAGGGACCTTAAAGATCATTTAGTTCCAACCCCCCTGCCATGGGCAGGGACATAACTGCTGTGCTGTAAGACCTCTCTTCTCTCGTGGTTGTTACTCTGAAATAACCATTTCAATGTACTTCCAAATTCTGAGCAAGCTCTTAAGCTCTTCCTTCCTACATTGTGTAGCAAGAGTACTTGTGCTGCGAGTATTTATGATGGACTCATCAGAATGCCCGTCCTGTCTGCCTTGCATGCAGGGACTGGTACACGTTGGGGCTGTGGGCTTGCGAAGGGGTGATGGGGAGGATGTGGAACTGGGCGGAAGGTTAAGTCACCTGTGGTATTAGGGAGGGAGTCTCGGCATCTCTGGATACTTGGGGACCCACACCCTGCCCTTCTGTGCACATCGGCCTTTAGGTCCTTTCCAGAGAAGTATGGTCTTTAACTGAACCCTAACTGTGTGCCTTGTGCTGGCCTCTGCTGAGGAACCAGGCTGAGGGCAGACATGGGCTTGGGTGGAGGGGCAGAGCTGGAGAGATGTTGCAGGAATACTGGAGGTGTTGCCTCACACCCATTTACAAGTACTATGCGTTGCTACCGAGGGGCTGGAGGGAGGCAAAGGGGCAGAAACTGGGCTGTCAAAATGGGGCAGAAGGGGGTCCTGAAGATTGCATGAATCCCAGCATCTCCAGGGGTTCTTGTTTTGGGTGTGAGGCCCAGGGAGTGAGTTACCCTGGCTTGTAGGGAGGGGGTGTGGGGCTGGAGGGTAGGTAGCTCCTAACCGGAGGCACTGCCTTACCCCAAAGTGTGACTTGGGATTTTGGCCAGGGGAGGTGAAACCTCACCTCAGTGTGCGTAAGCTGAGCTAGCAGCTCTGTGCTCCTGAAAGGGACAGCCCGGTGGGGACGTGCACCGCCTGGCAGGGAGGATGTCCAGCCTGCTGAACTAGGAGAGCTTCTCCCTGTTCCTCAGTTACGTGGGTTTTGCCAGTTTAGTGAGTGAGACTGGTAAAGCCAGGCTATTTGCCTGGTGTTAAGCCTCGCTGGCAGAATTTGGGCATCAGGCTCCTGACCTGCAGTGGATTACCGGGGGTGGGGAGGTGCATGGCAATTTGGGGGGAAAGTATTTGACTTCCTGGAGACCTGACTGATGATTTCTGTCTTTGAGCATTTTTGAGATGAGAGCGGGCTTTTCAGTGTACTGCAAGGTGAGGAGAGACTCTGTTTTCTTTCCAGGTTTTGAGCTCTGTGCTGCTCTTAAGTAATTGGACAGGCTGTGGTGTGGGGAGAGTGAGGAGCAACAGTTGATAGAGGGCAGGCTTAAAGCTGCCTTTTTCTTTGTGTTCCTGACCTAGAGTTGGAATGAGGGAGACAGTAAAACTTAATCCACAATGTTTTAAGACTTTGTTAAGTTGAATTTTAAATTCAGTATTATAACTTTAAATTCAGGCACTCTTCGTCTTGTATGTATAGATCTGGACTCCACCCCCGATCTCTTGCCACCAGAGGCTGTTGCCTGTTCTCACTCCTGTTTTTCTGCCTAGTATAGGAAGTAATGAACATGCACAGTGCGCAAAATGTCTTGTATGTGCAGTTGCTAGCCTTCTTTTTAAAAAAAACTGTGTGAAAGATAATCATGGTGTTTGTCACGAAAAATGAGAATTTAGTCATGAAAATAAAGTTTCTGTTTTATTTGGGCAAGTAATGAGAAATATGGTGAGCTGGTGTTTAAGCAGTTAAGTAAAGAATTGTTAATTCAATGTAAATATGTTGCTGGCAACTGGTTATTTTTAATACATGCTATTTGTGCTTTAAATTTAATGTTAAAATATTTCTGTCATCTAAACCCTGACTATTCTTAGCTGAGCAGATTTCAGGTTAAAAACAGTAGTCAAACCATGAGGGTTCATAGTGTTGTAATTACTAAACTTTCTGATGTGTTCAGATAAGCAGGAGCTGGGTGCTGGCAGGCCTCTTTCTGCTGCAGTGGAAACGTCAGCAGATACTGTTCTGATTTCATACCCTGTGCCATGAGACAGTCTCCTGGCATCGCATCTTTCGTGTTACTAGATCTTTTCTGACCTGTTTTGTTTAACGCGTCATGAAGTGGTGCTTGTATGTCTTAATTGTCCAGTGCTGAGAAAATAGCACTGTGTCGAAATATTGCATAAAACTTCGGTGTTGTGTGACGTTCAGTAGTGGAAGCAGTGCTGTAGGCGCTCGTTCATGACAAGACCTGCAGGTTTCTCTCGGCCAGGGCGGGTAGTTGAGCTGGCTGTGTGCATGCTGACTCAATGGAGCAAGTCTCCCTCTCTTCACGTCCTCCTCCTCTTTCGACTGCTTGTGGTGGAACAGCAGCAGGTTCACAAGAACTCTCTGTTGAGATGTACCTTAGCTTGAGGCTGCTGTTTCAAACTGTGTGCAGCTGTGGTTCGTCACTGGAGACCTTCAGAGCTCTCATGCCAGCCAGGTGTGAAGTTGGTTAACAACGGACTTGCTTTCTGAGCATGGGTGCACGTACGCAGCGTGGGTGTGAATAAGAATTTGGCAGGAGCTGTTGAGCAGGGGACCTGATTGTGACCTGGGGGACCCAGTGTTGCTGTGGTTGGTGTTCCTGTCTGTATGGGGAATGGAGGCATGGAAGGACTGCTGGGGCAGGGCAGGAGGCACTCGGGAGTGAAACCCGGGGGGTGCATGCGTGTGTCTGTCCTGATCTAGCTGCACAGTACAGTCTCATGATGTCGAGGGCTTGGAGCCTGATGTCTGACCTAGCTCCTCCCTTTCTCATTTAACGATGGCTGGAAGAAAAATAATCAAGTATGCTGGAAAAGTTAATTAACTTTTAATTTAGATCTAATATATGCTTCTTAGTGTACTGCATGGAAGAGTGAGTGTGTGGTATCTGTCATGTTATATAGGGGGTGATGCATTGAAGAAACAAGGAAAAGCCTCAGGTCTGAATGGGAAGATGGGGTTTTAACTGTGCAGATGGGTTTTGTATCTTGATTAAAAGCTGCAGATGTGTGGTAAGTCACTTCTGTATCCATTTTGCATCTGAAATGACTTTCTCTGTTTGTGTCTCTTTTCTCTTAAGCCAACCTTGCAAGGCGAAGTCAGGAGAGAGATAATCTCGGCATGCTGGTCTGGTCACCTAACGAGAATCTGTCTGAAGCAAAATGTAAGTCTCTTCAAATACTTTTATTTGCCACTTCCCTTACATGTATCAATTCAAGAATGCGAAGTTGCCACTTTCAGTAGAGAGGTTGTGTCTGTGACCTTTCAGTTATGATTTGAAATTAATTTGAATGTTGGAAAAAAGAAAAGCCTCCAAAGCAATCCTCCAGAAGAGCTTTGTTCCCCACTGCACAGCTGCTCAGAGCATCAAAACCACAGAGGCAGGGAAAGTGGGAGAAATGTGACACACTTTCTTCCTTAGTATGAATTCTATGAGATACTTATCCACAGGCCTACATGATCTGTTTTTTTACTGCTGGTGCTGTAGAAGACGACAGAAATAACTGAAGAGAGCAAAATGAAAAGTGTGTGTGTATAAATATATGGTAATTAGCAGTACCTTTTACCCACAAAGACACAAATAAAATCCGCATCTGGAGCCCATGGAGGTTTAAATGTCAGAACAATTGCAATGCCTTGGAATTCCACGTGAGGGCAATTACCAGCGCTCTGTGTGTGTCTGGGAACAAGCCTCAGTGCTGCTGCCAGATGGCAGAAGTAGTGTTTGAAAGGTCTGTCTAGCTACAGTTCTCCTCATGAATAAGTAGGACTCCTTGATTAAAGGGCTGCTGTTTGAATGCAGTAACTAAACCCAAGTGCTTTTGGGGGAGGGAGCTGAAAGGAGCTATTTTTGACTTTGTGTTCATACCTTTTTTTCTCCTTTCTGATTCTGGGACCGAAAATAAGAATCTTGCATTCCTGTTCCTCTGCAGTTGTTTGTGGTGGCACTGTTAAGTCGATACCTGTTTTTGCCCTAGACCCAAAGGCTAAGATGCATCACAAGACACTTGTGAGAATGTAGTGGCATTTGCAAATTAAGGCAGCAGAGATTGTGCACAAACTGGCTCTGTCATGAAAGGGCTGGGCTCTGCCCTGGGGCATTTGTTCCACCGAGCAAGTTGCCCCTTAAATTACAGAAGGATGATGGTACTGTGATCTACAGATAAAAACGGCTTTGCAAGGATCATGTCTGCCTTCTCTCCTGCCAGTGGTGCCTTGTCTGCTCCCTGCTGGCTATTGGATGCTGAACTAAATAAGACTGATGAGGAGAGGGATATATTTGACAGTTATCTACAGCTAGAAGTCTCTAAAAAGGTATAAGAGCAAGAAACTGTTGCCTCCACCAGAAGGAATGACTGTTCGTGGGTTGTCTGTGACACAGAGGATTCCTGTAGCTGCCTCTCAAGTTTGAGAGTCTTTTGAATCTCAGCTCAGCTTTGGGACATTTAACTCCTGCCTGATAGGAAACAGGTTTCTTGGAGAGGGAAGAGAGAATGGAGGAGGAAAAGGCGTGAAGTTATGTGGAATTGAGTAAAATAATCTGTGACTGAATATTTTGTGGCAATTGGCACAAAAATATGCAAGGATATTGTAGAGCATAAAAAGGATACAATATCTGCTAAGAAGATGTCATGAACCTAAGGTAATTAAAAATGTGTGACATTGAATAAAAACTAGGTGGCAGTTGACTGTTGCTGGTACAATAAAAAAGTTGGGGAAAACAATATGAATATAGAAAGTGAGCAAGAAGAAATTTCTCAAAAGACTCAAAATTTTAGTAAGAGTGTGGGCTCATCAGTGGTTTCACCTTCCAAAAAAGGTACAGGAAAAAAAAATAGTAAATATTTTATATGGTGTTTGTGGGAGAGAAGTATGATGCTCTTGTGCCACACACGACACACAAAATATCTCCCAGGTGTCTAATTGGTATAGAAGCATGGAGCTGTGAAATTCAGAATCTAGTAGTAGTGAAAAAAAACAAGAGTTTTGAGAGAGATTGCTGAAGGGTCTTGAGGTGGCAGGAAAGCTCAAGCAGAAGGGGAGAGGGCAGCTGTGCAGGGAATGAGAGAATGGGGCAAGAGGGGGCTGGTTGGTCATTGCTTTGTTTTGTGTCAATTTGGGCTGACACTACCGAAAGGTATGCTATTCCTGTCTCTGCCTGGGATTACTTAAAAATGAACTGTGAAAAACAAATCCTGCTGAAGGTAGCTGCTTTTGTTCTTTTTTTGAGACTAGAAATGGATTGATTGGTAGAAATAACTTTATAGCTCTAATGAATTCAGCCAGCTGTTAGGCACTGATTGCATGAGAGTCTGATTCAATCCTCCTTTTCAGAAGATGGGAACCTCCCTCAAAATACCAGTGCTCTGCAGTGGCTGTAGAGCACTTCCTAAATGTATTCCAAGCAGAGTTCTCTAATCTGTTTTATGATTTGACACAAGAACATCGGGGACAGGAGGTCTGTTCAGCTACTCTTGAGTTCACTGACAAATCTTGGCATTGTTGATAGTGAATTCTAATTAAATGGGGTCTGTGGGGATGTGTAAGAAGACTGATGATGATCAACATTTCCATTGGTAATATGGGAATTGACATGGAATTGCTTTGAGGAGAAACTGAGGATGAGCCATAGACTGACAGGATGGTAAATAAAATGAATGCTACCAATAGTCTTGTAGAGTGCTTTGGGCCTTGTCCTGACTTGGACTGATGCCGATGCAACAGGCTTTTAATGGCCCAACTGCAGGGTTATGAATCTCAGTGCTGAAAGCTCTGCATCAAGGCTGGTCTTTGGAAAGAAGTGGCTTGGAGAGCAATTGTGGGGACACAGTGGGCAGGTATTTCAACAAAGCTTCCTGGCGTCCTGCTTGCCCCAGTGAATGATGTGGGTGTAAAGAGAGTGAGGTAGTCACTGGAACAGTTTGCTGCCTCTGCACCCAGCAGCATTCAAGAAAAGGAACCTCAGAACAGTGGCTTGTGTTGAAAAACTGAGAAAAGGATGGAGACAGGAGCTACTAAAATGTTTTGGAAGCTGAAGATGAAGCAAACTCCATCTGTTTAGCTTACTGAAAAGAGACTGAAAGGGGGTTATTGTCAATTATTTTATCAAAGGGAAATTTTGACATAATAAGAGACATGCATAATACAAATAGATGGCTGCAAAACAAGTCCACATGGACTGAAATGAAATGCCTGAGTGTGTGTGGGTTTTTTATGATTGACTATTGGAAGTCATCCAGGGAAGTGATGGATTCTCTATTTCTTGATGCTTTTTTAAACCATGGGTTTTTGTGACGTGTGTGTTATGCTTGGTGGGGGGAATCATTGGCAGTGTGAAACTGCAAGTGGAAGGAGCTGTGGTCTCTATGAGGTTGGTGTAGCCTCTTGGTCTGTAAATACTGTGAATCCTAGCTAGCACATCTGTTCTGAATATTGCTGTTCAAGTTGAGGTGTGGGTGAACAAATGCTTCCAATCAGCAGCATGTTGGTACCTGTGTCTAGTTACTTTTGTTAGTACTTCGAAGCCTTTAATCCATCCTGTGCTTGTTCTTGTGGTGATCTCTTGAAGTCACAGAACCCTTCTCTGTTTCTATGGCTGGGGCTCAACGTGAAGGCAGAAGCACATGTTAGCTCTCTGCTCAGGGTGAGCTGGTAGCTCTCATGAGCAGGACAGTTCTGTGCAGTCAATGAGATGCTCAGTAGCCACCTCAGTTAAAGGTGAATCCGCTAAAAAATACTGAGTGGATCTGTGATGGTGTTCAGAGCCGTGCACGCTGATGGGTTTGGCAGAGGCCTGGCCCAGCTGGCAGAGGTTGTGGGAGGGTCCTCTATAAGCTGCTGAAATGAATCCTGGAAAGACCAGTGTGTCAGCCAAGGCCTGGTGGGTGTCTGCATGCAGAGAGAAGACTGAAACAAAATGATGTGTTGGCACATTGATCACTTTTTTTTTTTTATCCTGTGCCTGGTTAACCATTAACCCTGGGTACAAACTACTTACTGCCTTGCCCATATTAATACCAAAGTTGAATGCTGCCAGCACATTCCCTATCTACTGCCACACTTCTGCCTGTGAGGGGTCACTTGTAGCAGTTGCCACCGTTAGTGAGTAGTTCACAAAGTTAGCCCAGAGCTAGAAGTTTGTCCTGTGTCTTTTGAAGAAGGAAGGAATTGTCATTGTGCAGTAACTGAACATTTGGACTTAAAATAACTGCTCCCTTCCAGTTCTGCTCCAGATACCCTGTGTGCTGTGGCTGGTGTTGCACTTCTTACAAAGAGCTTACTCTCAAAATGAGACCCCTGACAGGCTCTCCAAGGACTTGGTGCCACAGAGGGCAACTGTTCTGGCTGTGTGGGGACTCTGTCGTGGAGGGTGGGGAAGGAGATGGGGAGAGAGGAGGAAGAGTGAGGTCCTGAGCAAGGTGACACTGAGGAGCAGGAACAGCTAGGTGGAAGAGAGGCATCTGCTCTCTTTGAGTGGTATGTGGGAAAGGGGAAATAGTGAAAAATGCATTGTAATGATGCTGTGGAAACCCTGCACAGGACAGAGCTGGGCCAGCACAAAGCTATTAATAAAACAGCAGTGTCTCTCTCTGTGCCAAGTACGCCAATGGGTGGAACCGTAAAAATGACATTGGGTTGGTTTAGAAATGAGCAAGTGCTGGCATGCTGCAGCTGCCCAGGAGCAAGGGATGGAAACCAGGCGAGAGGGTAGGATGTGATGATTGCTTTTATGCATCTGCAGTTCAAAGGTGAACAGAATAGAAGAAAGATGTATGGTTTTGCTAGAGATAAGCTATGTTTTGGAAGTAATTTTTCTGCTCTCTTCCTGACAGAATATGTGTACTGCTAGATGGGAGCTTTGGTTTCTCACTGATGTTTTGGTGGGTGTCTCCAGTGGATTTGCAATTTATGCGGTGTCACTGAAGAGGTGGGCATTGTCCCTAGCACCCATGGGACAGTGGGTCGTGAATGGCACCTGAGTCACCTGGTCTTGCAGTGCTGCTGGTTTGACGTGATGGTTGGTCGCCATGCCAACTTTGGATGCTCCCCAGTCCCTCCCTCCATTACCCTGTGACATCTCTTACTGCGAGGCTGCAGCTGGCTCCCTGCTTTACATTATGCCTGCTTTGGTGCACTTGGAGAGCACTTAGACAGCCTCCTTCCTCCTATGGTAGGGAGGCAGAAGTGCCCAGGGGACATGGGGACAGAGGAATGCCGGAATTAGGTGAAGCAGCAAGAGCTCCAACGTCTTCCTGATGTGTTTGGCCAAACCCTGGGGCTGGGAGGAAGGGGAGGGGTCCCTAAATGTGCTGCAAAACCTGATGCTGGGAAGGCAGCAATGTGCCAGCTGAGGCTCTGATGGAGGAAGAAGTGCTGGTTGCTATGGTTACTAAGGATATTAACCCTGTGGTGTCTGGATAGGCAAGGTTTAGTTAACGGTGCTGCAGGCTGGGTAACGGTTTGGGAGCGTGGAGCAGTGGTGCTCCACCCTAAGAAGCTAAGAGTTGGCATTCAGGAACTCAAAAGCCTGTGTCCCAACCAAGTCTGTAAGCATGTACTGGCAATTAGCATCTTAACAGCCTTCTTTGGGTGAGAGTGAGTTTTGGTAGCTGTCCTCTGTTGCGAAGGCGAGGTGACTCCCAACATTTCTGAGGGCAGGCTGCAGGTTTCTTGTGGCCAGAGTCTGTCTCCAGCTGTAGTTCCAGGTGTAATCTTTGCATAGAACAGGCTATGATTATTGTTCAGTTTCTCTTTTAACGAGAATGCTAAACAAGTTTGGAAATCACCTTTGTCTGAATTTTCTAACTTAAAATGACTGCCAGAGTAGAAGACAGAAAAACGTTTGTCTTTTCAGGTTGCTGAGTGTGTCTGATCATGCTCTGTGTGGCAAGTCTCTCCTTTCAATGTGTAGCTGAGCCATACCTGTTTTAAGAAGGGCTCCTGCTTGGACATATCCTTTCCCCCTAATCTCACTTAATTTAGCCTGTGAATTTTGTAGACATACAACTCCATCAACTATGGTCATCAGTTCTCACTTTCCTTGGGGTGTAGGGTGTGCTAGCAATAAATAAATGTGAGTGGAAAACCACAAGTGGGAGAGAGTAGACTGGGGAAAGTGTTGGTCTTAAAATCTCCCTTTTAGAAAATTAAGCCCCTGTTTAACAAGATGCATTTGAAATGGAAGGGATTAAAGCTTCAGAGGCACCAGAGAGCCACCCCCTCCCCGGCCCACAGGCACCCCTCTCCAGGGAGCAGCAGTGGGGGAGAGGATCTCCTCTCCTGTGTGTTCAGCATCAACAAAGATGCTTTTTAGGTCCCTCCTCTCCATCGTGCTGTAAACAGGAGCCTTGAAACAGTTGGAATGGTAGTTTTATTTTTGGTCCCCTCTCCCCTCCAACCCCTACCGTTTATGTGACCTGGTTTATAACACAACCCCACGAAAGGTTGCATTGGCTTGGTGAGAGTGCAGCTGCCTTGGTAGGGATGGGAGAGTGGGAGCTGCTTAGGCTTTGCCACCAGAGGGAAAAAACTATTGTTGAACTTGTAGCTGAGCTTATACTTTTTTGTTTCCTTCTCACTGGCTGAGTGCTGTGGGAGCCTTTGAAAGGTGGGGTGTATATATTGTGCTTTTCTAGTTTGGGGTTTTTCTGCTTGTTTGTGTCCAATGGTGGTTTGTTTGGTTTTTTTGGTAGTAGGAAAAACGTTAGCTTTAAAAAATAGTTGCCAGGTAGAGCCAAGACTTCCAGGTCTCTCTGAGGGGTGGACTTCAGGGGTTGTAATTCTTGCCTGAAGCTAGGTTTTTACCTGTTATCACTCAAGTGAAGATAGCAAAAACCCCAAACTTATGATCTTTCTGTTTGTATGCGCTCCTTCCCTAGAAATACCGGGTTGTTGGCTGTCCCAGTGACAGCAAGAATGATTAATGGAAAAGCAGAATTGAGTTTATGTTTATCCCTAATCCAAATTTCATATTATGCAGTGAACCTGGCAGCTGTGAAGCTTGGATGCAAATACTGTAGCTGAAAATTACAACTCCATGAATTCAGAAATGAGAGAACTGGTGTTTAATTTAGGATTCTGATTGAGTTTAGCTGTAGAAGTAATAGTCATGGCCACTTCTCCCAGCAGCTGCAGTTGCTGCACTTCAGAAAATGATGAAAAGATGAAGGTGAAGGTTTGCAGTTTTTCATTTTAGCTGGGGCAGCTTTGGGTGCTTATAGTGGCAATATTACAAACAGCAGAAAGAAGATACCATGCTTCAAAGGCTATGGGTGTATCCCAGAAACAGCTGAGTTGCCTTAAACTTTGCTGCAGTTTCCCCTTTGTCATCGTCTGTGCTAATTGCTGTTGCAGTGCTGTGTGGAAATCTCAGAGCAACTCTTTCATCATTATTGCTGCAGGTTGATATTTCTGGATCCTGAATGCATATTTAAATTAAGAGGAGGTTTTAACCCTTTCACGGTAGTGGAATGTATGGAAGCCAGGAAAGCAATTTAATTTGAAAGGACAAGGGTGTGTGTTTGGGATGGATATCACTCAAGGTACAGTGGATTGTGGGTGACTTTTTTAAAAAAAAACAAAAAAACCAAAAAAAAAAACCAAACCAACCCCAAAGCCAAAAAAACACACACAAACAACCTACAAATAAAAAACCTGAATGAGAGAATGTGTTGGCGAGTATCGAGGAAAAGGATGTCTTGTCTAAGGTAGCTGTGTTATTCTGGAGGAATTTTTGCTGCTGTGCTGGGAGGAGGCGGTCAGTCACCAGTTCCTTCATGTGCCTTGTTCTCTCCTGCCACCTGTTTGTTCCTCCTTTCCACTGCAGTACGGAACAGGCCTCCGAACGTGTCGAGATGACCCAGTTTGGAAACGCCGGCTGCCACTACTGGTGCTGTGGTGGGGATCAAACTAGTGCTGGCGCTAGGAAGAAGCTTTTTTGTAAGAGAAGTTTAGAGGTGAGATGACGTGGCTGTGATGGAGTGATGATAGCTGTGCTGAGAGTTACCCTGGCAGCAAGCCTTGATCTGAAAAACGTTTGGGAGCAGTCTTAGCCAGCCTGGTAGGCGTTCTGTGAGTTGTAGGACCAGTACGACGGGAACTAGCATGCTGCAACTACTTCTTGCTGCTTGGGCCCAGCCCTGGGACGGGCTGAGTGTGCTGCAGTCTTGCTGGTCTTGGTGGGAATGGCAGGCTTGGAGCATTTCAGAGGACTAGGTCTTTCTTCCTGACCTTTTGTCGCTTACTGTATCTGTGAGGGAAAAATAAGAAGGATCAGGGAACTGGAGGGTAACTATTTTAAAACATTTTTTTTTCCTTTGGAGCAAGGTTAGTCAGCAAATGCACCAACAAGTGCATGTTTATAGGGATGTGATGGGACCTGTGCACAGGCAGGGAGGAGCTCTTGTGTGAGGTATGTCCTCCACTGAGGAATGCTTGAGGAGGTCATGGCCATAACAGCTTGCTGTGATGAGTTCATATGCTGCTGAGTGTGACCTGTACAGAGGTGCTAGTGCAGGAGGCAGAGCAGCTAGGCTTTCTCAAGGACTTGTGCCAGAGCTTCCCTCACCATAATTTGTTTGCTGTGACATTATTTGCTCTAATTAGGAAACACTCCCACCAGTTATTTTTCCTGTACTCTTATTTTTGCACTCCACATTAAGTTACTTTCCCAGTCATGTGCTTCTCGTGCAGATTCATATTATGGTAAGATAGTAGTGAATTTTCTAGCGCTGCAAGGATTAGTAGTAATACATAATAACTTCTACATCAGGACTAGGCTTCTAAATCCTGCCTGAAAGCTCTGACCACTGATACTCCAGGATCTAGCTAGTGACATTGGTTTATTGTAGGCTTTTCCGCTTGGTCTCTTAGGATCAGCCTTGAAGGCTGAGGGCCTGTATGTAATCCATGTTTCAGCGTGTGCTGGGTGAATCTGTAACTTGATTTTTTTTCTAATGTGGCTTAATTTTATGTATTTTTAAATACCTTTAATATCTGTCACCATAACACTAATACTTTGGTTTAGAGGCTACTATAAAGATTATGTTGTCCAAGATCTGGCTATGTAAGCTTGGTGTCTTTCTGCATGGACTTCCTGGAGGGTCCCAAATATTTCTTGGCCTCTCTTTAGTTTCAGACCTGTAGGAAGTAAACAAGTGCAAGAATGGATGTATTGTTAGTGTCTCCTGAAGGCTGGCCTGCCTACGGTAGGGCAATCCATAGGAGTTTGTCCATAGGTAGCTGCTGATGTCCGGTGGAAAGGGGGCTTTCACCTAAATCTCTGTTCATTGCCCAGGTTCTCATGTCGTGTGGGGTAAGGTGCCAGGAATTCCATGAACCACTGCACCTTACCCTGTAGTAGGCACTTGTTTCTGTTGCCTCAGTTCAAGGCCTGCCTGATTAAGGGATTAAACAGCAGTTTATCAAGCAGCTGAACTCTTCTTGCAGGATGCAGGAACAGGAACTTTCAGGAGAGGGATGGGGCAGACAGCTGGGGGGCAGAGCCACGACTGCTCTCCTAATAAGCTGCTCTCTTTAGGTTGTGCAGCTCTCTGTGCGTTGGAAGTGTTTGTCTTGTCTCTGTTGTTCCACTTCCCACTGTCTCGCTCACATGCTGCTGACGTGGAAGTGAGGAAAATGGGGTCTTTCAAAGGAAGCTTGAGACCTGATTTTTTCATTCTTAGCGCTCAGGTGCAGTAGTGCAATGAGTGGGGTTGTGGGAAGGCCTTTGCCTTCTCCAAAGGGCCCAGGCCTAAATATCTGAAAATAGGTTTTTAACTGTAGATAGAGCAAAAGCATGTCAGTAATACTTCAGAAAATACAACTGAAGGATTAGTTCCCTTCCAACGTCAAGCTGCCTTCACTTGGTCCCTATCGTTCTTCATCTGATTTTGCTGGAAGCATGTTTTGTGCAACTTGGTTACTCCCCATTCAGGATCACGGGGTTCTCCTGTTCCAGGGGCTGAGGAGCTGGATGTGGGCAATTACAGCTGGAGGCTCTGTCTCTGCCATGAGCAGCTCCTGGCTCTGGGCACATCTGCCTGAGGCAGCTCCTCTGTGTGACTCCGACTCGTCTCCTTCCTTTCGCTGCCTGCTGGCTTGCCTGATGCTTCCTTTCTACCCAAGTGACATCCTTCAAGGAGGTAGCTAGGGGACAAATTGATCATTTCTTTTGCTTTTGTATCCTGTATAAAGGGGTCAGCATGGCTTTTACTCTCTTGTCATGGGCTTTATTATCAGTAACAATTATAATGAGCTGTAATTTAACCTGATGGCTGTTCTGCTCCCATGCACGCCTTGTGTATGTGCCCTCATGCTGCACAAAGACCCTGTGTCATGGGGAAGTGTTACCCATGCTGTTAAGGAAGCCTGGCTCGGATACAGCGCTTCTGTTAGTTTGCATTCCTGCTACAACAGGGAACATAACAGTTCTGGTTTCAGAAAGAAGCTTTCAGAATCTGGTGGAGGGTGGAAAATTGACCTTGTGGAAGGTGTCAGCCTCTTTAGAGGGATTTGAGTCTGGATATTCCTTGATGGCTTCTGAAGCTGGGTGACAGTAGGCTGCTTGACCAAGCTTTATGGTAGTCTGTGCTGACTGTTTTGTAGACCAGGAATTTCAGCATATAGCATGACATGGATGAAGAGCTGGGAATGTTCCTAAGTGGAGTACCAAAGTCTTGTATCAGACTACTAGTAGTCTGAATCTGTGGTCTCCCATACTGACTCTGTCGTCAGTGTGTATCAAACTGTATTTTTTTAATTAGTGTATCTGGCTTTTGGAAAAGATGCACTGGATCAGGCATTCTCAAGGAGTGCAAAAAATTATAATTTCCATAAGAAAATCAGTGCGAGTGAGGTTTCTTTTAATCCAAGTTACCATCTCCTGCATTGAGCCATCTGATCAAATAATTTTTCTAATATTCTATGCCTTGTCACAACTATATTGATAATGTTACTACTTGCATTGCTTGGGCATGTTGCTGCCTGTAGTGGAAGTTTATAATCCAAGGCTGTAACCTCTCAGTAGAGTTAACTCCAGCCATGGTTTGACAGCAGAATAAATCTGGCTTTAGGGCTTCTCGGACTGAATTGAGAGCACTGAGCTGAATAATGCAAGGATCTCTTCTGCTACAAACTCACTTTGCTGTTTGGGCGTGTGCCCCATGCATTTATCCTGCCTGTAACTTCCTGCCGGTGTCTCGGAAGGTCATACGAGGGAATGAGTATTCCCTCCCTGCCAGAAGCTGATGTGTGCTGGTTTTGTGTGGGCTCTAAACCCATATCAAGTGCTCTGGCTAATTACATTTAATACAGCCCAGTGCCTGTGTCTGATACAGGATCAGGTTTGCACTGCTGAATGATAGCCAAGCTCAGATCCCATATGGTCACAAGTCAGGTCCCTGGTTGGTCTTATGTGGCTCTGCCTATTCTGTGCTAGGTCCCAGAGGTAGCGTTTCCTCTTTGCTGCTGCCCTCATCCTCTTCTTTTCTGTGGTGCGTATGGAGACATCGGGGCTTGTGGTACCCAGGGCTCTGTAGATACTGAAATCTGTGCAGTTCCTCCAGTAAAGTGACATTCAGTGCTATGGCAGAGTGGAT
>Ga0065711_1042211_pt1 | contig 15559 bp, 10 predicted proteins | sample Hoacrofraction12_FD_59098 | JGI IMG/M metagenome (GOLD analysis project Ga0065711, IMG submission 59098) | Hoatzin crop microbial communities from Cojedes, Venezuela - Epithelial fraction 12 v2 (version 2) | ecosystem: Host-associated > Birds > Digestive system > Esophagus > Crop | place... | reverse complement strand
CAGGAAGTCTTTGTTCTCACTTAATTGTTGTCCACTTTATCTAGAGACACACATATTCCAATATCAGCATATCTTTTTATTAGAAACAGAAAACCCACAAACCTGAAGTAATTTCTCAGATCAAGAAGTGGTAAAAATATTTAGTATTATTGATACTCCAGCCCAGTTCTTTGATATCTCTCTCTCTGCTCCTAGTTCTATTTTGGCAGTGGTTTTCCTAACATACCTATCACAGAATCACAGAGTGACTGAGGCTGGCCAGCAGTTCTGAAGGTTGTGTAGACTCCCCCAGACATGCAGAGGAGCACATTACCCAGGGCTGTGTCCAGGCAGGTTTCAAGATCTCCGAAGACTGGGACATCACAGCGCCTTTGGGCAACCTGTTCCATTGTTTGCCAACTCTCATAATAAAACCTGGTTTTATTCTGTTTAGCAATATTTTCTTATATTTCAGTATGTGTCAATTGTGTCTTGTCTTGTTGCTGGACACCACTGGGAAGTATGGCTTCTTCTCCTGAATGCATTCCCCCAAGTATTTATACACCTGAAGAAGATCCCCCTGAGCCTTCTTTTCTCCAGGATGAGTGCTCACAGCTCTCTGCCTCTTCCCATGTGACAGATGTTCCAGTCATTTCATCATCTTCATGGTTCCTCAGGAGACTCACTCCAGTATATCCATGTGTCTCTCGTACAAGGCAACCTGGCACTGGACTCAGCACTCAAATGTGTCTTATTTGAGCTGAGTACAGAAGGACTGCCTCCTTTCATCTGCTTGCAACTGTCTAACTAATGCAGCAGGATGCTGCTGACCTCCTTTGCTGCAAGAGTATATTGCCATGGCCAGCTTTTTGTCCTCCATGACTACAAGCTCTTTCTTGCAAAGCTGCACACCAGCAGATGGGCCTTCAGCATGTATTGATATGTGGGATTATTCCTTCTCAGCTTCAGGGTGTGTCACTGTCTTTTTTTGAATTTCATGAGGTCGCTGTAGTCCCTGTTTCTCCAGCCTTGCCAGATCTTTCTGAATGGCTGTACAAACAGCTGCTATTATCACCCGCTCGTCCCAGTTTGGTACCTTCTGTATCAGATTGTCAGCTCTTTCTAGTATAATCAGTGACTTCATCTCAGGCATTGCTGTGCTGATTCTTACAAAAGCATCTTGTAATGAATATTTCAGCTTCTACTTAAACACATGAGCTTGTGTTTTCACTCATGGCTATTATAGTTTCAGCTGTCTCATTACACAAAGACATTAAATGACTTCTGCTAGTTTACACTGACAGAAAGACAGCTGTTACGTTATCAACTCTGACGGAATCGAATCCAACTCATTCCAAATGAGAATCCACTATTTTGCAACAGCACTTTAAAATCTACTTGTATCTTCTGCACAAGTCTGTGGAGAACAACACTAAAAATCTTGGCTTTAGATTTGCTTGCACTGAATTTAACAGGCATCTTATCATTAATTCCACTGTAACAGCTAAGCCAATGACAAGCGCTTAGGAAAAATCCTGCCATATGTGGTTTTTAAATATTCATAACTCAGACAAATACAAAGGAATTTTCTCTTGAAGACAGTGTTAGTGCTGTTGCTCAGTGAATGTTTAATTTGCCACAAAATTCAGTATTAAAACAGAAAGCTTGTACAGTTCTACGAATGCCCAGACTATAAGCATTTGTTTCATATTTTCTTATGCTTATGAACAGAAAAAATCTTCACATCAGTTTCTCAAAAGAGAACAAGAAATATATCTCAAACCTGAAGTTTTAGATGAACTGTGACATGGAATTCGAGAAAAGCAAAATCAAAGCAGGTTAGAAATGCATATTAGGGCAAAGTGCAATTTATACCTCCCTACAACATCCAGGTTTGTACATGTTGGGAATACATTCAAGGTGTACTTGCGATTTCCTTCTCTATCCCATATAATTTTTAGAGGAAATCTGATAATCTACCAAGTCTTAAGAATACCATCAATGACACTCAATAATACATGCATATTTTTTAAAATGTCTTTTATAATATACTTTAAATAAATGAAAAGAAACAATTTTTTGTAAGAAATTATAAGTAGGGTCTATTAATTCTTTATGTTTTATTCCATGTTACTTTTACACTTGAAGTAAGGACTCCAAATTTAATTTCAAAAACATTTTCCTTAAAAATATATTCTTTGTAAGAATATATTTACTTTTAATATATGAACACCTGAGCAATATTTCGGTATCATTATATCTTAATTTATATTTTGACAATACAGTCTGATCAACTCGTTGACAGGAAAACAGAGTAGGATCATCTGTTCTTTTGTTCTGCATCTGAGGGGTCTGGCTTATCTTCCATGAGGAATAGGCCGAGTACTAAATACTCAGCTTATTCAACAGGTTATTCACCAGCATTTTTTAAAAAGACATATTTATTACACTATGGACATCATAGAATTGAAGTTATGTGATACAAAAAAAATCCTCAGGGGATAGAGATGTGTACTTTGCGTTCACAGATTTTGATTTGTAGATATTTTTTTATTCTTGGTGTGGAGAGAAGCAGCAGAGAATATATTTCTGTAAGTTTAGCCTTACCAGTTTTCATTTTACTGTATTGAGACATGGCAGCCTTCCCCATCTTTGACAGTCATTACAGGTTAATTACAGTCCAAGCATAGTTCTGGCAATAACAACACTCTCCCTGCCAAAGCCTTCTGAGGGAAGACCACCTTTTGTTAGTTTCTTCCCACTGTTTTAAGGGACATGCATTTATCTTGACACTGACTTACAAGTACCGTTTACCAATAAAATAAGAAATTTCTGCCCATGAGAAGACTTCGCTGTTCCACACACTGTATTTTAAGACCAGCTTATTGTTTTGTGCCTGTAGTCATTATTTACTTACATGTTGCCTAAAACCCAGCCAAAATAAAACCCCATTTTTTTTCTCCTAACCATTAGTTCAGATTGGTACAATCTGTTTACAGAAAGTGTTGTCAGTTTTATCTAATGTATTAGAGGGGCAGATAAAAGCTGCATTCCATGCTTAGTAATTCTAAAGCAACATTTTTTTCCAGTTTTCAAGTTTTGAAAAGAAAATCAGTTCTTCCAACAAACGCATGTGCAATATTGCAAAATTATTCAGTATTTTTGCTTTCTTCATTCCTTGCCTCTGCTTATCTCAGTGTTTTAGTTTTACTGTCACTTGAAAGTATCCAATTGACTGATATAAGGCATGAAAGAACGTGACAAAGAAAGTCGTAAAATGCCTTTATATCAGCATCTTTTCCAGATGATGTGTTAAAAAAAAGTTCTGTGTCAGGAATGATGAACTGAAGGGGATCTATGAGCTGCATTTACACTTTTATTTGCATTGTAAGAAGATTTGCCTTTTGTAGAAGTAAAGTCTAGTTTTAAGTTTTCTTATTCTCTTTTATTTCGGCGAGTTACCATGGGTCCCATGCTTCCCCCTTCCTCTTTTTCACACTCCTGAAATGAGGCAGATGAACAAATACATATTTGTTGTGTTTTGTCAATTAAGAATCAAAACTTGGATATAAAGAAGGTGATAATTGAGATGTCTATGTGTAAACTGGAACATAACAAGTTCTTTCTTCTGAATTCAATAAACACCTCAGCCTCTTTTAAATGCAGAGCCAACTTTGTGTCTTTTATATTTTGTTGTTATGTTGATTATTGTTTACACTGAAGTTTTGCAAAACAAAAAATTCTCTTTTTTTTAAGACTAGGTATGAAAAACAAACATAAAATCTTTTAATGAAAAAAAAGAGCAGATTTCTTGAAGTTGACCAGTATCTCCTGTATTGTTTGGGGATAAGAATCCCCAAAGTTGATATATCTGAGGTGCCAGCAGATTAAAACACTGCCTGTGCCTAAAGCTAGTGTGACAGAAGATTGCAATATGTATTGTAATGCATAGACAGTAAGTACCATCACTACCAGAGATGCTCAAAGGGGCATATAAAAAGAAAAGATTCACTGTACGTTCAGACAAGGAAAGATGTAAAGAATATATGACAGCCGTTTTTGGCTATGGTGCAGAGTAACGTGTACATGCCACAAAAACTACTCACCACTGCAGACCGGTCAGTGGCAGACTTCTTTATTTTACCATAGGTATTTAACGACTTTCAAAAATTTTCAGGTGATTGGTTAGTGTCCTGGTTTCACCTGGGGTAGAGTTAATTTTCTTCCGAGCAGCTGCTGTGTTTTGGATGTAGTAAGAGAATAATATTGATAATACATTGATGTTTTCAGTTGTTGCTAAGAAATCAAGGACTTTGTTTCAGTTTACTGTGTTCAGCTAATGAGCAATTGCAGAAGAGCTGGGACGGAGAATAGCCAGACACCTAACCCAAGTTGGCCAATGGAAATATTGCATATCATAGACATCATACTCATTTTATGAATGGGGGTTGGCCAGAGGGATAGGGAACTAACTTTTCTGTGAGTTTGTCAAGTTCTGTGGGTTTGGCAAGTTTGGCAAAATCCATGAGTTCTGCGAAATCTGTGAGGTCTACGATTGTTCTTCAGGGACTGGTTGTGCAACTGGTCATCAGGAGGTCAGAAAAAATGTATTAATTATGTATTGCTTGGTTTGTGTGTTTACTACTGTTACTGTTGTTGTTGTTGTTATTCCTTCCTTTATTGTTTTATTAAACTGTCTTTATCTCAACCCACAGGTTTTACTTCTTGTCCAGTCCAGAAAAAGTGAGTGAGTGGCTATGTGGCCCTAGTTGCTGGCTGCCAGGTTAAACCACAACAGCTAGCAGAAGGCAGGTCACACAAAGAAGTTAAGCAGAAGTACTTCATTTTCTCCGGATACATGGGTGAATTTTCCTTTAAATACGATTTGGAATCATATCTTATGAATTGTATATGAAATTATGAACTCTCCTTCTATCTTATCAATTTGCCACTGCAGTTTTGTATTCATGGCCTTTTACTTATACACTGTCCACTTCCTTTTAAAAATGAGTTCTTCATATTTAAGGTTAGGTTTCAGCAGCTGGCTGAGTCAATCTAACACCTCTGCAGAGAGAGGTTTTCTTACTTCAGCACTATTTGTGGCTGTGTAATTTTACTGTTTTCTTGGATCTGCAGATTGCCCTCAGTCACCATAGCTCATTAACTCCTCAGAATCATAGAATCATAGAATTTTAGGATGGTTTGGGTTGGAAGGGACTCTGTAGATCAACTATTTCCAACCCCACTGGCATGGGAAGGGGCGCCTTCCACTAGACCAGGTTGCTCAAAGCCCCATCCAACCTGGCCTTGAACACTTCCAGGGAGGGGGCATCCACAGCTTATCTGGGCAACCTGTTCCAGTGCCTCACCACCTTCACAGAAAAGAATTTATTTCTTGTAACTAATCTAAATCAACCCTCTTTCAGTCTAAAGCCATTACCATTTGTCCTATCTCTACACTCTCTTGTGAGTAGTCCCTCTGCAGCTTTCTTGTAGGCTCCCTTCAGCTACTGGAAGGCTGCTCTAAGGTCTTCCCAGACCCTTCTTTCCTCCATGCTGAACAGCTCCAACTCTCTCAGCCTATCCTCATACCAGAGGTCTTCCATCCCTCAGAACATTTTTGTGGCCCTCCTTTGGACCTACTTCCTCAGGTCCATGTCTTTTCTGTGCTGAGGCATCCAGAGCTGGATGCAAGACTACAGGTGGGGTCTCACCAGAGCAGAGCAGAGTGGCAGAATCACCTCCTTCAACCTGCTGACCACACTGCTTTTGATGTAGCCCAGGCTATGGTTAACCTTCTGGACTGCAAGCACACATTGTTGGGTCATGTTGAGCTTCTCGTCAACCAACACCCTCAAGTCCTTCTTGGCAGGGCTGCTCTCAATCCATTCTCCATCCAGCCAGTATTTGTGCTTGACATTGCCCCAACCAATGTTCAGGAGCCTGCACTTGGGCTTGTTGAACTTCATAAGGTTCACACAGGCCCACCTCTCAAGCCTGTCAAGGTCCCTCTGGATGTCATCCCTTACTTCCAGTGTGTTGGTCACACCACACTGCTTGGTGTTGTTGGCAGTTGTTATGGTTTGGCTGCGGCCGGCAACAAAAGTGCCATGCGACCGCCCCTCCCCCCACTGGGGTGCGGAGGAGAATGGAAAGAAACAGGCAGAAACTGGTGAGTCAGGATAAGGACAGTTTAACAGAACAGCAAACAAAGGGAACAGCAACAAAGACGATATAGATAAGAAGAAAACACAACATAAACCACACAATCCAGAGAGCCGCTCTTCTGGACCGGACTGGTTCCGCGCGCTCCTGAGCTGCGAGTGAGTGTCTGCTGCCCAGCTCCCCTCCCACCGGAACCCAGCAGGACGGCACATAGTATGGAATACCCGGCTCTCTTTGGCCAGGTTGGGTAAGCCCACCCGGCTGTGCCGCTTCCTGGATTCCGGTGAAAATTAACCCTGTCCTGTCTGAACCCAGGACAGCAGACTTGCTGAGGGTGTGCTCAATCCCTCTGTCCATGTTGCCAATGAAGATGTTGCACAGCACCAGTCCCAGTATTGACCCCTGAGGAATGCCACTCCTCCCCCTTCTCCACTTCAACATCAAGGTTTGACTGCAAGTCTTTGAGTGCAATCATTAATTCAATTCCTTATCCACTGAGTGATCCTGCCATCCAATCCACATCATTCCAATTTACAGATAAGGATGTCATGCAGGACTGTGTCAAATGCTTTGTACAAGTCCAGCTAGATGATGTCATTTGGTCTTCCTTTATCCTCCAATGCAGTAACCCCATTATAGAAGGCCACAAAATTTGTCAGGCACAATTTGCCCTTAGTGAAGCCATGTTGGCTGTCACCAATCACCTCTTTATTTTCCACGTGCCTTAGCACAGTTTCCAGGAGGATCTGCTCCATGATCTTGCTGAGCACAGAGGTGAGACTGACTGGCTTGCAGTTCCTCAGGTATTCTTTTTTACCCTTTTAAAAAGTGGGATTATGTTTCCTCTTTTCCTGTCAGTGGGACCTTCACCAGACTGCCACAGCTTCTCATATATGATGGATAGCAGCTTAACAACTTTTTCTACCAGTTCTATCAGGACCTGTGAATGCACCTCATCAGGTCCCATGGACGTGTGCAACTTCAGGTTCCTTACATGGTCTCAACCTGATCTTCTCCTATAGTGGGTGAATGTTCATTCTCCCTATCCCTGCCTTTGCCATCTGCAACTTGGGCAATGTGGCTGGAGCACCTACCAGTGAAGACTGAGGCAAAAAAGTCATTGAGTACCTCAGCTTTCTCCATATCCCAGGTAACCATGTCTCCTGTGTCCTTCTGGAGAGGGCCTATATTTTCCCTAGTTTCTTTTTATCACTGATGTACCTATAGCAGCTCTTCTTGTTGCCTTTGATGTCCCTGGCCAGATTTATTTCTGTCAGGGCTTTAGCTTTCCTAACCTGATCCCTGGATTCTCAGGCAATTTCTCCATCCCTTATTGGATATGGAGGAGAATATTACCAGCAAAAATAAGGAAAAGTCTGAGGTCTTTAATACCTTCTTCGTCTCAGTCTTTAATAGTCAGACTGGTTATTCCAGGATACTCAGCCCCCAGTACTGGAAGATAGGGAAGGAGAGCAGAATAAACCTCCCATAATCTAGGAGGAAACAGTTAATGACCTGCTATGCCACCTGGATGCTTACAAGTCTCTGGGGCAGGATAAGGTCTACCCAAGTGTGCTGAAGGAACTGGCAGAGGAGCTGGCCAAGCCACTCACCATGATCTATCAGCAGTCCTGGCTAACAGGGGAGGTCCCAGATGAGTGGAGGATCATCAATGCAATGGCCATCTAGAAGAACTACAGACCTCTCAGCCTGACCTTGGTACTGGGCAAGATTAGGGAGCGATTCATCCCAAGTGCGCTCCCAGGACATGTGAAGGACAACCAGGGGATCAGGAAAGCCAGCAAGGGTTCATGAAGGGCCGGTCCTGCTTGACCAACGTGATCTTCTTCTATGATCAGCGGACCTGCCTAGTGGATTAAGGAAAGGCTGTGGATGTTTACCTGGAACTTAGTAAGGCCTTTGACACTGTTCCTCACAGTATTCTCCTGGAGAAACTAGCTGCCCATGGTTTGGATGGGTGTCCTCTTCACAGGATAATGAAGTGGCTGAGTGGCCGAGCGCAGAGAGTGGTGGTGAATGGAGTTAAATTCAGCTGCAGGCCAGTCACAAGTGGTGTTCCCCAGAGCTCATTTTTGGGTCGATCTTGCACCTCGAGTACAGTGTTCAGTTTTGGGACCCTCGCTACAAGAAAGACATTGAGGTGCTGGAGCGTGTCCATAGAAGGGCAATGAGGCTGAGCAGCTGAGGGAGCTCGGACTGTTCAATCTGGAGAAGAGGAGGCTGAGAGCGGACCTTATTGCCCTCTACAACTACCTGAAAGGAGGTTGTAGTGAGGCAGGTGTTGGTCTCATCTCCCAAGTAGCTAGCGATAGGACAAGAGGCAATGGCCTCAAATTGCATCAGGGGAGATTTAGAATAGATATTAGGAAAAAAATCTTTACTGAAAGAGTGGTCAGACATTGGACCAGGCTGCCCAGGGAGGTGGTTAAGTCACCATCCCTGGAGATGTTCTAAAAATGTGTACATGTGGTACTTTGGGATATGGTTTGGTAAACATGGTGGCGTTGGGTTGACGGTTAGACTTGATGGTCTTAGAGGTCTTTTCCAACCTATGATTCTATGATTCTATGAATTTCCTTTTTGAAAAGAAATCCCTTGTTTCTTACTATTTTCCACTAAAATCTAACAGATTAATAATAATAATAATTCTGGAAGTATAATATGTACTTTTCAAATAACAAATAAAAATGAGGTACTGGAACTACAAGTGTATACTTTGCCAGCCAGTCAGGATCAGAAGCAAACATCATTACTCAAGGTTTAGTAAAGTTTAACAGTACAGCTGGCATTTCACCTATCTATCTGCAGAATAGAATTCAGAAAGTAGTAAAAAATATTTGGTACTGATTACAGGAACTGAATAATACATATTAAATATTCCACAGAAGAAAGGTAAATCTTCTATTCTTTACCGCATCAAGTCGGTCCTTTCTTGGTAAGGAAGTTCAGTGATTGTAAGACAGCTATATATTTCTATTAGATTAAAGAAAAGATATTTTAATTTACTAATAATATACATTAATTCATCTCTAATTGACAGCACTTTCAATGGGAAATCCAGTGGCATGAGTACACAACAAATATTTATTAAATAAACTATTTTCACAGAAAAAGAAGATATTCTGTCTAGTTCTAGGCATCCTGTTTTAGCACCCCCCTGAATTTAATACATTCTAAATTTAGCAGGAGATTGATATTGGAAAAGTATGTGCTTTTCCATAAAGAAAACACAAAAAATAAAGAAGCAGGGGATTAATAATATTGAAATAATCAGCAGCAATTTTTTGAGTCAGTAGAAATACCATTAATACAACAGATAGACCTTGAAAACTAGATCTCCAAAATCATAACAATTATAGGGTATGAAAACAGTGTGGCAGATCAAAACTTTGCAGTGAAACTGATAAGTTTTACAGAAATGTTTGCTTCAACAAATCCTTCAGCAGTAAAATTCTTCAGATCTGAGTTGGTTTTAGCTTTAAGATTATTGTCTTGAAGGGGAGAAGCTTTATCCATTACTCTATGTGATATACTGGAACCACAGCTGAGTGTATATTTCTTCTTTAAAATCTTGCAAAGTATTTTTGGGGTTTTTTTGGTTTTGTTTTGAAGTGGAAGAATAAGTATTTTGAAGTCTTACAGGACTTTATTAAAGTAAATGACATTTCATGCCTGCTACAGGAAAAAAAATAACAACCTTAAACAAAACCACCAAAACCACCCCAAATCTTGGTCAAAGGTAAAACCAGAAGCTAATTCTGTGCCGGAAAATTTGTGCTACGAAGGTACAGGGATACGTGAAAGGCAGAATCCATTGAATAACACACATAAAGCATACAAATATATTCTGAAAGTGTGTTAAGCCAGTGAGTAGAGAGATAGAGCAAGCAGAAAGCCAGACATGGAAAAAATCAAAGAACGACCACGTGCCAGAACAGCAGTCAACTGTGTTAAAGACAGTACTTGCTCTGGCCTGTGTGCAGGAAGAAGTTACCTGGCACTAGTTACTTTGCAATGCAATAGGCCAAAGCGAGACTGGAACATCCGGTATGGAACTGTAAGGAAAATAACTTCAATAATTTCTAGTACATTAATATGCTCTATGCGTTACATGTACAACATATTCTACAGGTACAGTTTCTGGAATCTGTATTTTTAAAGAATTCACCTCTGTAGGTTTTGTTCTCTTGCTGACTTAAATCAAAGCCCAATCTCTTACGAACTTCTATGAAGTGGAACTTTGTTTTTTGCATATTTGGATTTTAAGAAGTGGCTGTAGGTTAAATATATTGAAGTACATGCCATAAACAAGATTAGATAAAATAAGAGAATCTCTACTGAGATTTGTATAGTGTTAATTTATTTTCATTTTATATCCAATCAATTTTCATTTTATATCCAATCATATGCTTATGCTAATGGAAAAAAAAGAAGAAGAATTCCAACAGTGACTTTGACTACTCTGACTGTACAGCTCAGTAAAATTTGGCAGGAAACCAGCAGAAATGGCCTCAACACCTGAGCCATATGGGCACAGAAAGGCTGCTGTGGACCATATGTTGGGAAAATGGCCCAGGAAGGCTTCCCAGACATTGGATAGACAGCATCAGGAACCGTGCAAGAAGAGAGTCTATCAACCACAGCCATGCAGCCCAGAATTATCAGCATTTGAGCTAACTGCAGAAACAGCTAATAATCTGGAGTGTATTGCCCAGTACGGCAGAAAAGCATATCTAGTCAAATGTTGTCAGAGTACATAATTCGTACACTATAATTGGGAAATATCAGTGCAGTCAATGTCATTTATAGGTAACATCTTTAAAATCAGTCACTTATGTACTAAATAGCCAACAACCTCCCTACAAATTTTGCAAACTATAAAATGTCTGCAAACTATAAAATGTCTGCAGGATTATTCTGTGGGGAGAGGCAAAGGCGAGGCTAAAAGAAAAAGGGTAAACTCTTCTGAAGAAAAGACTGCAAATCCATATAGAGTCTTTGAAAATGGAACTAATCTGTTCCATGCAAATGCAGCTGAAAAGGCAAAATCTACTTCTTTCCTTTAAATACAGTATGTTCTTAGCCAGGAGATATCTGGCAAATATTCAGTGCAGGATGCTGCAGAATTTTATTAAATAAAAAGGATAATTCATAAGTATTGTCACACGCTAATCATTTAGAAAGGCAAGGCATATGTTTAAACACAGTAAAGATACAGAAACTTGATCAGGATTATATAATTTTAATTTTTGTTTCCTAAAGTTTTTAAAATTATAAATTATATTAATAATTTAGTTTGATTTTGTAGTTCAGCAGCTGTAGCACTGGTAATATGACCTGAGTAAATGTACTAAATTCAATGACCTTAGAAGAAATAATTAGCATAGCACTAATGTAGTGGGATTTCGTGCAGCACATTTGCTAAAAACCAGGTACCCAACAATACATTTCAGGTGCATTCCCTCACTGAACTTTCCCATACACAAAAAGACCTTGTTTCTCAAGTCATTCTTTAACTGGAGCCTTTCCTCCTGTTCCTTTGAAGCAATATGTATGGAAATAAACAGACCTTAACCTACTCTTGATGCAAAAAGAGAGTTTTTGTTGTCACCTGAATGAGCCATATAAGAAAGGAAAGGATCATGTGTCTGCCAACAAGTTCTACAAACTAGCCTTAGTAAACAAGCATGGTCAAGAATACAAAGATTATGGCAAGTCAATAGAAAGGTAGATAATCTCTTGCTCTGCTATATTTTAATGCAGCTTTTTTATTGCCTTATGCTGTTGTAATTTGATTTCCTCTCTTTACCCCTAAATATATTACAACCTCATATATTTGGTGGTAAAAAGACATTTTGAATGTTATTAACCATATCTTCAGTTGCTGCAAATAAGCTCAAGCATAAATGGAGACGTGCTGAAATTTACCAGGACAAATGGTGACATTCTCATGAGTATCTTTTGGAACCCTTTTATTATTAATCCACGTTAAGTGTATCTTTATCTTAAAAACTACATAGGAAAAAAAGTGTGTTTTGCTGATTTTTCAAATATAATTTGTGAACAAGAGATTCTACTATTACCTTCCTTTCAACCTGTTTTCCTGGTTTCCTCACTGTCTGGCAAAAAAACATTAGCAGCTCTTGAGACAGCAGAAATAACATTGCCTGTAATGCAAATGAATGAATGATTGGCCTGAGGAGTTCTGTGGTTGTTCTTAGATGTGATCATTTTGGAGTAGTGTGAAGATCTGGTAAGAGGAGCAAGTCCTTGGAGACTAACACAGAATAAACTCCGTCTCCTGCAAATCGTGTAAGCCCTGAGACGCAGATCCAGAAAAAGCAGCTGAATGACCAACTCCCACTGCATATTTATGGAGAGTTACACCCAAAAAACATGCAGATATTTATAAACCTCAGTATTCACTGAGTTTAGTGATCATTAAATGCCTCAGCTTTTTCCTTCAGAGACATTAATGAGGAAATGTATCTTCATTTGATACAGAAATAATAATTTTATCCTTTGCCAATGTGTGGTTGATTATGGAGGGAACGGAAATGTATTTGCTTTGATTAGAATCATGCCAAAGGGAAAGAATCAAAAAACCCACTCACCTGATGTTATTAAGTCGTAGAAGGAAACTCATAAATCACTATTCGTTTTGAATCACATAAAATAATCATGTCTAATTGGGATCTTATTATTTCATTATTCATGTTGTTTTATTGGGAGCAGTCCAAAATACTAAGTCATAATATATAGTCTATCACAGAACACTTTGCTATGTGCTGGCACGTATTTTTGTTTCAAAAATTTCCTTCCTGCTTTTCATCTTTGCATATTAGAGACTTTTATTTAAAAATAAATCAATAAAAAACCACGTCTGCCATGGAATACTATGTGTTCTTCAAGCGAAGTCAATGTAAATGCCTTTTGCTTTGGACTTATATGATTGTTTTATATTTGTAGGAGACTAATTTCTTTCATTACATTATTCTTCACAGTTTGGAACCCAGGACTAAGAATGCTTATTATTGTGTATATTTTTTTCTAAAAAGTGATATTTTTCACTCATTGTTATTAACACTTAAAATGAATGATTGCACATGCATCTTTATGGAAAGTTATACTGGACTTTTCATTTGTCTGTGGCTGTTTAAACTTACAATGAGAGTTAAAAGGTTGTTTCAGTAACTCTTGACTCCTGACATGGTTTCTGAAACTCATAATTTCCATTAAAAATCATAACTCTCTTAATGCAGCTTTTCCTCCGTACTACAATTAAATAGTCTGCTTCTGAGTGGCAACCCTCAGACCCTTTTAAAATAGCTAGCCTGTATGTGCTGAAGCTCGGTGATCCTTTTGAAGTCTATTCCTCATAATGATTGAGAGCTCTTTCTTCTCAAAATAAATGCTTTGTCATTCTCTTAGACACTGGTTACAAATTTTTTTCACACCAGATTTTCTTTAGCAGCACTAATGACAAAAACGGAGAAGATGCAACAGAAGTGCTCAATAATATTCAGCTAAAAAGGACAATAAGCACTATTTCAGCATTTACAATGGAAACTGACAATAATCCCCATTAAATGCACTCAATAGGAATGCAGAAAGCAGTTTCACAATTGATGTAAAATTGGTAGAGCTTCACTGAAGTCAGTGGAGCTATGCTGAATTACATCATCCAAGCATTTGGTTTCCTGGTTGGGGGGAAAGTAAATTATTTTAATCTTAAAATAATAATGGATGGTTCTTTTTTCATAAGGGACAATAGCTTTTCTATAAAAATGTTCTAACATTTTATCTAATATATGTCAGCTGCGTCAATCATATGAAATGTTCTAACCCGTAAAAAATTAAATAAGATTCAGAGACAAATGTAGAATAGCTAGTTCTAGAGCAAAATATAGTTGACCATCAAAAAAACTTGACAGATGTATTTCTATACCAGAAACATCTTTGGTCAATGTGATAGATGTTACAAAAAGCAAGAAAAGCAACTACAGAACTTTAGGCACATAGGATGCAAAAGTCTTAACATCAATTAATAAAAGCAGTATGAAAAATGAAATTTTCAGGTAAGGTACAAACTTCTTAATGATGGTAAATTTGCTGCTCTATGTAGCAATTACATAGTGCATGAAGTCATCAAATGCATTCAAAGATGTTTAAAACAATCAAAGTTGCTTTTAAATAAAGTATAAAGATGAAAGCATTATGTAGGCTTCAATTTTATCTTCAGGAATCCTCAAGTGGAAAAAGACCACTTTTCTGAAAGTGATCTACCATACTGAAATGTGGTATCAGCTACATCTGCAGGCACATTTGTTTGCTAAAATAATTGCCTCATCTTCCATGGAAACACAAATAGTTCACTGTATATGAATTTATAGAAAACAATTAACATGTTCCCTGGGACCCTCTGTAACTGTGCCTGTCTTTTAGTAGTTAGAGAATGAGTACAGACCCAGGAACTTAGACACAAATGTCCACTGGAAAAATGTTCCTTATTCCTCATCAGTTTGTGCATGCTATAATAAAATATTTATGAAGTTTGTCACCTCATCTGGTAGAACTCCCATGGGCCACCTTCCTTTCAGGGGCATACCTACTGCGGCATGGACTTTTCCAAAGCTACAGAAGCTTTAAGGTGTTCCAGCATGAACTTATCCACAGCCACAGATACTTTGAGGTATACTGGCTACGGCATGGACTTATCCTTGGGCCATGATCACCTGAGGGGTGTACCTGCTGTGATGTGCATATAGCCATGGCCACAGAGGCTTCAGAGTGGTCTTATCCAGAGGTCACAGTCCCTTTGACTTGAGTTCATACTGGAGTTCTAGCCTGGTCTGTACAGCAGCAGGGGAAAAGCAGCAGTGCCTTGGCCATCTGCCAGCCCTGGCGCATGGCTATTGCTATTATTAAAACATCTCCAGGCACAAGATGATAAGTACAGCAAACAGCAAAAGCAAAAAGCAGCCAATAACAAGCACTAGACTTGAGTATACAGTCAGGCAAGTAAGCCCCTTGTCAAGCCAAGAACCTACCAATTAGTAGCTAATCTGGCCTAGCAGATTCCGATTAAATTTGTCGTTACCCCTAACCCTACCCACACTGGGCTGTAAAATAGGACTGCAGTGGTTAAAGCCCAGTTGACACCTAAGTCCCACTCAGATGCTCACTCACTACCCCTTAGCAGGATGGGACAGACAACCGGCGCAGCAGCCCGGGAGCGGCGCAGCAGTTTGCGCAGCACTTCGCGCGGGCAGGGCGAGTGGGGAAGGCGACTGGCAGGGTGCAGCCGCCCCTCCTGGCAACTCAAGTAGTGGGCATCGCTCTTCCAGGAGATATTCTAGCCATGGTTACCACCCGTGGTAAAGCTGTTGCTCGA
>Ga0065711_1042210_pt1 | contig 15559 bp, 9 predicted proteins | sample Hoacrofraction12_FD_59098 | JGI IMG/M metagenome (GOLD analysis project Ga0065711, IMG submission 59098) | Hoatzin crop microbial communities from Cojedes, Venezuela - Epithelial fraction 12 v2 (version 2) | ecosystem: Host-associated > Birds > Digestive system > Esophagus > Crop | place... | reverse complement strand
TTCAACAGCCAAAAAAAAAAAAAAGGGCAAGACATAAATACCGAAGAACGGTTGCATCTTAACATTCATGCAGTGGGAAAGCGGGGGCAACGTTGTGTTGGTAGTTCATGGACCTTTTCAGATCCCTTAAAAACTTAAATATTTTAAGGCTAAATGACTTTTATGATTTTTCTAAAAAAGAAAAACAAATCCTCTACAGTATTGACTTCACAGTGAGCTAAAATTATACATCTGTAAAGAATGTACCTTAAAAATGTGCATACCACTTGGTAGAATTCTCCCACTGGCTAAGCAAATTGCATTTGTGTCTTCAGAATAAATATCTGCTATAACAAGGGATAATTAATAATTTTTTTAAAATTCCCTTTGCATCTGAGATTCTGGTATCACAGTCCTTCGTTGCAGTGAGCATTTTGCTTATCTGAAGTTATCTCAAGGAACTGTCCTGTATTTTAATAACTAACTAAACGAACCTGTGATTCAGAGATAGATAAGGATTCTTAATTCCAGCCTGGTATCAGTGTTTTCCTAAACGTAAGAGCAGATTTCCAGTGAAGCCCGTCAGCCGTGCCTGTCTGTGCTCCCTGCCAGCCTCTGAAGTCACAGCCCGTGCTGCCGACCAAGAGATCGAGGGACTGGCAGCTCCTGGCACAGGGGGAGGCTGGGGGAGAGGGGTTTCTGCGTCTGCCGGGCCTGGTCATTTCGGCGTAAGGCGTTATTTGTCACAAAAAGAACTGACATACAAATTGCATCATTATTTGCTGAGTCTTTTGGTGGGAGAGGCAATAGCTCTGTTAAAACTGCGTCACTGGGAAGAGTCAGCCACAACAGGCTTGCAGTTTTGGTTTTAACTACCAAGACTCCAGTTAATTTTTCTGTGTGGTATTGTTACTCGGTTGGACTCAGAAGCGTCCTGCGTTCAGACTTTGCCGTTCCGTGTAATTCGTCACGCTGCCGCTGCACTCAGTGCACCTTTTCTTTTCTCCCTTCTCTCGCAGCAAATGAAGCTCGCGGCCGAGTCGCTGAAGGAGTGACTGTGACGGAGTGAGGGTGACTGAAGCGGTCGCCTGGGAACGCGGGCACCTCTCCAGTGTCTGCCCATGGCCACGGGCAGCTCTCAGGGCGCACACCCCACCCTCCCTTCAGCAGGTGGCATCTGCCTGGGTGCTACTCGGTAAATATTCTTTGTAAAAAAATAGATTATTTTCTCCTTCACTCTTTGTTTCTTGCACACAACTGTGTGTGACGTTAACCCCAAATAAAGCACTCCAGCTTATGCCAGCTCTGGCTGAAATCTGCCAGGCTCACCATGCTTCGAGTGATTGAAAACAGATCCTGTGAGTAAGCATCCAGAAGCTAGCGAGAGTTCTCAACTGCAGTTTTGTAAAAGAAAAAAAAAAAAAAAGAAGATAGACTGGTATTTAACCCGCAATATACTGTCCCTTTGGGGTACTGCCCCTTTTGTTCCTTTATTACAACACCTAATCCATCCTGTATTACTGCAAAGACTTGCTTAATAGCTACTGTTTGCACGTAGCAAATTAATTGCAATATTTTATACATTGCATAATGGAATACATGATTTTTCCCTATATGAGCTGAGAAATAGTTGAACAGAAATATTATAAAGTATGCACTATATACTCCTGTGTGCTAGTTCTCTAGATAAGCCCCAGTTAAAATCTTTTCAAAAGCTGGGTAAAAGGCATTCAGTGGGAAACAGATTGCTGATTGGTAATTTATGAAGTGTATTTATTTTTTAGATTACATTAGATTTTGGTATCACTTCCCTGGATCTTGAACTGATCTTGAATGGATCTTCTGGTTTAAGCAAACTGACAGTAGCAGATCAATTAAACTTCATACCTGATATACCAGTACTCCTGTGTCTAGTGAATATGTGATTTTTTTTTTTTCTTGCATTTCACAGAAAGGTAGTTTCCCTAATGTTTCGTTGTTTTCTGACAGTAATAGGACCAAAATCTACAGTGTTTGCTCCTGTGACCTTGAGACAGTTTATTTTCTCCTGCTGTGACCTTCATTTTTGGTAGATGTCACTTACCTATATGTGATCTTTGCTGGAATTCTGTTTGGAAAAATCTGCTGTTACAATCATTAAGGTATTTGCCTGCTTTGCACATTTCAGATTTCTGCCACAGGCCCCCCCCAGCCCAGTAACGTAACGAAGCCAAAATAATGTATTCTGTCTGGAATTCAAAATTAGCATTTCTCAAACTCTGCAAGCGTGACCCAGTAAGAAACGACTCTGTTCCCTTGGGCAGAGGAGCAAAACCAAGCTACAGCTGCTGTCGCTGTTTATTCTTCCCCTGCCACGCGTCCCCTGCCCCGCTGCTATTTTGGGGGTGTCTCAGGGGCCACTGCTGTTCCTGAAGCCGCAGCGGGCTCTGCCCTGAGCAGCCAGCAGGGATCGCTGGGGGAAACGCGTCTCCCTGCCTGTGGAGATCCCAAAACCGAAGCTTTTGGAGGAGGGGAGTAGCATGTTCTCCATGAAAGCTCCCCGGCTGTGCAGCTTCTTGCCCGCTTCCATCTGAAGCAGCTCACGTTTGTTCGAGTTTCACTCGTGCTGTTTAGCAAGTGGGTTTGAGTGAACAGTTCAGGAGAAGAAAAAGCCTGGGGGATGGGTTCCCGGCGGAGCATGTTCTTGTGCGCTTGTCATAGATGTTTGGAAGGGATTCTGCTGGTCTGGGTTTTGTGCTGGTTTGCGAGTGTGAAGTTGGCGTGTTTTGCCGATGGCAACTCTATCAGGTGTCTGGGATAATTTTCGAAGGTGGGATTCTTCACCTAAAGTTAGTAAGCATGGAGGAATTATGACCTCCATCATGTGAGTGAGAAATATGGTAATCCTTTGTTTAGGTGTTCAAAAAACGTGAAAACGTTTAGACGTGGCACTTTGGGACGTGGTTTAGGCATGGTGGTGATGGGTTGACGGTTGGACTTGATGATCTGAGAGGCCTTTTCCAACCCTAATGATTCTGTGATTCTATGATTTGTAGGAATTAGAATTTGTTCTAGATACTGGGAGAACTCTTGTTTTAGCATCACAGCCGCTACGCAGTCGTGATAGTGTTTCTGTCCTAAACAGCATACACTTTAGCTTGCTGAGAAACATTACCTGCATACTGCCAAGTAATATTTTGTCACTGAATTGAAATCTAGCTTCTATTCCTCTGTGCTGCTCTTCTACTGGGGGTTTGCTGTGTTTCATGCTGTTTGATATTGGTTTGATACTGGGTTTTGGTTTGTTGGTTGGGGGTTTTTATACATTCACGATGTCATCTGTTTTCATTTCTCATTTGAGCAAAAAAATGTTCCTGTCTGCTTCTGAATGTCTTTGTATAGTTTTCTTTCTTTCTGCTGTAGATAATCTGTAAAAAACTGTGGGATGCTAGGGATGAAATTTACTGACAAAAAATCTGTAGTCAGATGAAAATACTAGATGGAATAAATAAGATATTTACCCGTAACTGCTATTCACAAGCTGTGTAATCTGTGTGTCTGTTCCTAGTCTGGACAGCCTAGGATGAATCTGGAGGTGTCTGTTTGGGAAGAAGACGGCTGTGTGGGAGTAGCCTGTACCTATCCATAAGGCTTGAATTTTACAGGGCTCTTCAGCAGCAGCGATTACAACCAAGAAAGCTGTTTTTGAGGAAAAGGGCGGTCATAAATAATTTACTGGTGAGATAAAAGTTCTCTCATCAGGTGTGTTGTGAGCCAAGGGTTCAATTGCGTGGCCCAGGAGGATTTGCTGACTCAAGATCTCTACTGTGCTCGCCGGACTTCAGCACCTGTGAACGTGGGGGCAGTGGAAGAGGAAAACACTGGGACCGTTGCGTGGGGAAAGGCTCCCCTGTAAGCAGGCAAGCAATCCTGGCTACTTCAGCCTACCTCGCTCTGAGGGAATCGATATTGAATCTCATTCAGCACTTGCACCGATGGAGGATTTACTGCCTTATTCAAACAAGCAAAGCCAGCGGGAACCATGCCACCACCCTGTGTTTTCTTCAGCAGAGCTCTGCCCTGCCTGGTCCCAGAGTTGGAGGGGTGGGTGTCGGCATCGGGCTGGAGGTGACAGCAGGGCTGGTGACTCAGCTGTCAGCCCCCAAGAGTAATGCCCTTTGAGAGGGTGGGCTCTCTCTGCACCCTGCTGCTGGATTCAAGACACCACGGTGACGGCAGCTGTCACCGCTGTTGGGACGAGGGCGATCCTGGGCATGGTGCAAGAGGGCTCATCGGCCCCCAGGGCTGCAGCGCTGAGCCAGACCTCGGGTGTGCAAGTCGAGTCCTTCCCTCCTGCGCGCCCAGCCCTGTACTTCTCAAGAGAGAGAGCAGTGGGAGGGAAGGAACAGGACGATGTTACACAAGGGTTTGTGGAAATTAAGTGCTAAGGAGATCTGACATGACACGTCTGAGAGCCCAGTGAAGTCCTTACGAAACCCCTATGCTTTTGAAGTCCTCTAAAATATCAAGTGTACCTGCATTTTTCATATGACATAATTCTTCTTCCACCTGGGAAAGTAAAGAGAGATCATCGTTTTTTCCCCTGCTATATGAGACTTTACTCTGTCACTAATTCAGGTTCTTGACTTCTGGAAATTGATGTCATTTGTAATACACACAGATAGGCCAAACTGAGTCAACTTGTTACAAGTAATTCCAATCTTAAGCTCAAAAAAATATAAATAGCCTTGAAGGGAGCCTGCCGAAACAGCCTGAGACCTTGCTCCAGCGAAGGGCGATCCAGCTGGCCCTGGAAACACCGTACCAGTGGGCCGTCAGTGGGGGAGCCCGCCGGCTTCGGGGGTAGGCAGTGAGACAAGTGAGTCACTGCTGCGCTCTCCTGAGTGCAGCCACCTCAAGGTGCTCTTACGCAAACACCGGTTACTGAAAGCAAGTCTTAAGCAGGAATTGGTGACAGACAGATGTGCTCATACTCACCCGCATAAACTCTGCCATGGGAAAGGCTGTTTGGGGTGGCGTGGTTGGCTCTGACGTCTGGGACATTCCCTGTTTCTTCATGTCTGTTGCCAGCCATCCACGCTGGGATTTCTCTGTACCTGCTGGCACATTTATTTGCTAATGAATAATTAATTTTAAAACATCTGACCGGCATGTACCAACTGCTGAGCTGTTCTTGCTTGGCCTTGTTAGCTTAGGAAAGAGGAGGTGGCACAAGGTTTGCTCAGGGCTGATCGCAGCCCCACGAGTTCCTTGCCGGCTCCTCGCCTGCTGCCACCTCCACCCTCCTGTGTGTGAGCCAGCGTGGGGAGGCTTGGCATCAGCAGCGGCAGGGGCCCAGCTCCGGGAGCCTCTGGGCACAGCTTCGCACAACTAGCTGATCGTAAAGCAGTCGTACATTAATTGCATGACCTGTTAAATGCCATTAATCCCTGTACGTGTGCCAACTGCCCTGTCGCCGTACCCTCTCTGGCTGGTTGCGGTTCCTGTTCCACGAGCAGTCACAGGCGAGCAGGTTGTGCCGAGCCGCAAGGAGCACAGCTCTCCTGGCTCCGCGCTGAGGCACGGCCGTTTGCAGGCGATGACAGGGAGAGCACACGCCTGGACTGGAGCGTCCGTAGCGCAGTTGTTCTCGCCGTTCCGTGCTGACATCCTTCACTCCAGATGAAGGAGCAGATGTTTTCCAGCACATGGCAGCCTGAGCATGGCCATGTGGGGCACAGCTGTAGAAGGCAGACTGTGAAGCGGCTGCAGTGAAGAAGTGGTGTTAACTCCCAGGGTCGTGTGACAGCAGCGACGGCGCAGAGCCTGTGTGCAGACGGAGCCGCCTCCTGCGCTGTCTTCAGAGCTGGGGCAGTCAGGGTGACAGCAGCACAGCCCGGCACTTTCTTCTGCCCTCCGTCAGTGCTGATGGCAGCTGTTGCTAGTACCCATGTTACATTACAAAGACGACGACTACTGGGGTAGGCTTGAATTAAAAACATTCAGTCTATACCAGTGAAACTTCAACTCGCATATATCTTCACAAGGGAAAAAAAAAGATACTAATTTACAGCTGCCTCGGCAGATGTGGCAGACTGGTACACAGCCCGTCATTTCATCCAAAAAGCCCGAGACAAGCACCTTGTTTTCCCCAGCGTTAGAGCCGGGCTGGGCGAGGTCCCCCTGCCCTGGCTGTAACCGACTCCTCTGCCTTACCTGCGCACACCAAGTATTTCAACTGAGATTCTGAAACCCGTTGTGCTCTCTCATTGTGGAGCTGCCCGAAGAGCACCAGGTTCGCTAAGATGCTAAGCTGGACAAGCGCATCAGAAATGTTCTCTAGCTGAGCAGCCGCTTGTGAAGGTCACTAAACCATTCAACTCCTTCCGAAGCGCTGCCTAAGAGCACCCTCAACCTTCAGACAAAAATCTGTTTTGGCCGACGCCAGCCATGCCAGCCTCCGAGCTCAGCTGAACACCTTTGTTCCACGTGAGAGAAGCCAAAAGTTTGCAGGCTAACATGTGTCTGCGCACCAAGTCACGTTTTTGTCAAGACAACCGAGCTCCCATCGCTACTGCTTTCTGTCGTTGCCGCCCTCGCCCCGAGAACGCCGGGAGTGACAGACTGCACTGACATGCGCATCAGGGGTTACGCACCAGTCAAGGTATCACTTTTATTAACCGGATTTTCCATTTCTGTCGCACACCGTGAATGTTTACACAATGAAAAAGCCAAACATTGCTGGAAGCAATAAGATCAGCTGACATTCATGTACCCTCTTAACACGCACACGTGGATTCATTCTTGGTGAGAAATTTTTATATTTCTGTTCATTAGTTCTGTTTATTTATACTGCTACTCTTAAAATTCTGCGTCAAGATTGTCACATCTTAAATACAGATTAAGTTGCTAGAGGTACATTTTTTTTATATATATTTATATACACACATACAGAAAAATACAAGACTAATCGGTTTTCCCACAATATTTAATTTATACACTACTGTAACTATATGCAACTTTTAAAGACACGTTAAGGGGTACAAGAAACTGTTTACTTGCTCTAAATAGTTTGGTCCGATATTATCTTACTGTAGTGGTTATTCTCGCCCTTCCTTTTACGTGACAACAGAATACAACATACACCACATGCACAGTCATTCAGCTACCAACAGCTGGCTAACGGACAGCACTCAGACAAACATCTGTACACCCGGGGGTTCAACCAACCGCACACGACTATAAGGCTATAATACAACTATGCAGCATAAATGGTCAACACTGCTGTTCTAAAGTGAGCACCATATATACAGTTGTCTATAAAAACATTGGAAACAAAATACACCTGGGGTTAGTTAAAAGGTGCCATTCCAAGGCTGTACATAATATCAGGAAAGAGTATTTACAATACTTGGAAAAAAACTGCAACAAATCAGTTTATTGCCAATGCCCTTTATAAACTTGTCTCCTACGGGATGTTACGCTCACTGTCTGTGAACCACACATCTCATTTCTGGCCCTTGGTAAGATCCCTGCTCAAAAATTTCAAGCAAATATGTTCTATGGCTTCACCCACACGTCTGCTCTTGTAGCTGTTGATTTACGAATATCACGCTGACTAAACTGCAACTGAAGTTTCAAACTCTTAAGAAGTAAAACACTTATCCTTTGCCTTGTTTAGGAAGCAGAATGCAAAATCCCTGTCTAGGCTAGCCCGTTAGAATACCCCACGCAATTTAGACTCCGTTAGTAAAAAGCCTTCTACTAATCCAGAAGAGCTGTAGAAGCTATGACCAAGCGTAACGCCGTTCTTTGGTGCTCTGCTCACTCTGCGGTGGATGTGAAATGCGTTGCATTTGACCGTTCTGCAAGGGTTACAAGATGCTCAACAGTGTAAACTCCTCTCAGACATCCGATGTCTGCCCAGGGCGCTGCTACATCATACTACCAGTTTCACTAGCATTGCTTAGAAGACCCAGTGCACAGCATGAAAAAATAAAACATTCTTGCCCTTCCCAAAAACTAGGAATCTGCAATATATTTTATTCTAGGTAATAAAATTCCTCAAAGTTAATTTATCTGGTCAAAAGTATCCTTTTGTACAGAAATACTCTAAATCGGGACCCTGCCGTGGCAACGGGAAACCCGACAGAAAGGCTAAGAGCTGCAAAATAAATACTTTCCTATATGCTATTTTAAATTGACTTTATGAAAAAGCATGATTGCTGAGGGAAAGGAAGTGGTGTACATGTGGGAAACAGCAGTATTTTTAAGTCTTTAAAAGAGTAATAATGACAAAAATGTAAGTGACAATAACTATCTCAATTTGAATCCAATTGCCTTAACGTTTTCCATCCCTTACTGCCTTTTGAAATCCCAGGGAGAGGAGGAGAGGATAGGGGTAGAAGGTTTACAAGGTAAAAACCTAAAATATTAGCTGTCATGATATACTAATAACAAAAGTAATTCATACAAATACTTTATTTTCAGTTAGCATGTAAAAACTCAGAAGTAGACTTAATTTACCTTTGTTATATTAAAAAAGAAGATTGTCTGCTTGTAATATTAACATATTTCTGTGGGAGAAAGCTGCCTTACAAATTACTCACCTTTTTTTTTTTTTAAAAAAAAGAAAACTGCCTCTAGCAACACAAGATCTTTTCAGTTTGATTTTTGAGCCACAACTTCATCCATATCATAGCTTAAGACAAATAGGTGTGGGTTTAAAATCGTATTTCAAGATCACTAATTTCAGTGCATCTTTGCTTTGTACAAGCCTTGGAACATCTGAAAGCTCCCTGAAGAGTTTTCAGCATCAAAACATTATTGCTTTGGTTCTGTTTCAGATACATAGAAGTATGCCACATATCACATATTTTCGTTATCACAGAAGATCAGAACGAGAATTAACATTTCACAAGCAAACAAAAGCTTCTCTCTCTAGTTCAAGTGCAGAACATGAAACTTCTAAGTGCTCCATTTACATTAGGATCCAGATACTTATTTTAACTTAATCCAGATCTTCCATAGTAAAATTATAAATGTAAAAATTACACAATAAAATATTTTGCTTTGTTGAAAAAGAAAAACATATCGGCTAGCAGCATGCAGAGACCATGCATTGTCATACCATCAAGCAAAGACAAAATTAAAGTGTAATAAATAACTGCTCAAAGCCCACTTAAAAATCTTAAGACAACAAACAGGGGTCCGTGACAAGGTGTTCACAGCTCTCAACAGGAAGAATGATGCTGTCAAGTAGATTGAGCTATTAAAGTTGGTCATTGTCAAATGACATGACAACAGCTGGTTTGACTGGAGGTACACAGCAGCCCCTCCTTTGGGTTCCGCTGAATATTCACAGATATCGTCTTTTCACAGAGAGGTAGTTGTAGCACACTGTTTTTCAAGTTCCTGTTCTTTATCCGTTCCAATTCGTTTGTTGTGTCTGACATTTGGTCAGAAAAAAATTTTAGGTTGCCCAGTGATGAAGCCTGGTTTGCGCTTCCACTGGAACTGATACACATTTTCCATGTCGATTTCTCCTGTACTTTTACACTGGAAAAGGACAGATTGTTTTGAGGATCAATAATGTATTTAGCGGTGCCGTGAATCTGTGAACCTAGGCAAAGGCTCATTAGCTTCAGGCTTTCAACCAGTTCCCCTGCACTCCTAGACGACAGCTGCATTGAGTTTCCGGATCCAGCGCATCTCCGAGTGGAGCCCGAAGTGGTGTTGGTGCTACCGCCAGAGCTGCCGGAGGGACTCCCCCCACCTTTGTTGTTATCACCTGGGCTCGTCTTGTCTACCCCTCCGTTTCCATTACTGGGTTTGCTTTGTCCACCACCATCTCCTTGGCTGCCAGGTGGCCCTTCGCTACTATCCCGTCTATGCCACGAGTAAGTAAACCCACTATCTTTGTCTAGGCGTCTCCTGCTTTCCGAGTCGTCATCGCTTGTTTCTGAGCTGCTGCAACTAGAGCCCCGTCCCTGGCTTTTCCTCCTGTGATAGCGTTTGTGCACTGTGCTAGGTGAAGCAATGTTCATTTTTAACCTGCTGAGCTTCGGGGGTAAGTTCTCATCCATGTCAAACTCATCATCTGACTCGCCCTCCTCAAAGATCTGATTGAGGACTGGTGCGCTCTTTCTCGAAGTAAGACGATTTGTAACCGAAGGCTTACGACGCAGGACAACTTGAGTGGAAAGAGAAATAGGTTTCTTATCTTCTTCATCCTCCTCTTCATCTTCTTCTACTCTGAACAAGCACTTCCGGCCACTTGTAGTGGGCTTTAAGCTCACTGATGGGACTGCCGAAAGCGCCGGTCCAGCCAGTTCAGGGATGTCTTCTTTCTTTGCTGAATCACCCAGGGCCTTGCTTCTGTGCCCGTTGAGGATGTTCTCGGCTGTGCGAGCTGGTGACTGAGGAACAGTTGTGTGGGAGAGAGGAGAAGCTGTGAGGTCATCCTCCAGATCTTGGGGTACATCGATTTTTGTTGGCCACGATTGCCTACATAAACAATTATAAAGGATAAAAGACAAGTTAGATCAGGCGGGCGTTTCACAACATGTAAGAACATGTAAGATCTGCACAAGCGAAGCAGCAGCACTGCCACGCAGACGGGCCTGCCGAGTGGCGTGCTGGTAAGGAACAGTACTGAGTACCGGCAGGAAAGGAAACATTCTCGGAGAACGCGCGTTCCTTTAGAAAGCTGTTATTTGAAAGGAACGTCATATACAGAAAAGCATAGTTTAGAAATTATGTTGGTTACTGTCAAATGAAATTTTAAGATTTCACTGCGCTCAGAAAATCAAAGCAATAAAAAACGTTAAAGAATTGCATCTCAAAGAAAATAATGTGAAGTAGGTATAGAACCACCAGTACCTAGAGGAAGATACAAACTAATTCAAGCACAACTTAAGTAAGATAGTATTGCAAACTACTTTTAATCTGAAGCTTCTGTTAATTTTTTCCCCAGTATTCTTAATATAAAAATCAGGTTAGAATTAACACGAGTGAGACTGAAAAGCTGAGTCAGAAGAAACACTGCCTCATTTGCAGTAAGTCTTGATTCAGAGCAAGCTCTACTCTACAAAATCCCCTTTAATTTTAAACACACATGCATTGAGATCATACATTTATTTGTCCTTAGCTGAGCAACTGGAATAACACGGCTGCATGAATTCAGGACTCCAGCTGCTTAAGAGTACGGCACTTGAATAAACTAAATCCAAGTTCAAAATGTATGACTATGTACTAGCATCAGCGCAAATCAAAATAGAAGTAACACTTGAGTGTAAATCAGTTTTACAGTTGGCAGCTGATGATGCCTTATCTCCAGTATCTAAGCTAGTATCTAATGATTTGTATTTTACTTTAAATCCTAGTATAATTGTAATTTTCCCCTAATGCACACAGAATAAATTAAGAACGAAGACTGTCAGTCTTTCCGTTCTCTCTGTATTTGAAAGCCTAATCCAAAAGACCAACACCTACAGACCAACACCTTAACACTGAATAATTCCACATAGATTCGCTCAGCACAAGCCCCACATTTCTTCGGGAGACCAAGAAATTTTTTCTAACCTCTCAAAGTAAGAGTTATCTTTAAAATTAAAAAGTTTGCCAATCATTTAACTTCACATAACTAAAATACTCTAGCATACTGCATGAAAAGCTGTAGTAGAGACCTCTGTTCACAGATGATAAATGTATTACAAGACATTCCCAGCCATCTTCTGGGTGTGCCAGAAGAAAGAGCTTCATGGCTGTGTAGCCCAGTTTAGAGGCAAGGCGTAGGAGGAAAGCAGGAGAGGAAGCAGAAACCGTTTCACAGCACGTGTGACCCCAGATACCTGCTTGGACAGCCTGCGTACGAAGACAGTAGGGTCATACCAACTTCCCGATCTCTGCTGTGTTAAGAGCTCAAGCTGAAGAAACAAGGAAAGCTCAGACACCTCTCTGCTATTCTTATTCTAAACACGTTCTTTTTAGGTGTTTAAGGGAAGTACCTGCACTAGGACTGCATTTGCTCAAGGCTCCCTCTGTAATGGCTGGATGGAAAAGGATCCTGAAGCGAGATGCCTGTCTACCCAGTAACAACTGACAACTATCTTCCCAACTGTATGAACTTTGAAGAAGAGTACTTTAAATAAAGCCAAAATTAAACTCATCAAGCCTAAACGCAGACTTTGAAGTGCTAGCTTCAGTTGTGCTTAACAAGTCAGTGATACAAAAGCCCACCATGATCCCCGGCTGCCAACCCACCCGTGCGAGCCTACACAGTCCGACCCCCAGAAGGAGCCGTACAGGCTCCTTCCCGTCTCGCTGAGCACTGGGAGCTGCTGGTGCCCTCCCAGCAGCTTCCCTCCAGTAAGCAGCTCTGCCTGGAAGGAGGCCACGCAACCAGCAGCTCTGACCCAGGCCGCCCAGACAAGAAGTGGAGCCAAGGCTGTGGTCCTCCTTGGTTTGACACGGGTGTCCTCCCTTAGGCCCCAGCTGACTCCAGAAAGGCTGGGAACCACTGACCTAGTTTTCTGATGACTTGTGCTATGCTGGGTATTTTAAACACAAACAACTGTCGGTGATTAACAAATAGGACCTAAAGAAATTAGAAACATAACTACAAAAGTGACAGCAAATGAAGATCTACACGTTTCAAGAATTCACTGTCCTTTTAAGAGCAGACTGGTTTGTCAGCTAAAAAAAGGAAGAGAGTTCTGTGGCTGTCACAATAAAGGGTAAAGATAGTATCTAACAGTACTGTGGTTTCCAGGCAATAAACCTCCTCATCGCAGTATGTTTATCTCTCATAGCAGCCCATGTTTGCCTCCCTTCCTTCCTGCCCCTCCCCTTATTCCCAGTAGGCCTGAGGAGAGGGTGGGACAGAAGGGAAGCTCCAGGTTGTAAGTTAAATTACTGGGTTTTTAATCTTTTCAAGTCTCAAAGTAATGCACTACTTTGTTGTCTTTTCCATGAGGTCATTTTATATAAACGCTTTGAATTTAGAACCGTCATGAAGACAAGGAATAGCTACCTGGGACCATTAAGGGCAAGAGTTCCTGAGTTTATGCAGATGTCCTTGCAATGAAAAGAAAGTTCATACTCATAAGGCAGGCGTCAACTACTCCAACTCGTTTGTTCTAGCTCCTCACATAACTGGAGCAGCTCTTCTACTGCAACACTGACACCGATGCAGAGAAAAAAACCAAAACAATTTAAAAGCAGGCTTTGTAGTTTTAGAATTTTCATTTGTATGTAAACTCAGTTTGTTTTATAACTAATAATCAGTATTAGACACATATGATGCTCTGCTTGGATTTCTTTTTTAAAAGAAATTGACGTAAAATAAGAGCATGATCCATCCAGAGAGAACTGTAAAGTTACAGTATTACCCTTGAAGAGAGGTAAGCTCTTTAACACCCAGCACCAGCCCATTTAGGTTCTGTAGGCAATGTTAGTTGCCTGCAACAACAACTCTTCTAAAGCACTTGTAACCATGCAACAGAAGATAAAATTTCCTACATAAGTGACCATTGAGTGAATGAAGTGAATGACCGTTGAAGTACAGCAACAAAATTCCTGTCTACTCTAGTACACAACACAGCGTGCAGTCTCATCTGGAGATGACAAACATGCTGAGAACCACTGTAGGGTTCACAGAGAAACAACTCATCGTTCAGGCAGACAGAATGGTATTTGGAAGAGGCTCATCTAAAAGCCTCCAAAATCTCCGCCTAAATCCAAAGGTACCAACCAATGGAGATGATGTATCTGTAACCTATTTTCCAAAGCGTGTGCCCTTGATTTGTAACAAGTGTCTATTTTTCTAGATTGAACTTGAGGTAGTAGTACCTTACTTTTATCAGTTAAGGCAAGGAAAATATGGATATGCACCAGAAGGACACCACAGCATTTACAACCCTGTTATCATTCCTATTAAATGATTTCATATATGACCTAGCATGAAAATTGCACAAAGAAACCTTTGGAATGAACAAGCTATTTTGTCATTTTCTTTAAATCCTGCAGCTGGATTAACAATACTGAAGGCAGGCAGCAGCTCTAAACATCAGCACAAGCACTTAATATTCTTCTCTCAAGAGGATTAGCTACTAACCATTGTTATTAGTGCTAATAATAGTTACCAATAATATTTTACCAAAACCTAAGAGGCAACGTTTGAAGAGACTGGAGGTTAGAGAACAAGGATTAATGGAAATGCCTCAGCATAACCTCCAACTTCACTGGAAAGATTGTCAAGATGGGCCAATAAAATGTTTTTTCAATACCAGTAGATCCCTAGTCATAGTCTAACACTTAACATGGGAAATTAAAACCAAAACGTTTAAGAAAAATAACTGTTCAGAACTTGCATCCTCCAGTATCAATGCGCAGGTGGAAACTATACTATTTGCTTGTGTTTGTTTTGTTTGTTTTTTTTTTTTTAAAGCATATGCCGCACCAGCTGAAAATATGGGATGCTTTGATAACTGCCTGCAGAGCAAATGGACTGGTTGAACATATCACTACCAACTACATGCCAGAACCCCTCTTCCCCCTTTAGTTTTACTGTGTCACAAGCTGAAGCTTTGAAAATCTCAGGGAACCTTGCTATAAGGGATGCTTGGCCCTTTAAAAAGCAAAGCTAACAACTGCACCATAACATCAAATTCAGAGTGATTTCTCATTTATAACTAATTCCCCATCAACATGTTTATGGATTATGCAACTAATTTTTTTCCAGGGATATTACATACACGATTTGTATGAGGAACTGAAGGTCAATGAACATGCCCTTTCCCAGCAGGTGTGAAAACTTACTACTTCAGATACAGATTTCAAATTGATCAGTCGTTTCCTGAAAACATTATTGGTAACTGACTTCTGAACAGCTTCTGAAGCATCCACAGCACTTTAAAGACATTTAAAATTTGCAATGAATAAAGTATCTGTTTTTAAGAAAGCAGTACTTCAGCAATTTCATAATATTCCCATTAAGCCAAGTTAAAAAAAAAGAAACCATTTCGATTCCTAAATTCTCACCTGAACTGAGCTTTGATGTTACTAGGGCTTGCAGATCTGGTCTGAATTTCTTTCTCTTGTTTTTCCCGTAGAATCCTTTCAGCTAGTAAGAAGTAAGTAGCAGTGATGTGATTGTATTTGTTAGTTTCCAGTGCCCTAAGGAAAGTACAAAACATGAAATAAACCATAGATCAATGGTTTTTAGAAAACCGGGCATGAATCTTCTTACAGCAGGAAGAGCGCCTAAAAACAGAATTGTATTTTTGATGTTTTGACAAGCATGGCTTGGGTTTATTAAAAATCAAGAGCCAAGAAGTCTACTAATTTCAACTGTAGTTGGATCAGGATATCTTTAGAATGTAATCCAAAAAAATAACGTAAATCTTCCTTTATTGAACATTCTTTAAGTGGTAAAACTGTATTTCATTAATGTTATGCACCAGTGGTGGGCTTTCACAGAATCACAGAATCACAGAATGGTAGGGGTTGGAAGGGACCTCTGTGGGTCATCTAGTCCAACCCCCCTGCCGAAGCAGGGTCACCTACAGCAGGCTGCACAGGACCTTGTCCAGGCGGGTCT
>Ga0065711_1042209_pt1 | contig 15559 bp, 8 predicted proteins | sample Hoacrofraction12_FD_59098 | JGI IMG/M metagenome (GOLD analysis project Ga0065711, IMG submission 59098) | Hoatzin crop microbial communities from Cojedes, Venezuela - Epithelial fraction 12 v2 (version 2) | ecosystem: Host-associated > Birds > Digestive system > Esophagus > Crop | place... | reverse complement strand
CCCCCCCCCCCCCCTTTTTTTTTAGCTGTTAGCAATTTGGGGGTTATATTTTTACTCTGATCTTTGAAACTTGGAGGATTGATTCCCCTTTCCCCTCCTTCCCAAACTGAGCTAATGTCATTAAATTATGTTTTTGGCATAATTATGTCAAATGAACCTTTCTATCCAAGAAAAAGTGTTATGCACTGGAAAACTAATTTATGGTGTTCAATGGATAATGTACCAACTTTTCTAAACATCACTGGAAAAGCATCATGGTTAGTCTACAGGGTATTCTTCTTTGGAAGCTCTGTTTTCCACAAAATGTTATCTTTGAAATATTTGAGATTTGGAAAACAAATATACCAGGAACTGTGTTAATTTCCCTACAGTTATAAACCTGGTTATACAAGTCTTTCTGGGAAAACCTGAATGTTGAAATCACTGAATTTCTGTGGGTCACTTTTTATCCATCGTTTTTGTGGTTTATGTGTTAAAGCATGCACATTAAAGCATTCTGACTGAGAAGTCGAAGTTACTGGCTAAAAGTTAGAAACAGAAAGTAATAGCCAACAGTGAAAAATACGAACTTTCTTAAGCCGCATCCTGACAGATATTGATGTTACAAAGTTGTAAGTAATGGTGACTGGTGACATCCCAGTGGGAAGGTACTGGCATGTAAAGGTATGTGCCAAATCATTTTAAATCTGCAGTAGATCAAAACAAGGCAGGTCCAAAATGTCACTGCAGTATTGCAAAGCTGGAAGAAGCTGACATTCTTGACAACAGCTGCCACCGCTGTATTAGTGTTACTTCTGAATGGCAGTCATTCTTCATTTGAAGAGCGAATGACCTACTTGGAAAATCAAAGTAACCTGCTCTTGTCCTTCGGGAAGTAATGCCACTTTTTTCCGATGGAGTTACCACCAATTAGTAGATGGCATATGAAACTACCGTGCACAGGCTTTGCCCTAAGCTGCAGAACAGGAGGCAAATTCAGAGGAGAGCTCTGTGTTTAATGGCACCTTGGCACATGTGACCGTTTCTTCGGGGTTTAGAGCACAGTGTTCCATTTAGGTATGATCAGGTTGTGAAGCAGTAATGAACCGTGTATCTTTCAAGAGGGAAAAATTCAAATTATTTTTTCACAATGTAGGATCCAGAATGTTAATGATGAAAAGATAAGGAACAGGGAAGTCTGTAAGCTAGTGTTCTTGCAGTGAGGAATATTCCCCTGGATGAGTGTCCTCTTTTAACAGGAATGTTCTAACAAATGTAGCCAAAAGTGTCAGGCTTTGCATAGCCAGGCTTTCAATTGCTGGCAGAGCTCAGGTGGTGTCTAAATGAGAGCACGTATTTGGCTGTTTTTTTAATGATCAAATTAGTCAGAAATTGGTCAGTGAGATCAGTGCAACAACGTAAGAGGAGACAATATCAAATAATAGAAAACAGTTGTTTAATCCAGTGTCAGGCTAAGACAGAAGCAACTCTTTCTGACTAGAAACGCTGCTTTCCGGAGGTTTATTATCCTCTTCGCGTTACTGACAGTGGTTCTTGGAGGTAATGATGAAGAAGAATAATGTCATCAATCATCCCACATTGTCTGCATTAAACCCTCTGGTTGCTGTAAGAAGAATATTGAGCTCCTTTCTTTTTTGACTGTGAGATTCAATTCTAGCACACTTGAAATTTTAAGTAGACAATGAGTAGAGAGGAGAGCTGTCCACAAATCAGATTCTTTCTGGTTTTAAATGCTATTTATTCCAAACAAAGCATCTGAAAAACAGCTCAAGTTTTCAAAGTGTCTGCAAGAAGGAGGTCACAATGGTATTTTTTTTCCCCCAAATATTGAAGGATTTCCAGTAGGAGGGTAGAAGAGAAGAGGCACCTGTTATAGTGCTTTCTGGAGTTCCTGGGGTTAATATTCCCTCAGAAAAGTTGAGGAAGAGTCAGTCCTGTGACAGCACAGGTTTTGAAAGTTTACATCTTGATGTGAGCCCTCTGTTTTCCCTGTGAAAAAGGCAGATGTGTTTACCATTGCAGTTAAGTGATCAGTAGCTGGGCAGCCCTGAAACTGGAAGTGGGTTCCCGTGAACCCATGGGAGAAGCTTCTAGGCAAGCCTTTGAAGTTTGTGAGAACCAGCTTAGGCAAATGCATTGCTTTCGCACACCGCTTTTTCCCACTGCCTGAACTTGGGGGACAGAGAAAACCTGTGAAAATATTCTGTTTTTAAAGTGAAAACCTGCTCTGAGGGGAGAGAGGAAGTTTCCCATTTTGAACAAAGAGCTAAAGCGTAGTGGCTTTCCAGTGCTTTTAACAAAAAGTTATATATTTCATTTCATGCCATTAGAGTGCAACTTTAAAAGAAATCTTAAGAATTTCAAACTGTGTAACAAAATCCAGAATAGATGTAATGTGGGCTATGCATTTGTTTTTGTTTGCTAGCTAAATATTGTTGTAGTAGTTAATGTTGTAAATAATGTTGTAATTTGTTAGCTTAATAGTTGTATGGTAGACTCATATCCAGCATTGCGGGTATTTAATGTTTCAGCATTTTTTTTATCATGGGCTTTTGAATACCAGAGTAGTCAAAAGGTGACCTAATATTTTTCATTACTTCACCACAGACCCTGACAGTTCTTGCATTAATAGGTACACAACAGCATTAGCTGGAAGTTGCCCTTTTGCAGTCGAGTTGTAGTCAATAAAGACTTTGTGATCAATGATCATTTCTGCTTTGATAACCGAACTCTGATGAAACTGTGGTTTGATGAAACCAGCAGGGCAAAGCTCTGACATCATAATTTATTTCTTACACTACGCTTATTCTATTGCAAAAAAAATGAAGTGTGTGTTTTCTTTCTAGAAATATGTTGCATTTAATAAAATGTAAGATACAGCTGGAGCACAAGACTTTAATGATGAATATCCTCTAAATTTCTTTATCAAATAGCTTTGCATGTGGTGATAGTTTTTTGCATTTTTTTCAAAATAATTGTCTTGAAGTAATATGAAAAAGATTTGCTATTGCTTAGACTCCAGAGGTTTGGTTTGTATTGCCAGATCAAAATGAGAAACAGTTGTTAAGTGGTAAGCAGCATTTAAAAATTGCTGGCCTTTTGTACCCATGTTTACTTTTAATGCTCAGCCTGATTTTTCTGATGCATTATGGTAATAAAAAATGTACTGCATTTCCTCTAATAGTGGTAGCCTTTGACCCTCTTGGCATCAAGAGATAATAACAAGCAAAGTAGGTAAACAACATATGCTTGCTGCATTGTTAGGCTTGAAATTGATATCTGGTGGTAATGGAAAAAGTATTCCAAAGCAGGCTTTTCCCTGCTTGAAGATTTTCTGCTATTCAGTGGCTAGCAGGAGCTAAATACCTCAGCTGGTGTTCTGTTTGAAAAAGTTTACTCTTTCTTCTTACAGGAGGATAAAGCAAGCCAGGGCATCCTCGTGTTGGAATTGTACCTCAACAAGCTGAAATACAAATGGAAAGGCGGTGGCTGCACAGCATGAAGTGATACATGGTGTGGAGATTGCTGAGGCAAGGCTGGAACAGAGTGCTCTGGGTCCAGGAGGACTGTTTTCTGCTGCTTTTCAGAGCTAATTAAATGGGATTTAGCGCTTTTTTCCCAAGCTAGTATCACTAGGAGAGTATCACATTACTTAGTAACTATATCACTCCCTCCTTCAGACCTTCATCCCTGAAACCTTGCCTTTCATGTCAGTGTTGACATCCAGAGAAAACCCATAGCTTGTTTTAAGAGACTTGACTTTCAGAATAAATCATTTTGATGTTGTATTTTTGTCATAAAATAAGAGTGACTTGTAGTGGAAGAGGCCAGTTCCAGGTTCTCTTAGTGAGAGCTACAAGAAGAGAGTATGGTCTTCATAGGTACTCATCTCTGGTAGCTGGAAATTCCTGTCTTCTCTCTGATGTCGTTTCATGTTCACCTAAGGAAGCGGACCTTACACTCCCATGAATGGTCAGAAAATCCAAGTATGTGTAGAAACTGTACTAAAGAAAGCCTTTGTAGAAAGAGAGGATGGGAGTAGAATTTATATATTGATGGTGAGGACTGAAGAGTGAGAGGCTTCTTTCTGAGGACTTGAAGGTGAGCGAGTACTTGAACTTTAAAGCATTAATGCAAGGAAGTGGTCAGTACTAGTTTGTTTGGGGAGGACAGTGAATACTTTGAATTTATAGATTTCTTTCCACCAACTATTTTTTTCCTTCCTATACTGTTCAATTCGATCATTTCCAACAAAGGAGTGTAATTTTTGCCTTTCCAAAATGAATGCTATAGCTGGAACTTGCAGAATAATTATCATATTATTATAGTACATGATATGAAAATAAATAATAAATGAAAATGGCTTTTTTTTTTGAGTAAAGTATGTTAATATGGGTTTGGCAGATTACCTGATTAGCCCTATTCTTCAAAAAACGAAGTATGCAAGGCTCTGTGTCTTTCTCCTTGTTTGGAACATGAAAAGAGTGGTGAAAGCAAATTTTACAACTCAGTCTTGAAAGTTAACCAGCTCAATTACAGACACACAAAAACACATTGTCATCAGTGGTGAGAACTTGGGGTTTGCAGAGAGATTTCAGTGGTCACACCTTCCTCATGTTAAGCTGTAACATTAACTCCTGGTGTGTAAAAGGTCAAAGTGACCTGCTGAGTCCTACTATGTAAGAAATAAGGAAGTTTCTCAGGTACAGGTATGTGTTAATCTGGGAGTAAGCAAATTCCGTGTAGAAAAAAGTTACTGTTGATAGTATGAATCAGTAATTTGAAGGCCAAGCCTCAAGCAAGTAAGGTGTTATGTGTTTGTTTATGGAAAAGGAGTTTAAAAACTAAGAAATAGTTCAAAAGAAATGAGAACAACTTCATGGTTAAAGCACTGCCATTACAGTGCTCCAGATATAGGAATCACCAAATCTTTTTCATAGAGTTGTGATGTTTCATTTGGTGGATTTGGGATAGATTTCTTCCAGACTTGAATCAATTCAGGAAACTTACTCAGGTACCTTTGTCACCAGCTCACAGCTTGGTGTTCCTCTTAATCTCTACAGCTTTCAAGCTGCTTCTTGTCTGACACCACACATGGTATGCTGGTAACATGTCAACATTTTTATTCTCTCAACTGCAAAGGAACGTGAAAATTATATGAATGAAAGGAAGAAGCTGTTATGAACATCTGACCTAGATTTGAGTCCTTTTTAAACCAAAAGGGTTCATGGTAACTTTGACTATATCCTACATTTTATGGGCTTTGTAAATCTGCTGTTGAATCACTTCTGGATGGAGTGCTAAGTCTATGTATTATCTGATTCCGTGTAATCTCTATTAGCCTGAAGTAAAGCTGAGAAACCCTAGTAGTGCCATTAGGTACTCCTTTTCTCTCTTTACCTTACTTATTTCTTTCAGACTGTGCCACGCTTAAATCCTACAGCAGTTATTTATTAGTCTGCATTTCTTAAATGGTACGATCACACCTTGGTGATTAGTTTGTTTTATGAGAGCAATGGGGTAAAAGCTTTGGTTGAGATAATGAAGGTGAAAGAGGCAAATTTCTGGAGCATTGGTGACCAGTGCTTGTGCCTGTGAGGGTACAGCAGACACCAGGACAGAATCCTGAATGGCAGTGTGGAAGCTGTGTCACAGCTGCACGTTGGTCTTCTGGGTATGGATCATTCAGCGATTTCTCCCTTTTTTGTTGGTGGTGTGGTGGGTTGTTTTTTTTTTTTTTGTGCATCAGTGGTAGGACTAATTTACTCAAAAATCTGCGCTTTCTGGCTTGCCTCTGAGGAATGTCGGAGCGTAAGTGATTACCTCTTGTTCTTTAGCTTTTTGTAGATTTTATAAACGTTGAGCAAAACCCCGTTTCGTACATCCGTATACCCACAGGAGATTGATCTACGTTTTATTAAGAATTTATGCGTTACATATGAAATTAATGTGTTCTTAGTATTATGCTTTTTCTTTAGGACGGAAATGTGCCTTACCAGTGTCCACTCAGAAGAAAAACTAACATGCAAGAAATGTTGACATAGAGGTACATTAAGGGTTTCTTTGGTTTGCTTGCTGTGTGTTGGTTTTTTTCATTTTCTCCTTCCCATTGTGTTTCTACATCTATCCTGTTTTGGGGCGATGATGAAGACAGTCTATCTAAATGGCAGTTAATGAAAGTTTTTTGCAGTAACGTTTAAAAAAGCTCGAACAAAACAAAAGCCAAAACCTAAGAGGTGCCTTACGGGGCAGAATTGTTGCACCTATTTAACACAAATTACACCTTAATCTTGCAAAAATTTTATAGATTCCCTTTTCTACAAGAATTCACGGTGCCATGCAAGCAAACAAGAGAGTAACATAAATGCTGTTCCACTTGCTGCTTTTGTTTATAGCACATGATTACATGGAGGGACTGTCTATGTCAAAGTTGAAATGCAAAGAAATGCTGTCATGTTTAAAATTTCAGAAGGCACCTTATTCCTAGTGGTAACAATGTGATGCTTAAAAGAATTCTGATTGCTTGAACTTCTGCGCTTAGCTTTTGCATTCAGATGTTTTGTTAGGCGGTTTCAGTGCTTGGTTTTCTTTCATAGCAATCATTTTGCAGTATTCACAGGTGATGAAAACAAGTTACTTGTGTAAAATGAAAAATAACTTCGTTGATGGTATAAAGTCTGTTTTGTTTGGATCATGTTTTCTCAGAAATGTTTTAAGTTATTGAAGTGCAGATTGCTCTATCAACTGAAGCTTCCATTGAAAAAGGGGTCTGATCATACCTGAAATGTGAAATTTGAAAAGTATGCAGTAAATAAAGGCTGGAACTGAATATGGAGCAAAGAGTTGAGGATTCATGGAAGGAAAATCCATCAGCAGTTTTTCAGAGAGCAGTCTCTCTGGCTCATAAAGCTTTTGAGATCTCATGGATCACTGAGTGCTGGCAGTATGCCTTTACACTTTTCCTGGCAGCCACTTCTAGTCTCTTTCAGGGTACTGGGTTACAACAGCTTTTACTAGACAAAGCTGTGCTTGTTCTTACTCTGCATGCTTTGAACAAAAAGAGGCTAGATCTGGGAGAAAAATTACTGTGTAAAAATTGTATCGGAATCTACCGAGGTGCATGTATGTGGATGAAGTCCTTCACTTAATGCAATAGCAGCACCCTTAGGATGTTTCACACCTCTTCTGCTTGGGAGGACCTGATGACACACGTACCGAATTTACTATCTTTTAATACTGTTTTAACAGGGTGATTCTCTAGCAGGTTTTAGCTGAATACCAATGCAGCAGTGTTTTTTGCAGCCTCCAAGGAGGGACATAGTAATGACATAAAGTGGGTGGCCAGTGTTTCAGCTGTTTTATTTCTGCTCTTCCCAGAAGAACAGGTTATAAATATGCATCGAGTCAGTATTTCTGTCCTGTTGAGACTGCAGTAATTAATTTTATACATTTTTTTCCATTTTAAAGGCTCACATTTTCTCTTCTCCACCAAGTTCAGAGGCTTTGGCCTAGCAAATCTTGCAGGACCTTTTATTTTTAGAGTTGCCAAGTCTGGAAACTGCTCATGACTCTCGGAAATGTTGTCTGTATATTTATAATCCCCAAACTACAGAGAATTTATTGTCCTTCAGCAAGCTTTTCAGTAAGCCTACTATGTAATTTTGGAATATGATACCTGTTACTTAGGGAATATCTTACATTTGGCAGGAGTGGTGCAGCTTGTGCTTTAAACATTAAAACAGCCTTCATGGGTTTGGACAGTCTTTCTTCACTGTTAATATTCTTTGTGAAAAGGTATCCAAAGCAAAGAGATTTTTTTCTTCCTTCCTTCATATTAGACATGGCGTGTTTAAATGACAGAATGAAGTTACTATAGTGGTCATACTGTGTACTATGCTGTATTAGTAGGATAGCTTTCAGGATAGGTATGTTCATTTAAAGCAGCAGAAATACTACCTTAAACTCCCAGGGAAGCTCATACTGGGGATTCATACAGGCCAAACAAAGGATTTTCATGACCCTTTCCAAGCGATTATCACCATTGTAGGTCTGGGGTTTTTGGTTGTTTGGTGTTGGTTGGTTTTTTTGATTGTTTGTTTCTTTTACCAAAGTACCTTGCCAAACTGTAGAAGCTTTCAAATTTGTTCCTGTTAAGGAAGATGTCAGGGATGGAGGTTGGTTATCTCATCCATGCAGTTCTATTTGTTTTAATTCAATATGTGTTCTTTCCTTCTCTGCTCCCAGCATCAAGGGAATCTCTGGCTACACACGTTCTGGCTTTGTGTTCCTTCCCTTGCTACCTTTTCTCCTTTGTACCTTATTTCTCTTCCACTCTGTACAGATACAAGCATATGCCTGTGGTCTAATGAATTTGATGGCAATTTGCCAATGATTAATACTGCTGTGGGTTGAAACTAGACAGCTCTGGATATAAAGCAGTGGCAAACTTTGGTTTAATTTGGTTACAGTATTTCTATTTCAAGTATTTATCTATGCATTCAACTTCTATCAATAAGACATGCTTAATGCTAAAGAGGTTTTGTGTAACAGTGCTATAGACAATAAAATACCTAAGCACATTCATAACTTTATTTTAACTTGCTTCTCAATTACTTGATGAACTCTTTGCAGGAGGTGTGTAACGTTACATGAAAATGCTCAGGATACTCAGACTCTTGCTGTTATTCAATGTGAAACTATCATTAACTCCTGTAGAGAAACAGCATGTCTCTGATGGTGCAAACAGGAGTCTTCAAAAATATTAAAAAAGTCTGGAACAAGTAGGTACTTGTCTGTGCAATTGAACGCTTAGATAAAATTAACCCTTTGGTATTGACTGAATGTAAGATAAATGGGGGAATTTGACTCTGCCACTGCAAGATCCAGTATTGTGCACAAACCTGCTGTGTTGAGAGATCATAGTGTTTAGAATTCTTGTTTTTTTGTTTGATAAGGAAGCTGATAGAGAAGAATGGAGATACTAATACTTATCAAGCTGTGACGAAACCTTGCCTTTCCAAGGAAAACTTTTCCTTTCCTTGCCTTTTGTTGTGGCTTGTTGTATAGTGACTTCATGAAGTAAGTGCATCCTTATGAAAGGCAGACCAATTTACATTTAAAAACAATTCTTCTTTCATTCAGATTCATTATATATCAAATTGCTGTCAGCTACAGGCAGGGAGGAGATAAAGCAGGAAGAGAACACTTCCATGCAGATCACTGCCTAACTGATCTGCTTGATCCTGTAAGCTTACGTGTACAATTCATTTGAGTGAATACCTTGAAACGGTTTATTGGTTCTATACCAGCTTTAAGTACACTTATATATTGTCTCTTGATTTTGAGTGAGGAGTAAATGCATTGAATTCATTGGAGGTGCTGCTGGTGAATATTTATCAAGTACCAAAACATTTTTAGGGCAGAAGCATTTGCCTTTAAAATATATAAGCAACTAGCCATAATCGTTTCCAAACTGCATGGCTTCTATCATCTCACTGTTTCTGTTCAACTGATTATTTAACTAAGAACTGAATATTATTTGTGTAAAATAACTTGAGAAATTATAATATTTAGCAATAATACTTTAATTAGTAAAATCTATGTTCTTGAGAATAATTATTTAACAACATTTTGAGTTTAATTAACAGCTACATTATTCTGCCTTTTATGCTACAGTAATTAATACATTACTAATTCTGTTGGCACAGATAAAAGAAACTAATTACTTTAAATTTTCATGCCTATAAAAGATGAAATTCATTAAGGTTACCATTAGAATAATTTTTACAGGATTTTGGGTAACTAATATTCTGGTTTATTGTCCTTGTTTAAAAAAATTGTAAAAGGGTAATCAATTTCTAAGAAGTTACTGTTTCCAAGAAGTTTCAGAAACAGCCTAGTTTATCTTATTATTTATACCTTATAGCTCTATTATGTCTGATTAGTTTATGTTACTATTGTGTGCAGAGGTGCAAAGTACTTTCTGACAATAACTATATGGTTGGATGATGTAATATTCGTTTGTGAAACGTTATGCCAGTATTAGTATAGGCATAAGAGTAAAATCCTAAGAGATTTTTGTACAAACTTATACTGATGTGTGGCCTGAGATAGCCCTGCCTTGGGATGCCTGACTTCTTAACCACGTTGAGAGTCAAGATACTTAATTGTGCTTGGAATGATGGAGAGAAGAGGCAGTGTGGAGAATTTTGGGAGACTGAAGATTAGGAGCTCTGTTGTAGTGATACTGAGCTTGACTTGATATTGAGAGAGTGATGAAAGACCTCAGTGAGGGGAAGGCACTCTTTGAGGAATTTTTTTCTCCAGGACTTTCTACAGCATCTCCTGTTGGGCAGGTCGAAGCTTCCACATTGTGGGAGTGGAAATGGTGTAATGTTTGCTAGGCATGTTAGGGAACATGACGCTAAAAATCAGGTTGTGTTTGTTGTGATCTAATATATGAAAAGAATGTGCAGTGCATCTGTTTGTACAGATGCTGTGCTATGCACAAAATCCTACCAGAAGTTCATGTAAACTTTGTACAGTCTATCTTCTCTTTCTATCCTTTAATTTTTCTGAGCTCAAAAGAAATGTTGAGAATTAGTTTTGCAATGAACTAATGATATGGCAGTGCAAGAGAGAGGGCTCTGCTAGAGTTCAAAGAATCAGAGAATACTTGACATTGGAAGGGACTTAACCTGGATGGGAGCCCAGTGCCCACTAGGTTTAAAGTAATGAGCACTTTTATGATCTGTAGGCTGTTGGGGTTTTTTTTAGATCCACTCTGTCAAGAGGAGAAATATAAGCAAGGGAATACAGTTCTATCTCCACACAATGCTGACATTTTATTCTTTAATTATACTGGAGCAGAAGGGGTCAATGGATTGTCACTGGGACTGTTAGCCATGCTGTAACAGCAAGATAGCCTGTAAGATTTGCTATTTTTAACCTTTAAATAGGCAGCTGTAGGTGAAATGATATCATTTTCCCATTTCTCTCTCACTTTTAAATCCTAACTTTATCAAGCAGCATGCATTTCAACTGATAGGAGCTGCAGTACTAGTGTAGTGGTTTAATGCATTAAACTCTTCCTCAGAACCTTGGGTGCTTATTCAGTTTCTCAGGTAGTAGCAGTTTGTTAATCCTCATCCTTTGTCCAAAAAGATTTTGTGTGTCTGTATTCGTATACACACGAATAAAGGAAATATAAATGCTTCCACAGTTTTCAGCACAATTTATGCGATTAGATCTTCCATTAAGTTTAGAGCTTTGAAAAGGCAACGAAGTGCGGATGAAGACCAAGACACATTAACATGGCTGTGTGTGATCCGTTTCTACCTTATTACCTGTTACTGCTCTCCAGTGATTTTCAGGCTCCTCTTTTCAGGGTCCTATTCTCTCATTTTTGACTTACAATCCTGCATTCGTTGGATAGCTTGTTTGCAAAAGTTACTGTTACTCTCAATTTCTTTCTCATCTAGGCAGACAGACAGTCAAAATGGTAGTGGAGGCTGTGGTAACTTATCTCCTGCTCTCACCATGTCTGACATTCTAGAGGAAAGGTTTTGGTAGCACAGATCTTTCTGGTGTCTGAGAAAGGTTTTGCTCACTTCAGCACACTGGTTTTGATGTCTTTTAAGTAAAACATCTTTAAGATACTAATTGAAGAATGTTCAGGAAGGTTATCAAAGTACTTCAGGTATCAAAGCAGTTTGAAGCGCTTAAATATTTTAACATGTGATATGGAGACAAGGTAGGTGAAAGGGGTTCTTTCTCTTAGACCCCCAAATCCAGCTGCCTTTTCACTTGCCACTTTCCATCGCAGGGAAGCTGGAATATATCCTTGAGGAGATTCCTGCTGCTGGTATGCCTGACCACGTTCAGTTGCCATAGACTGGCTCGGTGGGAAGGCCTGCTGTGCCGTAGAGGCCGTCAGTATAACATGTACTGATGTTTACCTCGGCATTTAAAAAATGTTCTCTTTTAGTTTGATGGAGTTCTCATCCAGAGCTGAAAAGTTGTCACAAATTGAACTAAAACCAAATTATCAAATAGAAAAGCTGTGAAACAGAGTTTCATTTTTTCAGGCTGTGAAGTTTGGTAGGCACTGCAAGGCCTCTGGAAATGCCAGGGAACTGTCATGGGCTTGCGAAGCCGTGAGCTGGAAGAGTCGCCGCTGGCACGGGCATTGATGGCGTCACCGTGAGTAACTCTGATGCAGAGCTCAAGTCTTTTTGGTCAGGAAGAACAGGAGGTGGGCCATATTGATTAATAGCAATGCTCTATGCATGTTGAAAAATTCTTCTCTGGATCTCCAGTGTATGGTGTGTGTTATGGGTGGGATCTTATCCTGCTTTTATTTTAACAGGCTCCTAATTACATGTTGGGTAGAAACCTGTCAATCTGTGTTATAACTGCTAATTAATAAAACTTTCCCAAGACTTTGCTTGTTGACATAGGGATTAAAGAGCTTTACTAGCTGAACCAATGGAAATACTAATGAGTTGGTTACCTTTCCTAGGAATGGGATTGTCTGATTATGTGATCAGAAGTCACCACTACTGTGAATGGTTTTATGGAGGCTGATGAGTAACCTTTTGCTAACATTAGTCAAGTTTAGTTTTATATGAAAATCTGGCAGGAGGGTTGTTTTCAGGGGTTTCTTGATCGCTGGTATTTTGGGGGGTTTATTTGTTTTGGGTTTTGTTACTTGCTATAGTGTTTACTGGCAGCCATGAATGGACTTGAACACAAAAACCTGGACATGTTAATAAGAATTTTTCTGTCTTATTTCATTTGTAGCTGTTAGTGATGGGAAAACTCTGTTTTGATTTACTCATGTTCTTAGTATGTCTACAAATATATCTGATTATTATTTTTTCTAATTATCCCCAAGTATCCTTAGATAATTTTATAAATATGTTACTGTATAATTTACAACTTCACTGTCCTCAAAGCGCCTGGGAAGAACTACCTTTGCTGAACAGAATTCCACTATAATCTGTGTTATACAGGAGTAAAAAGTAAGGCAACAGCAAAGGTGATGGAACCTTTTGTTGTTCATGAAGGATATCAACTTAGAAGAACATTAAACTTTCTTGTTACCTTGAATAACTGCTAATATTCAGACACTGTTCATCACTTGATTTTGTGATCATAATGAAAGGAATACTATGAAGTGTTACCATTGGAAAAGATTTTGGTACTGTACTTTGGTTCTTTTCCTTTTGACTCTATTGTGTACAGAAAATTTTGCCTTTTCTAGCATAAACCTAATGGATATCTGAATACTAGAATAAGTACCCGTTACTAAATTCTATTCCTTTTACTAATACGGACGGTTAACACACAGAAAGCAAAGCCTACTTCTGAACATGCAATGTCTTTTGCTCATAATGCTTTACATAAAGAACTGTGTATGGTATTTTTGGCTGAACCAATTAAACATGACATATATCATGTTATATTTTTTTTTAGTGAAATGTGACGAAAAAGCAGAGGTATTTGCATTGAACTACTTCCAGGAAGTACTTTTTGTTCCTTGATAGGCATTTCTAATGGGATGTCCACATAGATTTATATTGCTGCACTATATAATGACATTTCTATGTCTTCATTATCTGAAGAGAACTGTGATTCATGCTGGCTATTCATGGAGAACTGTAAAGCAGGGGAGAGGAATGAGGTCTTAGGTTGCTGATGACTCTTCGGTACTTTATTTAGTACATAGAAATGTACTTCTGTACTTCTTTTGCATCAAATTCTGTAGGTCTGTAAACAGTCAATAGTTGCAGGTGTGTCTGAAAAGCAGATTTTGGTATCTCTTTAAATGCTCTTTGGTTTAATATGTTATATGTTTGTTCGCTGTTAGTGAATGTCAGTAGCAGATAATACAAAGGTGCTTTGAAAATGAAACAAAATTGTACCATGGTTCTGTCACCTTTTGGTGGGAATTCAGTTATGTGTGAATCGGTAGAATTCAAATTAATAGTCAGGTCACTCCTTTTCACTGTCTTGGCTACACTTATGCATACTCATAACCTCTGATAGTAAAACTTAACATCCTTTGCCATTTATTTAGATGCTGTAAAGGATTTCAAAGGATTTAGGACTGGTACTGCTACCTTACTGTGCCCATTAAATGTGTCCTTTCACGTAGCAGAGAATTAATGCTTACTATTGTCTTGTTACTAACATAAAATATGCCAAAATATCATCAAGATTTTAGTATTGTTATAAACCTCACCTTATGTAGAAGATAAACATTTACATAATCTGTTGAAATATTTGTTCTCTGCAGTTGCATGAATGGTAAGAACTTAGTGTTAACATGGTTTTTATAGATAGCATTTCATTGTGCTAAGAGTCACCACTGGATGGCACTGTTTAATAAATTATATCAGAGGAAGTTGATTGCTACAGTATGCAAACTTTAGATTTAGAGGACAGTATAGAAGTGGCATTTAGAATTGCTAAATATATTCCCTTTTTTTTTTCGTGGGGAGCACAAAACATGTTGGCCCAATGAGCGCATGAAATGACCAGTGAGGCCATCTTAGCAGCACATATTTTATATGAAACAAGGTAACTGTATTATCATAGGTCTGCCAACTAATGCATTTTATATTTTATTAAAGTTCTGATCCTGACCTCTTGAAAAGCATAGAGTTTTTAAAGGCATAAGTGTTCCTTCTTTTTATTCTGCCAGGAGAAAATGATTTTAATAAAGGCTTGATGATGATACATGGTATTGAGGTCTGTATATATTTTGTTATTCCTTAATATAAAATGTCAGCAGTTACCATTCATGAAGTTATCAGCGTTTTTTAAATTTTTTCTTATGCTTAACAGAAAAGCTAGTGTACAAACTCAGGCAGTTCACAGAAGATTCCAGATAAAAATGGAATGAAATCAGTTTAATTTGCTAGAAAGTAAGAATGCTGGAATGCTTTTTTCCAATTCTTGAGAGACTATTGAGGAGGAACTTGCACCGTAAATAGGCAAGTCTGAACTTTGTGTATGAAAAGAAAATGAATGTTTCAAAGAGTTCATTGAAGGACATGTCAAGTTTCATAGACAGTCAAGAAGTAAGAATTCAGTAAGGGAATTAAAGAAAGGTAAGTATCCCAGAATAATAATGCAGCAGGGATGTACAGAAATACAGGGAGCGTGATGACAGTGTAGCCTCTACTTTCCTTTCTGCCCAGTTGGTGCAGTGGACACACAATTTCTGCTGACAGATGTTAAGCATTTATATAGAAAGAATAACTTCTGTTTTCAAGAGAGTGGTGTTGAAGTTAAAAATAATCAGGATGTAGCCTTGTGTTTTGCTGTTAACATTTACCGCTTTCACTATGCTGAGTATGAGGAGCTTCTAGCAGAGATCAGGCAGAAGAGAAAGGTCCATGGAATGTGGAAAGAGGGGCAGGGCACTTGGGAAGAGTACAGAAACGTGGTGAGAGCATGCAGGGATGCGACGAGGAAGGCCAAGGCCCACCTGGAATTGAAGCTGGCAAGGGATGTCAAAAACAACAAGAAGGGCTTCTTCAACTACATCAGC
>Ga0065711_1042208_pt1 | contig 15559 bp, 11 predicted proteins | sample Hoacrofraction12_FD_59098 | JGI IMG/M metagenome (GOLD analysis project Ga0065711, IMG submission 59098) | Hoatzin crop microbial communities from Cojedes, Venezuela - Epithelial fraction 12 v2 (version 2) | ecosystem: Host-associated > Birds > Digestive system > Esophagus > Crop | place... | reverse complement strand
CCCCGGAACCCAGCATGAGGGCATATGGTATGGAATACCCTGCTCTGTTTGGCCAGGTGGGGTCAGCCGCCTCTGCTGTGCCCCTTCCTGGAGTCCGGTGAAAATTAACCCTGTCCTGGATAAACCCAGGACACCTTCTCAACTTCATATGTAAATCACATCCAGGGATAGAGAGACCTCTCAAATCTTTCAGTACCAATGGATGTAAATTTCCATGAATTCTAATTTTATACAAACTGAAAATAATACTGGTTTCATACAGGTGCAAGGTATTTCTAGCAGAGAAGAAGAATATTAACATCACTTCACCAAGCAATTTTCTGAATATATCTTTAAAGGTGAAAGTCTTCTTTTTAATTAATGTTTACTAACTGCACTAGAATAGTCCTAACTTCCAAAACACAGTTTAAACTCAGCAATTTCAGTAGCTAGACTTCACTAACCTTTTAAAAAGCATCTATTTAGTTACAACTTTGCAGTCTGTGTCCAGGACAATAAAAGAATTACCTTGGTATTTTCTTTATAGATATTTCTTAGGTATGTCCAGGCACAGTAATTTGCACTGGTATCCACATATTTTTGCCTTGTTTTCTTTGCTGGCTTCTGAGCCTCTGATCCAAACAAGAATAGTCTTCTGCACTTCTCATCTTTTCTCTTTAGGTCACCCTCACCTTCACTCCTGTTTCTCTAGGTTTTGGTCAACTAAGATCAACAGCAAAGGACTTCTTGTTTTTCTGTATCACTAGTTGACCTTTTTTTTGGCTTTTTCTCCCAGTAGCTGTTATATTTCAGATTTAGTACAAGAAGAATGTTTATAACACTGATGTTTGCAGTTGTTGCTATGAAGTCAAGGACTTTTTTCCAGTTTCTCTTCTTCCGGTAAGGAGCAGGTGTACAGGCGCTGGGAGGGAGCACAGCCCGACAGATAGCCAAGCTGGCCAATGGAAATATTCCATACCATAGAAGTCATGCTCAGTTTACAAACAGAGGTTGGTGGGCGGGGGAGGGGACAACATAGAGGACTGTGCTACTTTTCCATGAGTTTGAATCCTCTCTTGCCTGGAAGCTCTGCCTTTTTTGTGAGTTTTGTGAAATTTGCAAAACTGCGCGGGTTCAGGGTTCCACGATTGCTGCTCTGGGACCGACTGAGAATTGGTCATTAAGTGGTGGGAAACATTGTATTGTATATAGTTTGTTTTGCATATTCATTATTATCATTATTATTATCATCATTATTATTAGTATTGCCTTTGCTGTCTTATTAAACTGCCTTTATCTGAACCCACGGGTTTTACCATTTGTCCATTTCTCCTCCCCATCCCGCTCAGGAGAAAGGGAAGGGGTGAGCGAGCAGCTGCCTACTGCTTAGCTGCCAGCTGCCAGGTTAAACCATGACACTAGTGTATATGGGCAGCCTTATCATTCAGAAAAGTTCAAAAGTTTCTGAATTATCCTAACATTAAATTATTTTTGAAAGATGAATATGTAGCTTTTAATCTGTTTTATGGGTTAACTCTATCATTATAAAAGTAACTAATGTTTTTTTTTTTCTTTCTAGAGATTTTATGCAGAGCTTCAGTAAGGCAGCATTCTCAGTGAGCTGACTATGGTGCAAATCTGTGATGTAGAGTCTATGACAAGGAATGTAGGACTGGAACCAAACAAGTTTGCTTTGTATGAACAGCTACCAGACACCCGGTGAGGTACATCAAAACCATAGAAAAGGAAGTCTTGATAGCACAATTCCTATGCCCTAAGGTAACCACACCCATAATTATTAACAAACTTTTTTTCAGAAAAAAAATGATGAAATTAAATTTTGTCCTTTATAGGATACACATACGTAATGCCTTCTACTATTTGGATACAAAGGCAAAGCTTCCTGCAACTCTTCCGCACCCACCACAAATACAGAGAACAAATGTAAATTTTCTTATAACTAGAATGTTTTACAGGGTGAAAAAAAAAAAGTTCAGCACCTATGCTTGGCAGTTTCCCTGACACACACATACATGTTTTTCCTCTTTATGCCTCTAAATCACTGTCAGGCTTTGAATAACACCAAAATAATAAGTGGCCACTTCCTCTAGCTGTCTCCCCTTTCAAAACTGGAAAATAAAGGAAGATAGTACAAAAATGACTAATGAGTGACTAAGCTATTTTAGAATATGGGCTGAATGTCAGATGCTAAAATTGGATTTTATTCCCAGACTCAAAAAAGGAAAGGTCTTGGGAATATTTAGACTGGACAACCTGATATCTTGGTATCTCCAATGTCTGAAATGCACCCAAAGACTAAACTGAAAGCTCTCCACCTAAAAGAGCAAGAGTCTAAAGATCTACAAAGTTGCCTTTTATCATGTTCTTGAACCTTTATAACAATTTACTGAAGGGAAAGTCAGAGACAGACTTGATTTAAAAATGGCACACACCTTTGACTCATCTCCAAATGAACAAGAACTGGATGTCTTAAATGACATACTAGGGTACTGTTGTCATCTGAAGCTAAATACAGAGGGACCTATTTGAATTGTAAAATTTCCTTTCACTTCAGGAGGTCAGCATGACATTCTAGTCAACAATGAGGGCTGTTGGAAGTGCGGAAATGCAAGATATATGGGGATATATGTTCACTTACAACTCAGTCTCTTGGATTGCAGGTCAGTCCATTTCCCATTAGATCTCAAGGTAGGCAATATGGCTCTTCTCTACCTGCTCCAAAACACGGAAGATAATTGCTTTGTAATGAAAGCAACTAGCTTAAAAATGAAACCCTTTTCTATAAATACGACAGTCATGAGAAGTTGCAGCCATATTTGATGGTCAACATTAGGTTCTTTTGCCAATGTGCTTACTAGTTTGCTTCAAACACAAAACTATTCACAAGAAACTGAAAATTAATTCCTTTAGCCTCTTCTCATGATTCTTGTGTGAAGTTCCTGACACAAATTAGACTACACTGCTCCTAGTTAAAAGGCTGCAGCTCTTTGCTGAAGGACTAGTTGTCACTATTAAACACTTCCATCTCACAGTTGAAAGCACCTTAATTATGAGTTTAGATGAACCTGCCTCTCTTACACCAAAGGTTAAATAAAACTTGGGGAACAGTTTGTTGCAAGCATTGACACAAGTCTGTCACATTTTAAGCTACATATTTTTTTTTTTAGCTTTTCCTATTAGTTTCTACAATATACTCTGACAATATGATAGCTTCAAAGCCCTAACAGTGACTCATAGAGACTTCTTATGTAAAATGAAAATAACTGTTTCACAGAGGTTAAATGTATTAACACACACATAGGTATAAAAGAGGTTTTTAGATTACCAGATGTGTGTTATTCCATGTTGGGCTACTGAAAAGTAGTTGTGATCTAAGAGAGACTCTATTTAGCCATGCTTTTGTTTCTCTGCGTTTAGTGCAGCCTTTTGCTTTCCTAGTCAGCAGCATGCCACCTGCTCTTTCATTTCCTCAAAGTAGGTCAGCAGTCAGCCATCAATCTTTCATCTTCATTACAGCTAAATCCTGAAGCCTGAGGCAAATGAACCATTTTAAAGGAGATGCAGTGATAGCTGTGGTATTCTGTCTCTTGTGTTAGCCATTTGTGGCTGAAAAAATACCACAAAATCCAGATGAAGCTAGCCAGACTTTAACTGGAAAATAACAGGAATGCAAGCAGTTTTCATAAGGTCTTTGTAAAGAGCTGGGGTCCAGTTCATAACCACAGAAACATGGGTCCAGTCTCCACATCCTCTAGTCTCCTTCACATACTTATTAAACCCTGAATTTCAAATGGTAAATTGTTACCCCCCCTAAAAGAAGACAATTCTAGATTTTCAACTAATCTAGTGCCTTAGAAACATCTCACTTCCAGCTTCTGTTTACTCATGAACAATTTTTACCTGTTTTTCTCACGTATCAGCACTGACATACAGTTTGAATAGTTCATCTCCTCTCCTGGGCTTAAATATTCCATGAAATTTAGAGATAGTAATCATATATCCTCCTGGCATAAATTCTGCAAAATTAAACAAGTCATACTCTTTTAGACTGCTTCAATAACAGAGGTTTTCCATTTTTTCTGATTAACACAACATTTCATGCATGTACCTGTTTATGAGCTCATTTTTTGATCACAGGTGACCAGATTTAAACAAAATACCATTATTCAGAATTTATTAAAAAAGTTTGTGGAATTTAGATTTTCTGTCTTATAATTATATTAAACCTTGAAAGCCTTTTGCTTTCACAGAGCACTTCTGTTTCTATAAGTCAATGAAGCACAGTGAGGTTCAGTGAAGCACTGAACAGTCTTCAGAAATACAGGTATCTGACAATTTCACCAGATACAGGCAATAGCTCACTGATTTTTTCTTGAACAGTAAAAGACTAGGCAGGGTGAGGTAGACAAGAGCTATAAAACTACAGAACAGGAGGGAAAGAAGCCCACTTGAAGCATATGTATACAAATGCCAGGAGGACAGGGGTGAAAAGAACAGCGGAGGAAGTGTTCACCCTTTCTCTGGGAAGTCAACATCCTGGAGCATCTCTTCAAAGTCCCTGTACACCAAAGCAAGCATGCAGCATGAAGAACATACAGGTGGAATCAGAGGTATGCATGCAGTTGCAGGGCTGCATCTTCATTGGCGTCACATAGATGTGGTGGGAAGACTTCCATGACTGGAGTGCTGCAACAGACAAATATGAAGGAACAGGCTGGGAAGGGAAAAATGGAAAGCTGCCTGTTACATGAGATAGCAGTGGGAATACATTGGGCTCTGCCTTGGGATGGATGATGAGCCATTCCAAAGCTTATAGTTTAAGATTAGAGGACAGAACAATGTCATGTATGTTGTGGTTGGTGTTTACTACAAATCACCTATCAGGAAGAAGTTAATGAGGCTGTATTCAGACAATGGGGAAACGATTAATATTTGCAGATCCTGGATCTCATGGGGACTTAACTGCCCTGATATAACCTGGAAAGGCAACACAGGAAGCCACAGATCCTGGGGAGCTGTGGATTGCATTGATGAGAACTTTGTGACACAGGCAATGGATGATCTGATGAGAGGAGGCACTCTTCTGGATAGAATACCTACAAAAAAGGCAGAAGTGGTGAAGGAGGAGAAGACTGATGGCAAAATTGGCTGCTGTGACCATGAGATGGTGGAGTTTCTGATCTTGAAAGGAAAAAACAAGGCAAATATCGTCATAAAAACCCAGGATTACAGGACAGCAGAATTTGGCCTGTTGAAGGATTTGCTTGGAAGGATCCCACAGGAGATGGTAATGGAGAAAAGAGCAGACCAGAAGAGCTGGTTCATTTTCAAGGATCACCTCCTCCAAGCATAAGAATGGAGCATCCTTACATGGAGGAAATCAAGTAACAGCAGCAAGAAGCCTGCATGGATGAACAAGGAACTCCTGATTCAGCTCAGATCTAAATAGTGCAATAGATGAACGTTGGAACAGGAGAAATCTTAGAATTATAGATACATTGAATGTGCAGGAATGGAATGAGGGAAGCCAAAGCCCATCTGTAGTTGAATCTTGGGACAGACAGTAAGGCTAACATGAATGACTTTTAGAAGTCTTTCCACAGCAAAAGGGAGATTACGGAAAAAGAGGGCCTGACACTGAATGGGGCAGGGGACCTTGTGACAAAGGACGTGGAAAAGGTTGAGATACCCAATGCCTTCTTCACCTTGGCTTTTACCGATAAAATTTACCTTGAGAAATCACAGCCCCTGAAAGCAATAGGAAGCTCTGGAACAATGAAGTTTTATGCTTAGTTAGGATGATCACATTAGGGAACATTTAAACCAAGTAGACATCCAAAAATCTGTGGGACTTGATTGAATGCATCCATGAGGACTAAGGGAGCTGGATGATGTCGTCGTAAGAACACTCTTGATTATCTTTGGAAGATCATGATGACTGGGAGAGGTCCAAGAGGACTGTAAAACCCAAAAATCACTGTTACCATTGTTACGAACAAGCAGAAGGATCTAAGGAACCACTGGCAAGTCAACCTCACCTTAATTCCTGTGATAGTGATGAAGCAAATCCCACTGGGAAACATTTCCAAACACATTAAGGACAAGAAAGCAATTGGAATTAGTCAGCAAGAATTTCTAAAGGGGAAATCCTCCCTGACCAGCCTAATAGCCCTCTATGACAAAATGCCTAGCTTGGTGGATGAGGGGAGAGCAATTGGCACTGTTTATCTTCACTTGAGCAAGACTTTCAACACTCTCCCATAACATCCTCACAGACAAACAGATGACGTCGGTGCTGGACAAGTGGACCATGAGCAGAACTGAAAACTGACTGAATTGCCAGGCTCAAGGGATTGTGATATTCAGCAGCATGATGTTCAGCTAGGAGTCTGGTCACGAGTGGTTTATCCTAGGGGTCAACACTGTGGTCAATACTGTTTAACATGTTAATGATGTGGATGACAGGACAGAGTGCTTCGTCAGCAAGTTTGAAGATGGTACAGAAGTAGGAGGAGGCATTGATACACCAGGCAGATGTGGTGCTATTCAGTGGGATGTGGAGAGGCTGGATTGAGTCCAGGAAAGGATGACTAAAATGCTCTGAGCATCTGACATGAGGAGATGCTGAGAGCTGGGGTTTTCCTTAAGACAAGGAGACTCAGGAGAATCTTATCCATGTGCATAAAAACACAATGGGAGGGAGTAAAGAAGATGAAGCCAGACTTTTGTCAATGGTGTTCAATGAAAGAACAAAAGGCACAAACCGAAATGCAGGAAATGCCATCTAAACATCAGAAATAAGCTATTTTTTATGATGAGGGTAGTTGAACACTGGAACACGCTTCCCAGAGAGGTTGTAGAGTCCATCCTTGAAAAGTTCTCCATCTGCACTTTGTGTTGTATGTTTTTTGAACCTGCCGGTTCCAATTCACACTCCTTAGCTCTGGTACGGGAATAGACTACGGGTGATCATTTCTATTCACGTTTCTTAGCCACTGAAGATTTTATACTTCCCTGTTCTCATCCACCTCTCTTCCAGACAGAAGTAATCCCAGCCTGTTCTATGGCTGAAGGCTATTCCACACTTTCCAGTCCTCTACATATATCTGTCTGTATGCTTTCCATCTCTTGAAGATAGACAAGTGGGCTGGAACGGTACACACTGTAGGTATAACTGCACTCTAGATTTATATACTGGCATAATATTGTTTGATGTTTTGTTCCCTACTTTTCTTATAATTCCTTACACTTGGTTTGCCTTTTGGCTCGTACTAAGCATCAAGATGACATTTTCTTATAACTATGTACTATCGTATCAAGGTCTCACCATCACCTGGCATTTATTTACGTTCAGTTCCACCTATCATTAAATTTTCATTGAAAACAGAAATCTTGCTTGGTATTTCAATTTATTAAATCAGTGTCACAGTGACTTGTGGAAATGACTTGTCTAAGTTCATCATTTTAACAGCTTAAATAATTACTTTTATCATTTCTGGTATGACTCTCATTTCAGATTAATTAAAATTTTATGAATTTGAAAACAAAAAAACCCAAACACTGGCAAAATAGGAAAAACATCCAAATGATCACACTCCTGCCCCCGCAGTGTTCTTTTCTGCCTTGCTCCAGCCTAATTCCTTTCTAATGCAATTTCTTATAATGTTGTTTGATGATCTGACATGACCCATACATTTCCATCCTGAATGTGTCTCCACAGTGCTTTAACTGGCTGTTCTTTCTTCTATATTAGTACATGCAAATAAAGAATATGAAAAAAACCTTTGCTTTAAAACTGTGCTCACAGACTTATTGTAAGATTAGACCCCAAGGAAAACATTAAAGATGTGTGCCTCCAACCTATATAACAAAGCTGAAGAACACCTCCATGTTGGCAGCAAGAAATTTTCATTTTGCTTTCATCTGCTGCACAAAGTTTCGTGCTAGCTCAATGGTATTATGGCAAATAACAAATTCCATAGTAAATTACTTTCTATCATTAGCTCTATAAATTTGTGATGCAGATGTTCTGTTCCGCTTTTATTTTCAACAGTCCCACAAAATGAGAGGGGACTAATCCAAGCTGTTAGATCAAAATTCCTTTTCTGCAGAGAAGTAAGCAGCACATCACAGAAATATGCAACAGGGGCGATATCCAGCTTTTCACCTACCGTAGTGAGAACCATGGGTTGTTTCAATCATGTTTGGGTCCTATACCATTCCATAAGAGATTCTTGAAATTCACATGAGGTAGGAGCTCACACTTTCAAGACTGCCAGAAAGCAAGAAAGACTTCCGGCTCTGTGCCTCTTGGAAAAATATATGTACATCAAGTTTTAGAAAAAGGAAAAAGGAAAAATTAAAAAGGACTTCTTTAATTGGACATGTGGACCCTGACCAGATACCAGAACTGAAATATCAATGGTCAAGATATTAAATATATATGTATACATGTACATATTAACACACACACACTCATTCATACATATATATGTACATCTATATGCAACACACTTAAATATTTAGAAAAGCAGCTGCTGGAGACATAAGAAGAAAACCAGGTTGGAATGTAGACTTTAGGGTGATTCAGGCCCAGTTTTAGAGCTTTTAACAATATATATATCACTGAAGAATTGCTAATGCATATTGGTCCCATTAACAATGTGGTTAACAGCTATTACATGTTTCACTTTTCTCCAGGGAGAGAAGAATATACAGCAGGATGTTTTAAAATAAAAATACATATACATAAACACATTCTGGTGGATACTGATGCTGAAGACAGCTAAGTCAGAAACAATCCTTGCTCTTGTGGGAGTGAGGAGATCTGTGATAACCTGCAATTGTTCTAGAAAAGTCCATTCTAGTGTTTGGCAGATCCCAGAAAAGCATTTTAGCACTTCCATATGAAATATACATTTGAATTTTTAGAGTATGCTTATCAGAAAGGAAACAACTTTACCCTCTAAAGCGAAGCAATCTTTACCTATATAAAATATAGGCTTCCAAAGGTCTTGATTTACTATTGTCTGGGAAACACAAGCAGAGAATGGCCTAAGGCACTTGCAGTAAATATGCTGTGCTAGTACTAGCAGGTTTTTTAAAATAGTTTTCAAAATATCTGTATTTTCATGTCCAAACACATTGTATTGGTGTTTTCTAGATTATAAGGTATAAATAACTAATACTGCATTGTGTTTCCAGGGTGGAACAGAGTCTTCAAGGTTTGGGTACAAATATGGTGTAGTACTACTTATGGATGTTGGTCTATAAGAGCGCTTAGCAACAGTGAGGAATCCAGGAGTACTAAATACAGAAGTGAAACGACCTGTAGCGCACAGACATAAAGAAGATGGCTTTGTGTGTGGAAGTTCTTCTTCAGGCCCTCTCTCCACCAGCATGAAGTCTGTTTTACATGGGTGAAGTTTCCAGCACTGTGCCATCTGCTGAATGTCTGTGTACGTGCCCATGCTGTCCAGCTAATTCACTGTCTCCCTGTGTGTGCTAGAAACAGAAGCACTCCACATGGCACTTTGCCTCAAAGTAAAAGCATATTAGTAACTATTAAATTTGAGCAGCACTAAAGTGGTTTTAGTGCAACACCAAGGTGCATCTTTTAGATGAGAGAGCACTACTTCATGGTCAAGCACTGCATAAAGATCTTGTGGCAGGTGACCAGACGGCTTGCTTCTCTCCGTTGACAGCAGGACTAATCCATCACTGCCATTAACGCGTTTCAGTACAACGTCTTGGCCAGAACTCAGGACATTTCAGGTGAATGCTACTGACTATAATCACTTCTAATATAAGCTGAGGTTTGCCTTCTCCATAGCATTGCTCATGACTAAAGGAATGGTTTTAAAGGAGTACCAGGATACCCAGGATGTGTCTTTTCAGTATCAGGCTATTAAAGATTTGAAGGAACAAGGGAATAGTCATCCCCCAAAGAAACATTTATTACATTAGGCAATTTGTTATCCTAAATAGCTATTTTAACACAGAAATTACTATGTTCAGAGAAGTCTGGTAGAAAGATTTTATTGATCTATATTGCAGCCTCAGCATATTCTTGGAGTAAGTCATTATGCTTCATTTCATTTGCATTGGCATCTGTTTTCTGACATAAGCATTAAAGTCTGTCTTTCTCTAGACAGTGGAGTTTGCTTCCAGCAAACAGCAGAGAGGCGATACAGGGCTAGAAAGCGCTGAACATTGAATGGCCAGGGTAGAATGCAATAAGGAAGTTTAATCAGTTTCTAGAGTGTTTTCTGGTAGTTTTTCTTAATCAGGCTTTGGCATTTTATGGAGGAAGAGTTTTCTTGTCTTTCTTGCTTGTGATATTAAGAACTACTCAAATCACTGACAAAAGAGCAAAAAATGTTACTGTCTGGATTATAATGCCTCTAAATCTTGACACTTAATATGCAGTTCAAGTAAAAATGTGTCCATAGATCTCTCAGAGATTTATCTCTGAAAGAACAAGGAAAGCATGTGAGGAGGTGAGCTTCTAGGCACTTGCAAGTGTGGCACTGCTGAACGAATGCTAAAATATCCTAAAGCCAGGTATACTGCTATTTGGTAGTCAGTTCCTGATTGCCAAAAAAAATCAGTCTTGTCCTACAGAAACTCTGTAGCTGTTTGCAGCCTTATAAGGGAGCATAAAATCTATGTCAACTTTGGCTCTGGCCTCAGTCTTCAGAGGAAGAAATCTGAATGAATGTATCCTATGTATTTGAAGTTTGAAGTGAAGAAGCGCTGCTGGGTCTATCATATACTGAGCTTCCTCAGCAGATGAACAAAATTGCCTCAGTGACTTCTGTGCCAACCAGCCAGGTATCACTGATAGATGATATGTCTGTTGCTTTTAATGGTGATTACGTTGTGAATCATTTACTGGCAGTCTCACACTATACACAACAGTCTCAGAAGTATTGTTACCAAAAGTGGTAAATCGCTGTTTTTAATCCACGCATATGTAATGACTTTACTAGTGTTAGATATTTGCTATCTGATTTCCTTTCCTCCAATAGTCTATTTTTCTTAGGACTGAGGATTATACCTTGAAATCCCAAAGGGAGAACAGTAGCCTAGATTGCCAAACACAGTGGAAAGGATGGGTCCTGTTGGGTACCTCTGATAGTTGAGTCGTCATAAGTGGAGGACATACAGCAAAGTGTTCACAAAGCAGCAGCAACATGCCAGAAGTGTAACTACATAACAGCAGCACAAGCAACAATAATTACGCATTAAAAAAAACTCAGTATCATGCTTCCATATTTAGGAATAATACTTTCACTATAAGAACCGTAATTCTGAACTAAAATCAGTACTGCTCAATAGCACGTGCAGGATAATATGCAGGCAAGAATGTTGAGGTTAACTGAGTCTAAAGATCTATGAGCAGAGTAACTGAGTGGACCATATGATGATAAATGGAATTTGATTTCAGTAACTGTAAAGCCCTTTTCACCCAAAAACAGTGGAACTACTTATACATTTTCTTGGAGTCTTAGTGTGTGGAAGTTACCTGGGAATCATTTCGACAGTAAAGCCCCAAAACATTTTTAATGTTGTATAACAGTGAAAAAGAATACACTAAACATAAGGAAAAGGATGAATAATAGATAAAAGCATTACACAGATCTTCTAAAATATGCTATATTTGTCACCTTAACTAAAAAGGATGCTTTAGAGTTTCTAAGTCACAGGAAAAAGAGCTTAATAAGATTGGGTCAGTCTACCAAAGAGAGAAGAGGAAAATAAGGTTGTATAGTAAATAGACAGATATATAGTAATGAATGATACTGCAAAAGTAAAATGTGGAAGATTCAGGTTTTCTTCCCTAAAAGAAAAATAACTGGTGCTCAATGGGACTGAAAAGCAGTACTTCCAAAACTGAAAAAAGGAAGTTCTACACACAGTGCCTAATTAGCAATTACACTGAACTGCAAACAGTTAGCAGGAGTCAAAAACCCCTGACATTTATGGGAATAGCAAAAGTGCTCAAATACTGAGCATATAAAACCATTATGTGATATACACAACCGTGTGTTTGAAGTCACTACTCATTGTGAATCATGGCTGAAAATTTAAGCGTGACAGATGAACTCTCAGGTGTGTACTACATGTTTCTAGCATCTACCTTGGAAAGTATTTGTGCCAGTAAGTGTGGCAAGCAAGCCACTGAACAGGAGGAATTACAAGTCTTCTCAACGATAGTGGTTCCTATGTTGGGAAGTGGCGTTTATTGGGAAGTGAATAATGGAGCTAGAACTAAAACTGGAATGGCTTACTGAAGAGGAATAAATACAGCAAGCCTCATCTTATTAAGTAGCTGAAGCAGCAGCCATTTATCCTGCCATTTTGGAACCGATCCTGCCCTATTTCTTTATTTTTGCCAATTCGATACGTGTTTCCATGGGAACAGAAGCAGGACTAGCCACCCGCTGAGTCAATCTCAGCTGCTGGCTCCCAGTTCTCACGTTTTGTTCTGTTTCCTTGGAAACCAATGACAAACAAGAAAAAGAAGTAAACCAGCTTTTGCCCTTTAATATTTACTCTTACTTTGGACCTGCTCTAGATCCTCTGGGGTGTCAGAAGGTTTACAGCTGACTCTAATGGCCATTCATTTTCCTCCTCTCTGAAACGGCTGCCAACCACTGGTGGGCCCCAGCAGATGCAAGTAAGAGTTCTCAGTTTCAGCTACCGCTGGCGGGCCGCCTGCTGTGAGCTACAATGGCAGGGTTTGAAAGCAGGCTACAGATTTCAGGAGACATTTGGCTCCTGCAGTCTGTAATATTTCAAATTGGAAGGAAAGAAATTAAATTTATCTAAAAAATAGTAGGGGAAACAGATGGGAGTAATGATATTTAGAGAACAAATTGACTAACAAGCTCTGACCTGCATTAGGCTGAACACCCCCAGAAACTACTTCAGCCTATTATATTCTTCATTTCATAATGCATGTTTCACAAAGTTCTCTCTAATCCAGCTGTTAGCTGACTGAATAGCCCAACCACACAATGTAAACAACACCCCTTAAATACATCTGTTTATGCGTATATGCATATGCAGAAAGAGAAAACAACATGATCTGATTGTTACAAAACGGTGAAGAATCTGCATGAATCTACTTGAGCATGTGAACTAGAACCAGACATCTTTACCATTTACAGACCTATGTTACTCCCACATTTTTATCATGTGTATACAAACACACCACCTCCCTCCTCCTCCTCTGTATACAATTTTGGACCAGAGTATTTTCCAGTTCTTACAGCAGCAGTGTCATGACTGATCAAGAACATAAAAAAAAAATACAAAATGAATAAAATATTTTAAAAGAATATTAAAGAATATTAAAGAACCCTGGAAAAGCATGCAGGCAATTAATCTAGGACTTAAGTAAAATTTTCTATGAAAACAATACTTGATCTACATCTGTGCAATAGAATTCCAATTTTCACATATCTTTTGTTTAAAAATGCAGAGTCAAGTCAATTTCACAACACAAAAGACTATGGTAAAGAAAAGTTTTATATTTGGTAGCCTCTGCTCTTAGTTAACTAGTCTAACTGTTAGGGTACAGCACCATGCTCACCTTGGACATGCTTTTACCCTTTCTTTTCTTTCACATCTAACATATGAACTCCTTCCTGATTTTTCTTTACATCACAACTCAGTCATGTCCACACAACTCTCATTTATCAGTGGCCTGGCATTACTATTGTGAATAACTTCTAGAATTGTATATTTAGTTGAATTCACACACAGTCCAAATAATATCTCTGGAATGTTCACTTCTTCAGGTACTACCCTAGGAGTAGTCTCCCTGAAAAGACAATATGGATACACAGGAATGACACTTATTCTTCCAGTCTTGTTGCACTCGCATCCATCTACCGAGAATATACTCAACATCACTGGGTGTTCACACAGTTGTGTTGAGTCAGTTAATATTGTGGTTTTATTCTGGGTTAGTTATTTGAATGGAATACTTACACAGTTGAAATTATTTTAAGTCAGGCTTATTCTGTCTTATTTAAAGAGATGTAATACATACTGAACTTACCTAGTCTATTTACAGGTTTCCTCCAGCTGAACTTAAAATCAAAATTTAAAATGCCATTTTCCTCTATATCAGTAAGACTTTGCATAGCAAACAAGATAAGAATCTTTAGTTTGCTGCTGCAGCTGCAATCAGGAAAGACCATTTCACTTTATCTCGAGCTTTTCAATGTCCCTCCAGAATTCTTCACAATCAGCCCTCGTTTTTATTTTCTTACTATAACCACTAAAATTTGGTCATCTCATCATTCCCTTCCTCTTCCTTTGAACAACACAGGTCCCAGCACAGACACCAGAACTTGTCCTGAAGGATTCTATGGGCTACATCCCGCCTTCCTGGAAAATGAACTTTTATTTATTCCTTAATTCTGTTTCCTTGTTCTAAAGAATTTTATAGCCATTTAAGCGCTTCTCTCTTATTCCACGGCTATTTAATTTCCATGAAAGCCTTTGATGAAAGGAATTGCTGAGTCCTTTTTGGAGACCTAGCAGGCTGTGTCAGCTTCTCTTCACATGCCTGCTGGCTTCTTCATAGGATTTCACTGTATTTTTGAATATTTTGTTTCTTCACAAGTGCCATGTCAACTCCTCCTCAGGGTAGCATATTTATTTCTAATTCCACTCCTCATTATAATTTTTATAAGTTGGCCTGCTACAGACACTAACTTACAAGTTTGAGGTTTCCACTCTGTCTTGAAAACATGGCAAGACATTTGCAATTTTTCACTCTGATATCAAAGCAGTTCTGAGCTAATGATTACATTCTGCTGTCAGTAGTTTGACTATTACTCCTTTGAATTGCTTTAGAAAGCCTGAGAGAACATAATCTGTTTCCAGTGATTTATTTCTGATCAGCTTCTTTATCCTTACCAGCAACTCCTGTCACTCCTCAGCGAGTTCATCAGAAGGGTTCTAGCATAGCAATCTCCACAAGATCTCCCACAAAGAATTTTGCTGAACAAAGCAGCAAAGCAATCATTTAATCATTCTACATGACTTAGTTTTCTGCAAGTAATGCTCTTACATTCTGATCAAAAATTGTCCCCAAAGATTCCCTGGCAAATTGCCTGCTACCTATATTCAGAGAAAGATTTATTATCCATTTTTTTGTCTTTTGCAAGATTTTTTTTAGACTGCTTTGTGTTCTACATTTAACTTCCCAGACTTTATGATCCTTTCTGTTTTCCTCATTTGGACACAACTTTGTTTTTTTGAAGGATGTCCTCCTGCTGTTTCGTCATGCTGAGCCTGTTCTCTTTCAAGTCTTGATGTGCGGCATGCATTTACTCTGTGTCTCCCATAGGACAATGGGACCTCTTTAAACAACACTTCTTCCATGCACAGGAGCAATGCATCCCCCTGAGAAAGAAATCGAGCAAAGAAGGCAGGAGACCTGCATGGTTAAATAAGGAGCTTCTAGCGGAGATCAGGCAGAAGAGAAAGGTCCATGGAATGTGGAAAGAGGGACAGGCCACTTGGGAAGAGTACAGAA